>TARA_B110000971_G_scaffold160311_1_pt1 | contig 15488 bp, 17 predicted proteins | sample TARA_B110000971 | Tara Oceans TARA_B110000971 (sample SAMEA4397842) | marine metagenome | biome: Polar Biome; feature: [SRF] surface water layer (ENVO:00010504); material: water (ENVO:00002006), including particulate matter (ENVO:01000060) such as... | depth 5 m | reverse complement strand
GCTTCTTCATTAAATACGGATCGTATCGATCATTTATACCAAGATCCTCACCACCCAAATCAACGATTAAAGTTGCATTATGGGGACTTAACGGATGCCATGAATTTGACCAGAATTATAGAAGAGTGTCAGCCCGATGAAATATATAATTTAGGAGCCATGTCTCATGTGAAGGTGTCTTTTGATACTCCAGAATACGTAGGTAATGTAGATGGTTTAGGCACGCTACGTATTTTAGAGGCGGTTCGTTTATTGGGGTTAGAAAAGAAAACGAGAATCTATCAAGCTTCCACTTCTGAATTGTACGGAGGAATGCCAGAGAATAAAAACGATAAAGGATTTTACGATGAAAACTCTCCGTTCTACCCAAGATCACCGTACGGCGTTGCTAAAATCTATGGCTTTTGGATTACCAAAAACTATCGTGAGGCCTATGATATGTTTGCGTGTAATGGTATTTTATTTAATCATGAAAGCCCGCGAAGAGGAGAAACATTTGTAACTCGTAAAATTACACGAGCGACTGCTAGAATAGCTTTAGGATTGCAAGAAAAAATTTATTTAGGGAATTTAGATGCAAAACGTGATTGGGGGCATGCCAAAGATTATGTACGCATGATGTGGATGATTTTGCAAGCAGAACAAGCTGAAGACTGGGTAATAGCTTCAGGAAAGACCACTACAGTTAGAGAGTTTGTTAGAATGAGTTTTGCAGAAGTTGGTATTGAATTAGACTTTATAGGAGTGGGGGTAAATGAAAAAGCTACCGTTTCAAAATGTAACAATCCAGAATTTCAACTAGAGATAGGAAAAGAAGTGCTATCTATAGATCCATCCTATTTCAGACCTACCGAGGTAGATATATTAATTGGAGACCCAACCAAGGCAAAAGAAAAATTAGGGTGGATTATTGAATATGATTTGGCATCGTTAGTTAAAGATATGATGCAATCGGATGTAAAGTTGATGCAAAAGCAGCAGTATTTAAGAAATGGAGGATATACTATTTTTAACTATTTCGAATAGACGTTTGTCTTCAAAACGTGAAAATATAGTTAGTTAAATTTTGTAAAAGAGCTAATTACACATTTCAAAAACTATACTAGTTTAGTATTTGGCAAAAATAAATATCTAAATCATAAACATGAAAAAAAATATATTAGTAACCGGTGGGGCTGGATTTATTGGTTCACACGTACTTAGAAGATTTGTGAATAAATACCCAGAATATCATATTTATAATCTCGATGCTCTATCCTATGCAGGTAATTTAGAAAATTTAAAGGGTATTGAATCCAAAGAAAATTATACGTTTTTACATGGTGATATCACTGATGAGGTCTATGTAAATTCAATATTTACAAAATACCGCTTTGATGATGTGATACATCTGGCTGCTGAATCTCATGTCGATCGTTCCATTTCCGATCCTTTGGCCTTTGCGAAGACCAATATTATAGGAACCATGATTTTACTCAATGGCTTTAAAGCGTTATGGAAGGGAAATTGGAAAAACAAGCGTTTTTATCATGTGAGTACTGATGAGGTGTATGGATCATTAGGTGAAACGGGCTTATTTGAAGAAACCACATCTTATGACCCTAACTCACCTTATTCTGCCTCAAAAGCTAGCTCAGACCATTTTGTACGTGCCTATGGCGAGACCTATGGTTTGCCATATGTGATTACCAATTGCTCTAATAATTATGGGCAACAACAATTTCCAGAAAAGCTAATCCCGTTATTTATAAATAACATATTAAACGACAAGGCGCTACCTGTTTACGGAGATGGTAATTATACCAGAGATTGGTTATACGTTATAGATCATGCCATTGCTATAGATTTGGTATTTCATGAAGGTAAAAACCACCAAACTTATAATATTGGCGGTTTTAACGAATGGAAAAACATTGATTTGGTGAAAATTTTATGTCAACAAATGGATGAAAAGTTGAAGCGAGAAGAAGGCACTAGTGAAAAATTAATTAAATACGTTAAGGATCGGCCTGGTCATGATTTACGATATGCTATTGACGCCTCAAAAATCAATAAAGAATTAGGTTGGAGCCCAACAGTTACTTTTGAGGAAGGACTCTCAGAAACCATAGATTGGTACTTATCCAATGATGACTGGTTAAATAGTGTCACTTCTGGAAATTACCAAAATTATTACAGATCGCAATATAACTAACATTATGAAAGGAATCATATTAGCAGGAGGTTCAGGAACACGATTGTATCCAATTACCAAAGGAACCTCAAAGCAACTATTACCTATCTACGACAAACCGATGATTTATTATCCCCTATCGGTACTAATGTTGGCGGGTATTAAAGAAATACTAATAATATCTACACCAATAGATTTGCCAAATTTTGAACGCCTATTAGGCGATGGTAAAGAATTGGGGATAGAACTTCATTACAAAGAGCAACCTTCTCCAGATGGGTTGGCACAAGCCTTTGTTATTGGAGAAGACTTTATTGGCAATGATGATGTGTGTTTGGTGCTTGGAGATAACATTTTTTACGGGCATGGCTTTACCGATTTGTTGGCAAAATCTTTAGCAAACGCAAAAGACGAGCATAAGGCAACCGTTTTCGGCTATTATGTAAATGACCCAGAACGTTATGGTGTAGTAGATTTTGATACTGATGGAAAAGCATTAAGCATCGAAGAGAAACCAATAGTTGCCAAAAGTAATTATGCGGTTATTGGCCTTTATTTTTATCCTAATTCTGTGGTAAATATTGCGAAGAACATAAAACCAAGTAATCGTGGAGAACTTGAAATTACAACAGTAAATCAAGAATACTTAACTCAAGAGAACTTAAAGGTAGAAGTGATGGGGAGAGGCTATGCATGGTTAGATACTGGCACGCATGAATCTTTACTAGAAGCATCTAATTTCATACAAACTATCGAAAATCGTCAAGGTTTAAAGGTGGCTTGTTTGGAAGAAATAGCATGTGAAATGGGCTACATCTCACCAGAACAACTGCTTTCGCTAGCCGAGCCTTTAAAAAAGAATGCCTATGGCCAATATTTAATACAACGGGCAAAAGAATTAAATCATGAACTTTAAACGATTAGCAATACCAGATGTTATTTTGCTTGAACCACAAGTATTTGGGGATGAGCGTGGGTATTTTGCCGAAACTTTTAGGCAAGATAAGTTGGACGCTTTTTTAGGATTTCACATCAACTTTTGCCAAGACAATGAGTCTAAATCATCCTTTGGTGTATTAAGAGGTTTGCATTATCAATTAGCACCACATGCGCAAACCAAATTAGTACGAGTAATTGAAGGAAGCGTTTTAGACGTTGCTGTAGATATCCGCAATGGTTCCCAAACTTTTGGACAGCATGTGGCGGTAGAGCTTACCGCCGAAAACAAAAAACAATTACTAGTTCCCCGAGGTTTTGCACATGGTTTTGTAGTGCTCAGCAAAGAAGCAACCTTTGCCTACAAGGTAGATAACTATTACAGCCCAGAATGTGATCGCGGGATCGCTTTTGACGATGCAACATTAGCCATAGATTGGCAATTAAAAACAAGTAACTTGCAATTATCTGCAAAAGATACTCATCAACCTTTGTTTAAAGAGGCCGCATACTTTAATCATTCAATTAACCTCTATGAATAACATATTAGTCACTGGTGGCAACGGCCAGCTAGGCTCTGAGTTAAGAGAAATAGCCTCTAATTACATAGAGTACAATTTTTTATTTACAGACGTTAAAACTTTAGATATTACAAATCATTCCGCTGTAGCAGCGTTTATTGAGAGTAATAATATTACAGTTATTATAAACTGTGCAGCCTACACAGCTGTTGATAAAGCTGAATCTGAGCCTGAGTTAGCAGATGCCATCAATCATTTAGCAATAGCTAATTTTGCGAAAATAGCACAAGAGAAAAGCATTAAGCTAATTCATATATCGACAGATTATGTGTTTGATGGCACCAACCACAGACCTTATGTAGAGACAGATACTCCAAACCCAAAATCTGTGTATGGCAAAACAAAATTGAACGGTGAGCTAGCTATCCAACATATAAACCCCGCAAATTCTATTATTTTAAGAACATCTTGGGTCTATTCTAACTATGGCAATAATTTTGTAAAAACCATGCTACGTTTAGCGGAGACTAAAGATGAGATTAGTGTGGTTGCTGACCAAGTAGGCTCACCTACTAATGCTGGCGATTTAGCGAAAGCTATTTTAGTTATGTTACCACAAATAAATAATGAGACCGTTGAATTGTTTCATTATTCCAATGAAGGGGTTTGTAGTTGGTACGATTTTGCAAAGGCTATTTTTGAAGTAGAAGGGTTAGCTATAACAGTATGCCCAATAGAATCAAAACAATATCCCACACCTGCAGAGAGACCGTTTTATAGTGTATTGAATAAAGACAAAATTAAAATTGTGTATGGGATTAAAATTCCATATTGGAAAGACAGTTTAGTGAGTTTTTAAATTATTTATTGCTGTTAAATTTTATTTAGAGTTATGAATTTTAGTAACAGACATATCGCGAAAACCATTTCTTGGCGGTTGCCTGGAACAGCAGAGACCATACTATTCTCTTGGTTTATTTCAGGAGACTTGAATTTTAAAGCTTTTGCTTCTAATTTAGAGATCAATGACATCCAATTCATTCCTATTTCTGCTTTAGCAGGGGATAGCGTAGTCAATAAACCTGAAAATTTGGAATGGTACAAGGGGAGTACCATGATTTATCATCTCGAAACGGTCCATATTTCTAGTGATTATAACCACGTCGATTGCCGTTTCTCTATTCAATCTGTTACATGACCTCATGCGTTAACTAATACAGGTTTTAGGAGCTTTACAAGACGTATCGACGATGGTGTTTTCAGGCCAGGGACAAAGTTAAAATGTTGCCTTCAGGAATTGTATCGACCATTAAAACTATTGAAATTAACCGATTAACACATTGCAGAAGCGAATACGTCGATGTCTGTTACTATGACCTTAGAAGATGAAATTGATATCAGTCGAGATGATATGATTGCGCGAGAAAATAATGTACCTAAAATCGGTCAAGATATAGAAGCTTTAGTCACTTGGATGAGCAGTAATCCTCTACAAAATCGAATGAAAGTGGATATTAAGCACATCACCAACGAATGTAGGGGTATTTATAATAAAAGAATTAAAGTATCAGGTAGACATCAATACTTTACATCGTATTGAAGATATTATAAATTGAAATGAATGATATTTAGCGTATTTCTATGCGAACATCTAAGCCTTTGTTTTATGATGCTTGCAAACGCAACCGTCAAACAGGAAGTATAATTATTATTGATGAACAATCTAATGAAACTCGGGGAGCTGGAATGATTATATGAAAAATAACACAGTAGTAGTATTAATTAATTATTATTCAAGTGATTTGATTATTGAGGCAGTTAATATTTTTTCAGAAATGCCTTTTGATATATTTATTATTGATAATAGTTGTAATTATAATGAGCAAATATTGCTAGGGAATATTGCAGAAAAAATAAAAAATGTAAGGATAATAATCAATTCAGACAATCTAGGTTTTGGCGGCGCATTATCAAAATTCACTGAAACACATGATAATTATAACTCATATACATTTGTAAATCCAGACATAACCGGTATTAAGACAGAAATGTTCGAAAAACGTCTTGAAATATTTTTAAATTCAAATAATTGCTTTTTTCAGCCTGTAATTATTGATAACCTTAGAAAAGAAAAGTCTATTCAAGGGTTGAAAAATGCAAAGCCAATTAATATATTTTTTGAATACACGCTATTCAAGTATTTTTTTAAACGAAGAGTTTTAAAAGCAGAAAATATAACAAATGGTATCCAAGAATTATTTGTTCCATCTGGAGCTTTTTTTACAATCAAAAAATCATCACTTTTACTAATTGGTGGATTTCCAAAAAAAACATTTTTATATTTCGAAGAGTGGTTGATTGCATCAAGAATCAGTAAACAAAGAAACTCATCAATAGGATATGTTGATTCGAATATTATTGTAAAACATGCTGTGGGGGGAAGTACAAAACTTAAATTCGGCATATCAACGAAAAAAATGAGTCTAATTAGGCTAAAATCATTCTTAAAAGTTGTAGATGAAAATTTTAAACATACTTTTCTGGTCAAAAGTTTAATTTATATTGACTTTTTCATGAGATCAATAGTTAGTCAAATTTTAAAAATATATGTTAAATTTAAGAGGTAGATTAGGAAATCAAATTATGCAGTTAAGTTACTACTTGGATCGATGTAATCGAAAGGCGATAATTGTCAATGAAAGTAGTGTTGACTTAGACGTGATTTTCAGTGAAATGAATATCATTACAGTAAAAAATAGGCCTTTGGATTTATTATTTAAACGACTGCGAAAGATTAAGTCAGTTCTTTTTAATCAGTATTTAGATTTGTTTTTTTTCGGAATCTATGATGGATATTGTCAGCATATGAATGAGCTCAATCCTAATTTAAAATCCTATCTTAATGAGAGGATTGTTGATACTATTAAGGCCGAAATAGTAATTCACGTTAGAGGTGAGGATTATTTGTCAAAAAAAAACAGGAAAATATATAACTTAGTAGACTCTAGCTTTTATATAAAAATTTTAAAAGATCATATTAAGCCATTAAGGCAAAAATCAGTTTTCTTGGTCGGAAACGATAAAGTGCAACTTGAAAAGTTAAAAATAGAGTTGGAGTCCTATTTTGAAACAGTGTACTTTGAAATATTTACAGGTTTGAATTATTGGGAGGATTTTAGCTTTTTAGCGAATGCAGAAACTGCAATTATACCAAATAGTACATTCTCTTACTGTGCTAGACTACTGAATAGCAAAACTACGTATTGCGTTGACCAATGGTATTTGTCTACATATTACAAAAGGCCTAATAATAATTCAATAAACTTCATATGATATTGCTAAATGAAAAAAAAGTAGCTTTCATACATATTCCGAAGAACGGAGGTACATCGATTAGAGCCTATCTTAACACAGTGGATGAAGTGGTTTATAATGAATCTGAAGATACGTTCTTCGTTCTTGGAGACGAAAAATTCGATAAAAACCATATTACCCTTGATATGCTGCATGAGAATTTCAAAACTTCTTTTGATTTGATTAAACAGTATAATTCATTTTGCATCCTTAGAAATCCAAGGGAGAGATTTTACTCCTCTATCAATCAGTATTTTCGATTGAATAAGGACAAAATGATTGATGAATGTAGTAAGCAAGAGTTGAACGAAGAAATATCAAATATTATAGCGAGACTTAAGCAATTAAGGGGTAAAAATTTTCCTTATGATATTGTCCATTTTCAACCGCAAGTTGATTATGTAATGCTAAAAGAAAAAATTATTATCAAAAATTTGTTTGCTCTGGAGAAAGTTGCTCGGATTGAGCACTTTGTGAAATCGAACATTGATGAAAATTTTGTTATGCTGAAAAAGAACGCTTCTGCATTCATAAAAAACAAAATATTTGCAAAAATACTAAGACTTTTATACAGTGTTTTTAAATCAGTGCATTTAAGTTTTTCGGAAAGGCAAATCTCTCTTATAAAGAGTATTCTATTCAGAAATAGAGATGTGTTTGTTGAAAAGATTTATAATAAATCCGAAATTGATAGTTTCATAGATGATTACTATAGCAAAGACTTTGAATTAATCAGATCTCTATGAAAAATTTGATTAATGTTGGGTGGATGTTTTTAATGCAAATTCTTGTATATCCAATACAATTATTAATAATTCCCTATTTAATTCATAATTTGGGTGTTGATTCATATGGAAGCTACGTTGTTTATTTGGCAATTGTAGGTGTTTTAATGCCGTTTATCGATTTTGGAACATCCATTAGTTTGCAGGTAGGTTTTCTGCATTTGGATAGAGAAGGTAAGCAGCAATTAATATCAGAGCTTATTGGGTTTAAATTGTCAATAGTTTTGGTTATAATCATTGTAATATCCTTGTTAATTTTAATTTTTGATTCTTTTAGTTGGAGTATATTTGGTTTATTTGGATGGGTTATTTATGCGATTTATTCTAGTGATTTTTATTTTTTAGCAGAGTTAAAAAACAAAAATTTATTTCTTAGACAGTTTTATCAGAAGTGTTCCTTTTTTTCCGTGGTCTTCCTCTTGCTATTTTTATTTAATGCAGTTGAAACCGTTCTTCTGAGCCTTAGTGTTAGTTATCTTATAGTGACCGTTTATACAATCAAAGACATAAGCAGAGATGGTTACCACGTATTTCCAATATTTTCAACCAAAAGCATTAGAAATATTTTAAAGAATAATTTACTATATTTTGCAAATAATTTTGCAACTGTCGGGTACAACTCTATTAATACTTATTTTATTCAGACGAGCTTAGGGTCAATGGCAATTGGAAGGTTTTCTATTCTGGAGAGTGTTAATAGGGCATGCTTGTCGTTAATCACATCAGTGAATAGTGTTTTGTTTCCCCTGTTATCGAAAGAGACAAATAAAAAGCTCTTTTTAAAGTTTCTGATGATCGTTCCAGCATACCTGATAATTGCTGCTGTTATTTATCTCAACAGAAAATATATATTTCTTTTTTTTAAGATTGACCGGATTGAGGACTCCACAGTATTGATTATGTTAACAGTGTTATGTCTTGATGCATTATCTAGGTTTCTTGGTTATAATTTTCTAGGTGCTATTGGAAAAGGCAATATTGTAAACGTCACGAATCTAATTGGACTTGCCAGCTATGTTCCTGTTTATTTTATTTTGAAGCTTAATGTTATTTGGGAAAAAGACTTTAATTTATTCGCAACTACCTATCTGATAAGTATAATAATAGTTTTGTCAATGAGAGTTTATTACAACATTAAGTACTTTAAAAAGATTTGAAAATGTTTTATTGTATATCGTTTTATGATGGTGACTTGGAGATTTTAAATCATATTGAAAATGATGATTTTATTATTTATGCTAAGGGAAAAACAGAAGTTCCTGGGTCTGAAAGATTGGCGAATTACGGATATAATCTTAGTTCTTATTTTACGTTTATAATAGACAATTACGATGATCTACCCAAGAGAATCGGCTTTTTGAAAAACAATGTATTTCCGCGTCATGTGACAAAAGATACATTTATACGATCCCTACTAAAATCGGATGACTTCGTTGGTATAGAAGAACCTAAGACGTATTCCCACAAGCAAGGTGTATCATACTTTGACAGCAAGGATGGCTTTTTTGAGATTAATAATTCTTGGTATTTAACTTCGAAAAGAACAAAATATTTTTATTCATTCAATCATTTTATGAATTCGGTTTTTACGAACTATAATAAACGGGCTTATGTGAATTTTGTCCCTGGTGCTAATTTTATATTAGATAGAGATTTGATACGAAAATTTCCTAAAAACTTCTATTATAACCTGAATTTATTTATGAAGCATAATGAGTATGCGAATGAGTCACACCTAATCGAACGCGCTATGAAAATTATATTTACAGAAGACCTTAAGATAAACGATATTTTTAAAAGTAAGTTGTCCGAAGGCGCCTTGAATAGTATGGGTTTTAGAACTTTTTTACTAAGAAAAATGTTACTCGTAAAACCGTTGAATAAATTCTTTTTACTATGAGAGTTTTCGATACTTTTATGTTTTATAATGAGCTTGATTTACTTGAAATTAGATTGCAGCTGCTTTATCCTTATGTTGACTACTTTATCATTAGTGAATGTAATGAGACATTTTCCGGAAAGCGTAAAGAATTTATATTCCAAAAGAACAAAGAAAGATTCAAGAAATATCAGGATAAAATAATCTATCAGCAACTAGACCAAGTCCCATCATCCTTCGAAGCATTTTCAAAGCCATTTTACACTAATTACAGTCATTCGTACGCTCACAAACACAATGGTGTCCCGCTAATTAGTCTTAGTAAGTCGTTTCAAAGAGAGGTTTATCAGAGAGACTCTGTGATTGAACCACTGTTAAAATTAGCAGATGATAATGACATCATACTCATGAGTGATCTAGATGAAATTCCCAACCCAAGTATGTTCAGTTTTGTAATAAAACATGTCGCTTCTAATAACGAATTGGTGCATTTTGAACAATCGTGGTTTATGTATTATTTAAATAATTATTGTGACAATAAGTGGTACGGTACGCACGTATGTAAATTCTCTTTTTTATTGAATTATAGTGTAGATTTACTACAGTATCATAAAGAAGATCCTTCAAAACTTAGTGGAGGTTTAGTGGTGAAAGATTCGGGATGGCATTTCAGTTTTCTAGGTGGTGGTAAAAAAGTAAAGGAAAAATTACGGGCCTACGATTACCAAGGTGGTAGAACATCTGTTTTTCTGTCTTTATTGGATAGACTTTACCCAGGTAGATTGCAAAAAAAAATATTAAATAATAAAGACATATTCTTAACTAATCGCGTTTTTTATAAGAAAGATCTCTCTGAATTATTTAGTGAAAATTTGGTAAGTATCATGAGTAAATTCCCAATTCATATAAGATGATTATATACGAATTTAAAGAAGGTCAGGGTCTAGGTAATCAGCTTTGGTGCTATTTTTCTCTTCGCAGCATCGCAAAACATCTTGATATTAGTTTTTTTCATTCTAATTTTGAGTCATTTAAAGGGAAGAAATTGATGACGCTAAACTCTAAGGAATACGATGATGATGTTTCAAGATTAAAAGTCCTGAGGGAGACTGAATTTTACGATAAGGCGCTGAATTATTATGCGTCCAATTTTGATTTAAATTTAATAAACTTTTTAAAGGAATATCCGGAAGATTTATTTCTTGTGGAAGGTTTATTTCAATCGGAAAAATATTTTTTTGAATATGATATTTTAGAGTTTATTGATTTAAGGATAAACGTAGAATACAAGAAGGTAAATTTGAACTGGGACAATGTTTGTATTCTAAACATAAGGGGAGGAGAATACAAAAGGCACAAGAAATTTAATCTATCTAAAGCGTATTGGCTCGAGTGTGTAGAACATATAAAGAAAACCAGCAATGTAAAGGACTTCAAGATAATCACGGATGATCCAATTTACACAAGATTGTTATTGCCCGAATTTGAAACGCTTAGTTTAAGTTTAGAAGAGTGTTTTATGGGTTTATTCAGAGCGAAGTTTCTAATAGTATCAAATTCCACGTTTAGTTTTTTCCCAATTAAACTTGATAAGACACCGAAAAAAATAATTTTGGCGCCAGCATATTTTTCAAGACCCTACAACAAGGAAAATAGATGGTGCTCTCCAGCTAACATTTATAAAAATTGGAGTTACTATGATATAAAACAAAAAAGGATATTACTGGATTGTGAAGTTCATGACATACTTAGAAACACACTGGAATATTATTTTTATAACAATAACTTAAGTATAAATAAGGTTTTAAAAAGCCCAAGTTCGTTAAGTAGAGTTGTAAAAAATATTCTTCGTCCAATTTTAAAAAAACTTATACCTCAAACCTTTTAGCGATGAAGATCCAGAACATTTCATTAATATTTACATTTTCTGTTTTTATTCTTCTAGTTCTCACGAGAGATCACTCGAATCTTCCAGATTATGATGCGTATAATGTAATGTTCGATTATGTGTCAGATTTGAGTTCTTATAATTCGTATTATGGGATATTATTGATTTTTGATTTGGTTTCTTCTTTCGTGTCGGGGTATGATAATGTTAGAATATTTAGTATAATTATATTTAGTTCATTGTTTTTTCTAGCAATGTATAAGGCGAATAATTCATATTTCAGAGGCACAATAAACTCTAAACGGTTATGGTTTCTGTTGCCCTTAATATCTTTTTCTTTATTTATATTCTTAGTGGAGTTTTATTTGATAAGGTTGAGAGCAGGATTTTCAATATCATTTTTTATGATGTTCGTAGTTTCGTCGAAAAAGTACTGGTCGTATATGTTGCTTTTGGCATCATTAATTCTGCATTTAGATACTGCAATTATTTTATCTTTTATGTTTTTACCGATCTTTACAACCCGGAAATTATATGATAAAGTCTACATAAATGGTTTGTATTTATTATTGTTGGTGATCGTACTTGCTATTTTCGACAAAGTTATAGATGTTTTTAGACCTGATTTCTTATCTGAGCTAAATATGGTCAGAGTGATTTTTGGTTTTTTTATCCCATCCCTGTTATATGTGATTTACAGTTACACAAATAAAAGATTAACAGAAATTAGAAATGATAAAAGCGCTATTGCTGTGCATTTATTAAATGTATCTATTTGTATCGCAGTGGCCTTAAATTTTACGTCGTCAACCGGAGAAGTTATAGTTCGGATTGCTACATTGTCATCGATAGTTTCAATTTTTTTAATATCGAAAAGGGAGTCTAAAAAATCCTTTTATTTTAGCATTTATATATTGTTGGTAAATAGTTTGTTTTTTTTGAATACGGTTAAATCAGTAATTTAATATGCAGATCAGTGTTTTAATGTCAGTATTCATTAGGGAAAACCCTGTCTTCCTGAAAGCGGCTATAGAATCTATCTTTAACCAAACTTTACCGGCAGATGAGGTAGTGATTGTAAAGGATGGTTTATTGACCGAGCAATTAGAAGGAATACTAAGTGATTTTAAAAAGTTATACCCAAGTAAATTTAAGACTCATGGCTACAAAGTGAATAAAGGACTAGGTTTTGCCTTGAATTTTGGGTTGAAGAACTGTTCGAATGAACTTATTTTCAGAATGGATACTGATGATATAGCTTTGCCTTTCAGATTCGAAAAACAAGTTAATGCTTTTAATAAAAATCCTAAATTAGTTATTGTTGGATCGAGTATTCAAGAATTCAATAATGTTCCGGGAGATTTAAATCAATATAGAAATACACCTTTGTCATCCTTAGATATAGAAAATAATAAACTATCTCGAAATCCTTTTAACCATATGACTGTTGCCTTTAAAAAATCTTATATAGAATCTGTTGGGGGGTATCGAGATATGGCAGGTTATGAAGATTATTATTTATGGCTAAGATTATTGCGTAAATATAAAAATTGTGGTTTTAATATAAAAGAGTCCTTAGTGTATGCTCGTGTTGGAAATAATATGATAAGTCGAAGACAAGGACGTCTTTTTTTTCAAAAGGAATATTTTTTTCAAAAACAATTATTGAAAGATAATATCATTAATAATACAATTTTTTTCAAAAATCTCATTATGAGAGGGCTTCCCAGATTTTTACCCACTTCAGTTTTAACTAAATTTTACAAATTATTTTTAAGACTTTAAACTATGATACAAAAAAGCAGATTGTTTTATTTTGACTTCACAAGAGCGATTGCAGTACTTATGGTTTCAGCTGTTCATTCAGCACAAATCACTTCAAAAGCATTTATTCATATAAGTATTTGGGAACTTGGTAGGTTTGGGGTCCAATTATTTTTTATAATTTCTGGCGCAACAGTATATATGAGTTATGTTGGTATTCTTAAAAAGTACGAACAACCAATATTAGTATTTTTGATTCGTCGTTTTTTCCGAATTCTGCCACTTTTTATAATAATGGGAGTGGGCTATTCCATATCGAAATCAATCCCGATTTATAATGTGTTATCTCCGACAGCTTTATTCAGTCCTTATTATATCAATTCCATTCCTGGTGGCTGGTCTATATGGAACGAATTATTTTTTTATTCACTTTTTCCACTTTATTTTTTAATTAGATCATCTAATATAAAAAGTATTCTTTTCTTAGTATTTTTTAATATCTATTCTTTTGTATTGAATTTTAGATATTTTGGTCTTATAGAAAATGATTCATTTTATGAAACGTATGACTATGAGAACTTTGGATCACAGATAATTTTATTTATAATAGGAATTGAGTTTGCAGCAAAGAATTATAAAAGAATTTCTATTTTATTGATAGTTAACCTTATCCCTTCAATAATGTTAAAAATTGCATTTTTCCCTAATGCTTTATTCAAAACTGATTTCGGAGCTAATTACTGGATCTCACTTATTGCTATATCTTGTATTTTGTTGTTGTTTTTGTCAAAAAAAATTGTTTTGAATAGATTTTTATCATCGGAATCATTTATCGGGAAATTTTTTGGAGAAATTGGTAAAATGACTTATTCAATGTACATGATACATTTTATAGTAATATATTTTTTGAGGTCACATTTGGAAAACTTATATGCAGAAGTAAGTGTTTTAATAATAACATCGATCACAGTTGTTATTTCATATATAGTTAAACCATATTCAGAAGAAATTTGGAGTAATTTAGGTAGGAAGTTAATTAAAAAAATAATTTGATGTGATTACAATTATTGGAGGTTCAGGATTTGTTGGCACTAGATTAATAGCTGAATTAAAATCATCTAATGATGTTTTCAATCTGGATAAGAGAATGTCTTATTTTCATAAAGACATTACTCAGCTTGGAGATATTTGTTCAATTTCGGAAATTGACATCCCCTATAATACTAAGACGGTTGTTTTATTAGCTGCCGAGCATCGGGATGATGTTTCACCTACGTCACTATATTATGACGTTAATGTTGAAGGTACAAGAAATGTATTAAAAGTGATGGATATAGCTGGAGTGAAAAATTTAATTTTTACTAGTTCTGTTGCTGTTTATGGATTAAACAAAATCAATCCTGATGAAAATCATGCTCATGATCCATTCAATCATTATGGTAAGTCTAAATGGAAAGCTGAATTAGTAATAAAAGAATGGTTTGAAAAAGATCCCGTAAATAAGTCTGTAACCATAGTCCGTCCTACTGTCATTTTTGGAGAAAGAAATAGGGGGAATGTTTATAATTTACTAAAGCAAATTTCTTCAGGAAAATTCATAATGATTGGAAAAGGTGAAAATAAAAAGTCAATGGCTTATGTTGGAAATATTGTTGCATTTATTAAATCACGAGTAGCAATTTGTGAAGATGGGTACAATGTTTTTAATTATGCAGACAAACCAGATTATTCAATGACTGATTTAACTAAGCTTATTGAACAAAAGATGAAAATAAATTTACCCAAACATAAAATCCCATATTGGTTAGGGATGTTGGGAGGGTACGGATTTGATCTTATATCATTGGTATCCCGTAAAAAAACATCTATAAGTTCAATTAGAGTGAAAAAATTTTGTGCAACTACCCAATTTGATTCATCTAAGGCACATGAAATTTTCAATACTCCCCATACTCTTAAAGAGGGATTAGATAAAACTTTAGAACATGAGTTTATAAGTCCAAAACAAGGTGAAATCTTATTCTACAGTGAATAATAACATTTAATTTAGTACGGATTTTATAAAGACTACCCACTGTAGTCGTAAATAGTAGAAATAGTTTACCTGGTCTTTAGAATGACGATATTACCTAATCATCCCGGCAGCAACAGTTTCATTCGTCGTTTCATCCACTAAGATTAAACAACC
>TARA_B110000971_G_scaffold117350_1_pt1 | contig 15540 bp, 16 predicted proteins | sample TARA_B110000971 | Tara Oceans TARA_B110000971 (sample SAMEA4397842) | marine metagenome | biome: Polar Biome; feature: [SRF] surface water layer (ENVO:00010504); material: water (ENVO:00002006), including particulate matter (ENVO:01000060) such as... | depth 5 m | reverse complement strand
CAGGAAAAAATCTATTTAGGGAATTTAGATGCCAAACGAGATTGGGGACATGCCAAAGATTATGTTCGTATGATGTGGATGATTCTCCAAGCGGATGAGCCTGAAGATTGGGTGATTGCTACAGGTAAAACCACTACAGTGAGAGAGTTTGTTAGAATGAGTTTTTCAGAAGTTGGTTTAGAATTAGAATTTACAGGAACGGGAGTCAATGAAAAAGCTACTGTCGTAAAATGTCAAAATCCAGAATTTCAAATAGAAATTGGAAAAGAAGTTTTGTCTATAGACCCTGCATATTTTAGGCCTACGGAAGTAGACTTATTAATTGGAGATCCCTCAAAAGCAAATACAAAATTAGGTTGGGTTCCAAAACATGATTTAGCATCACTTGTTAAAGATATGATGCAATCTGATTTGAATTTAATGCAAAAAGAACAGTATTTAAAAAAAGGTGGTTATAAGACAATAAACTATTAAAAAACTATTAAAAAACTAAAATTAAATGAAAAAACAATTTAAAAGTTTTATTAAAAGCAATAAATTTTCATATTCTATTGCCATTTCAATACTGAAATTGTTTAAAAACAATAAACAAACTCAGTATTTTACTAACATTTTCTCAAATGTTGTTAACGGCAGTTTAGTCTTAACTTTGAAAAATATTCCAGGAGAACATGAAATTGGAGTTCATTCACATCTATTAAAAAGGATTTTAATAACAAAGGAATATGAACCCGATATTACCAAACTTATAAAAAGTAACATTAATTCAGAGAAAGATGCAATTAATATTGGTGCTAATATTGGGTTATTTGCAAATTTAATAGCAAGCAAAATTAATAAGGATCATAAAGTACTTGCAATTGAACCAACTGAAGGTGCATACAAACTTCTTGCTTCCAACATTAAAAGAAACGAGAATAGTTCTAAAGTTATCACATTTAATGGTATCGCTTCTGAACGTTCTGGAAATTTCGTTTTAAATGTAATTCCTGGGAATGAAGAATATTCAAGTTTAGGAGAACTTATTTCCCCTTCTACTAAAAACTTGACTTCATTAAAAGTTGAAATTAAAGGAGAAACAATAGATAACTTGGTTAATAAATATAATATAAATCCAGGATTATTAGTAATTGATGTTGAAGGCGCAGAACATTCGGTCTTGAAAGGAGCAATAAACACTATAAAAAAACATAAACCTATTATAATATCAGAAATTGATGATAAATTTCTTATTCAACAAAATAGTAGTTCAAAACAAGTTATTGATTTTCTTGAAGGAATGGGATATAAAGTTGTCGATACCAATTCTAATATTATTCAATACCCATTTACAGGAAATATAATTGCGGTGTTTAAATAGACTTGTTAGTTTGAAAAAATAAATTACCCAATAGTTATAAATATGAAACACAATCACAAAAAGAATTCGTCCTTTTTTTTTAGAATTTACAAGTCTTATATATTTATAGATAATTAAAAATGAATCGTATAAAAAATTTTATTTTATCTAAGAGTTCTGCTGAAAACACTAGTCTTAACATCAAGTTTATTAAAAACACCCTGGGTAATTCTATAGCAAAGGTTGTTACGATATGTATTAATCTATTAATGATACCTCTATTGTTAAATATTTTAGGAAATGAGAGATTTGGTATTTGGCAGACCATTCTTTCATTTATTACTTGGGGATCTTTATTAAATTTAGGATTAGGTAATGGACTAAGAAATTTAATAACACAACTGTATTCTAAAAATGACATATTTAACATCAGTATTTCAATAGGAAAGACATTTAAAATCACCTCATTTATAGCCCTAATAGCAAGTTTAATAATAATACCTTCAATATTTTATTTCTTTAACCCTGACATTTTATTTGTAAAAAACTCTATTGATAAAATGGAAATAATTAATGCTTTTGTAATATTTATTTTTTTCTTTCTCGTAAATATTATTCTAGGCTTATCAAACTCTATTTCATATGGTTTTCAACAAAGTTCACTAGTCGGAATTTTTAATGCGGGATATTTAATTCTATGTTATTTAGCATTAGTGCTTTTAAATAGATTAACTATAGTAAATTTAGAACTTGTTGCAATTATTTTTGGGCTTTCACAAAGCTTGTTGCTGATTTTTTTATTCCAGTATCTTTCAAAAAAACATAAATTTAAAATTAACTTCCGTGGAAATTTCTCACTTAGCTCAACTTACAAATTATCAGGAAAGTTTTTCATTCTTCAACTTTTATCAATAGCATATATGTCGGCTGATTATATTGTTATTTCCATGTTACTAGGAGCAGAAGAAACAACAGAATTTTCAATTGTAAATAGAATATTTTTCACATTAATATCTATATTTTCTATACTACTAATTCAGTTTTGGAATAGTGTTACTGAGGCAAATGAAAATAAAAATCTATTATGGATAAAAAGAACAATTAAACACTTAGCACTTGGATCCGGAATAATATTAATATTGGGTGTTGTTTTATCCATATTTAATTCTCAAATTTTAGATCTCTGGTTAGGTGAAAACGCTCCGAAAATAGCATTATCAACATTCTTTTTGTTTACAGGTTATACATTTTTACATTGTCTCAATGCTATTTTTATTAATTATTTTAATGGAATAGGTCAACTAAAGTATCAAATGATCTTAATGTTTATAAGTATTTTAATTTACATTTTAGGTTGTTTTTCCTTTAATATTCAGGTTTTAGGTTATAATACGTTAATTATATTTAAAATAATGGGAATAAGCACCTATTTAATTGGTAACATTCTCTTAATTCGTAAAACATTATATGGTAACATTGGTTAATTTTTCAGAATCAAAATTTAAATCGCAGAAGAAATGGAATTCCTTTACAGGAAAATTTATTGGAAAATTTGATCATATTATTAACTATTCAATTAATGATATAGACACAAAGTTTTTAGAACTAAATATTGAGAAATTAAAATATTCAAAAGGATTTGGCAATTACTTCTGGAAAGCTTATTTGATAAATAAAGCACTCGAAAGAGTAAATGATGGTGATTACCTTTTTTATTCTGACAGTGGTTCTATTTTTATAAAAAGTATAAAACCTTTAATAAAAGTAATGAACGAAATGAGTCAAAATATTCTATGCTTTCATACCCCATTTATTGAAAAGCAATGGACAAAAAGAGATACTTTTGTTCTTATGAACTGTGATGAACCGAGATTCAGCAATACACCACAGATATTAAGTGGATTTATATTTATTAAAAAGGATTCGTCTAGTGTATCTTTTTTTAAAGAATTTGAAAAACACTCATTAGATTCGAGAATCATTACTGATATGCCGAATACACAGGGTGTTAAAAACTATGCTAAGTTTATTGCACATCGTCATGATCAATCAATTTTTAGTTTGATGTGTAAAAGTAAGGGGCTAAAATCGCTACCTGACATTAGCGACTATGGTTGTTTAGTGGAACAATATCAAATTAATGATGATTATATATTTGATAATGATGTATTGGAAGCCAAGCATTCTTCAAAAGACGTAATAGTACTATCGAATAGGAAGGCGCATCCGCTAATATATTTATGTAAATATGTTACAAAATTAATATTTCGAAAATTAAGAGTTTAAATCCTATTTATTAGCTTGCACCGATTTGTACTTAAACGCGGTAACAAAAGAAAAATCTTTAAATGAAAATTAAAAAAACAATAATGTTTTTTGACCATCACATAAGTGGTCATAGATTGGAGTATATTCACCATTTGTATAATGGTTCGCTTGAAGATATGGATAACAAATATATTTTTGCGTTACCAAATGATTTCAAAGCTATTATGCATAGCCTGATTTGGCCAGAGGCAGCGAATATTCATTTTCATTTTTTTCCAGAAAGTGATTTAAAAACCTCAAGTATTCCTATTCATAATTCGTATTTAAAAAGTAAATTAATTAAAAAAATTGCAGTTGAAAATGAGGTGAATGAGTTGTTTTTAGTATCGTTAATGGAATATGTACCATTAGTGGTATTTGTACTTCCTAAGGCAATCAAGATTTCAGGTATAATTTATTTAATCCATCTTTATCGATGGAAAAAATCTTCATTAAGAAAGAAAGTTGAGGATACAATAAAGTATCTAATATTGAGTAAGTACAAACAATTTAACAACGTTTTTTTGTTAAATGATAAGTCAGCATCTGCGTATTTAAATAGCAGGTTTAAAACTGAAAAATTCAAGTTTTTACCAGATCCATTTTCTCCATTAGATAAAGGTAAAATAAATAATATTAGAGAAGAGTTGGATATTTCAACGAAAGATACTGTATATGTTCATTTGGGAGCAATGACTTATAGAAAGGGAACACTTAAAATATTAAAGGCCATTGAAGAAATCAGCCAAAAGAATTTGGAGAATAAAACGTTTATCTTTGCAGGGAAAGTCAATGATGATATAAAAACGGAATTTTATAATAGTCTGAACATCCAAGCGAAAAGGGTGAAAATTGTATGTTTTGATGATTTTTGTGAATATTCTTTTTTAGGCTCTTTATGCAAAAGCGCGAATTACATCTTATTGCCGTATTCTAATGTTGAACAAAGTAGCGGTTTTATAGGCTACGCAGCATACTATAAAACTCCGGTCGTTGTGCCAAATAAAGGGTTGTTAGGAAAATTGGTTAAACGTTATAGACTTGGTGTTTTATTGAATGAAGATTTGATTAAAAGTATGATTGAATTTATTAGAGATGATAAAAAAGTAAAAATAAATCATCAATATTCAAATAAATATTTGAAAAATAATAGTTTATCTGAGTTTAAAAATTCCATTTTATTTCATTTAACAAATTGATTTAATAACTTAAAGTAATAATATTTATGTTGAAACATCTAAAAAGTTTGTTTTTTACAATATCTTTAAATACATCTGTAGTTTTTTTTTCAATTTATTCAATTCTTGGAAAAGATTACACAAGTTTATCTGAAGATTCTTCGTTTTTAATTTTTATCATTTTATCTACTATTATAAGTTTTACTTATGTAATATTGGATTTTATAAGGAATGGAAGTAAAACTAGACAAATCCATCTTTTTTTTTATTTATTACCGATTATCATATTATTTATTTATTTATTGGAATCACCAGTTACTGATATAGGTAAACGGGGATTAACACTTTACTTGCCTTTTTCAGTTCCTTTTATATACTTAGGAGTAAATGTAGCCTTAAATCAGTTATTAAAAAGTATGATAAGATGGTTTGATTTGATTTGGATTATAACTACTTTAGGTATATTTTTTTCTTTAGGAAAAGTCTTAAATTTAGAAGGATCAAGCATAGGGGGGGCATCTTATCAAAGTTTGTCTTATATGGCAGCTTATGCGTTTTCCCTAAATTTATTCTTTTTGTTTTTTGGAAATAGATTTAACCGTTTTAAATTTACTCGAAATAAATTATTTAGAATTTTTTCTTATTTCGCGCTATTTATTCAAATTAGTGGTGTTTTTTTTTCAGGGGGAAGAGGTGGCTCTATTTTGTTATTAATATCTATTATAGTCTTATCTTATATTAGATTAAAAAATGGAGTATCATTTGCTAAATTTTCTTTTCTTACTTTAATATTCTCGGCACTATTTTTTTTTATTCCCAGATTTATGCCCTCTGATATTCAATTTTTTATTTCAAGAGGCGGGAGTCGGATTTTCAAATATTTTACATCAAGTGGTATAAATATGTCTGAAACTGGCAGAAATTTAATTTTTTTAGAATCAGAAAAACTTATAAATAGTAAACCTATATTTGGACATGGTTTATTTAAATATATTGATATATCTGGTGCACATCCTCACAACATTTTTTTAGAATTTTTATTGCAAGGGGGTATATTATATTTGATTTTTTGGATAATCGTATTAATATTATTTTTAATCAAATTTTATAACTCTCTTAAAATTGACATACATAATTTATTTATTATTCCAATAGCAATTTATCCCTTCACTATGTTGATGTTTTCTGGAACTTATTTACATACAGGCCTTTTCTGGTTTACAATAACTTATGTTTTTTCTTATAAAAAATCATTTAATAATAATAAAGTCTCATGAAAAACATTCTTCTTATTACAACAATGTACCCTACCCCAGATTCAGATTTTCATACAAAAGTTTGTCATTATTTCACAAAGGAATGGGTGCAAATGGGGTATAATGTTAAAGTAATTCATTTTAAATCAACATTTCCTTTTTTTTTTTATTGGATAGCTTCTTTATTTAATAAACAGATTGCTAAATTTATTGGAAATGATGACGTAGAGATCAAGCGAAGAAATAAAGATCTTAATTTTAATATTGATTACGTTTCTGTACATAGTATTCCTATATTTAAGCTAATTCCGCATGGGAAATATTCAACAAAAACGATAAAAAATCAAATTAATAAAATTTTAAAAATTAATGAATCTTATGATTTTAAACCTGACGCAATAATTGGCCATTTCCATAATCCTCAAATAGAGATTGTTTCAGAATTTAAAAAGAGATACCCTAACGTTAAAACTTGTGTTGTTTTGCATGAAAATGCAAGTGAAATAAAAAAAACTTATAATAGGAATTATAAAGAACTTATGTTAAATATTGATGTTTGGGGTTTTAGATCGAAAGAACTGAAATTAGGATTCGAAACCTTATTTAATAAAAAAAATGAAGGTTTTATTTGCTACTCTGGAATACCAAAACAATATACTTCAAAAAGTAATCTTAGAGATTTTAAAAGTGGAATAGAAAATTTTGTTTATGTCGGACAATTAATTGAAAGAAAATATCCTTCTGCTATTATTTCCGCTGTTGTAAAGGCACTCCCAAACAAAAATTTTCATATTTCTTATATAGGGAAAGGTTACAAAAAGAAGAATTTAAATGATATATCTGCAATGCTTGGTGTAGCTAAAAATATTTCAATATTAGGTAAAATACCTCGAGATCAGATAATTTCGCACTTAGACAATTCAGATTGTTTTATTATGATTAGTAGAGATGAAGTATTTGGGTTAGTTTATTTGGAAGCAATGGCAAGAGGGTGTATCACAATTGGTGCACGCAATGAGGGCATAGATGGTGTTATACGACACGGTGAAAATGGATTCCTTTGTGAAGCTGGTAACATTGATGAGTTAGCTAAACTTTTAATAAATATTAACTCCCTTTCAATTAAACAATTAAAAGAAATCTCTAAAAATGCGATTGAAACAGCAAAGGAGATGACAGATTATAAAGTTGCTGAAAAATATTTAAATTCCGTAATTAATTTTAAACAGAAGCTAAAATAAATTTTTTAAACTATATCTATATTTTATTATGAGCTATTCACACAAAATAAGTGTTTTTATGCCAGTGTATAATGGCGCTCAATTTTTAGACAAAAGTATTCAATCTATATTAAGTCAAACATTTAGTAATTTTGAACTTGTTTGTGTAGATGATTCATCAACTGACAATAGTTATTCAATTATTAAAAAATATGCTCAAATTGATAAACGTATAATAGCTCTAAGAAAACCAAATGGAGGAAGTGTTCCTAAGTCATGGAACTATGTATTGCCATTTTTAACAGGCAATTTCATTACATATATGTCCCAAGATGATTGGATGTCAGTAGATAATCTTGAAATGAATTATATCCGACATTTAGAGACAGGAGCTAATATTGTAGTACCTGATCTGGTTGCTTATTACAATGAAGGTAAAAATAAAACATTTAAAGGTGTTAAAGGCGATAGAAGTTTGATAATATCAGGAAAGGAAGCCTTTATCCTAAGTTTGAACTGGAAAACTCATGGTTTTAACTTATGTGAAGCTAATATTATGAGAAGCGAGCTATTTGATGAAAATAGTTTTAATAGTGATGAATATGTTACAAGAAAGAACTTCCTAAATAGTAGTAAAGTTGCTTTCTCGAGTGGGAAATTTTATTATAACAGAGACAACCCCAATGCAATAACCCAAAATTTTAAACTACATACCTTAACATCTCTTTTGACAGATCAAAGGTTACTGCTACTTATGAAAAATGAAAGCATTAAGAAGAGGATAATAATAAAATATGCAATAAAAAGCTTTGCTAGAATGATATATCTTATTTATCGATGGAAAAAAAAGAAGTACCAAGATAATGAGATGAATAAATTTGCTGCTGGATTAATTAAAAAACATTTTATTTATTTAATTAAAATGTCATATTGGTAAAATACAATATTTACCTTAAGAAATATTAAAAAACAAATAAACTTTATTAAAATATATATAAATGTCTTTAGTTAATTGCAAAATAGTTGAATTGCCCAAAATACTTGACAGTAGAGGAAATCTTTCATTTGTTGAAGAAAAAAATCATATTCCTTTTCTTATAAAGAGATGTTATTGGATATATGATGTGCCAGGTGGAGAAACAAGAGGCGGACATTCTTATAAGCAAAATCACGAATTTATTATAGCACTTTCAGGTAGTTTCAATGTCTTGTTGAATGACGGAAAACACCAGAAAACATTTTTTTTAAATCGTTCTTCTTACGGTTTGTATGTACCTAATGGTGTTTGGCGACAAATTGATGAGTTTTCAACAAATTCACTGGCATTAATTTTGGCTAGTACAAATTATACGGCTTCTGATTACATTCGTAACTTCGAGGAATTTTTAAAATTTTCAAAATGAAAAATTCAACTATATACGACTGCTCGATCATAGAGATAGATAAGCATCATCACCAAAAAGGAAATATTAGTGTAATAGAAAATAATGAGACTATCCCTTTTGAAGTCAAACGAGTTTATTATCTATATGATGTGCCAGGCGGAGAAAAAAGAGGCGGTCATGCTCATAAGGAACTTAGACAACTTATTATAGCAGCAAGTGGAAGTTTTAATGTTACACTTGACGACGGTAATGTGAAGAGAACTTTCACACTAAACCGGCCTTATCATGGCTTATTGGTTGTGCCGGGAATTTGGCGAGAATTAGATGATTTTTCCTCTGGTTCTGTCTGTTTGGTTTTAGCATCACATCTATATGATGAGAATGATTATATTAGAGAATATAAAGAATATAAAGAATATAAGTAGATATGATTCACGAATTAGCAAACTGTCAAAATAAAAACATACCAGAGAGCACAAATATATGGCAATTTGTTGTTGTCTTACCAAAATCAATAATAGGATTCAATTGTAATATTTGCGCAAATTGTTTTATTGAAAATGATGTAATAATAGGGGATAATGTTACTATAAAAAATGGAGTTTACTTGTGGGATGGTCTTTCTATCGAGGATGATGTCTTTATTGGTCCAAACGTTAGCTTTACGAATGATAAATATCCTCGTTCAAAACAGTATACAAATTTATTTCAAAAAACTATACTAAAAAAAGGGTGCTCAATTGGAGCCGCAAGTGTAATATTGGGAGGGGTTACAATTGGTGAAAACGCAATGGTAGGTGCTGGAAGTATAGTAACAAAAAATATACCTGATAACCAATTATGGATTGGTTCACCTGCTAAATTTATAAAAATAAATAAAAATGATTAATTTTTTAAACCTACGAAAAATCAATAAGTTACACGAAAATGAGATTAAAGAAGCTGTAAACCGAGTAGTTGAATCAGGTTGGTATTCATTGGGTAATGAAGTGAAAATTTTTGAATCAAACTACGCTAATTTCATTGGAACTAATCATTGTATAGGTGTTGGAAATGGTCTAGACGCATTACGTCTAATTCTTAAAGCATATTTAGAATTAGGTATTATGCAGGAAGGGGATGAAGTAATTGTTCCTGCTAATACATACATTGCTTCAATATTAGCTATTACTGATAATAGATTAGTTCCTGTATTAGTAGAACCTGACATTGATACTTATCAAATTGATTATACTAAAATTGAAAGTGTAATTACTAGTAGAACAAAAGCCATTATGATTGTGCATTTGTATGGTCAATGTTCCTTTAATGAGAGAATACAAGAATTATGTAAACAATATAATTTAAAATTGATTGAAGATAATGCACAATCACAAGGTTGCAAGTATCAAGATAAAATAACCGGTTCATTGGGAGATGCTGCTGGGCACAGTTTTTATCCAGGAAAAAATTTGGGAGCACTTGGAGATGCAGGAGCTGTTACCACCAATGATAATCAATTAGCAGATATTATTCGTTCATTGGCAAATTATGGCTCTTCGAAAAAGTATGTATTTGATTTTCAAGGATTAAATAGTAGGTTAGATGAAATTCAGGCAGCTGTTCTAGATGTTAAATTGAGGTATTTAAATGAAGACACTGAAAAGAGAAGAAAAGTTGCTCGATATTATATAGAAAATATTAAGCATCTGGATATTAAACTTCCACAAGTTAACGATTGGGACAGTCATGTATTTCACCTTTTCCCTATACTAACATTTCGAAGAAATGAATTGCAAGAGTATTTAACAAATAATGGTGTTGAGACTTTAATTCATTATCCAATACCACCTCATAAACAAAATTGTTATAAAGAGTTGAATCATTTAACTTTTTTAATTACAGAACAAATTCATAACCAGGAATTAAGTTTGCCAATAAGTCCAGTAATAACAATCGACGAAGTAAAAAAAGTCACTACCTTAATAAATAAATGGGTTTAGGGAAAAAGAAAATTTGGATTGTAAATTATTATACAACACCTCCTGAATATACTGCAAATCCACGTCATATAGAGTTTGCACATAATTTACGTGAAGCAGGATATGATGTTGTAACATTCAGTGCAGGGTATTTGAGTGACAAAAATATTGATTTAGTACCTAGCAATAAAAAATATTTTGATGTTATTTATGGTGAAAACAAGTTTATACATATTAAAGTTAAACATTATGAAGGAAATGGAATTAGTAGGATGATTTCAATTTTCCAATTTGCTTGGCGTATTTTTAAATATCGTAACCATTTTGATAAACCTGATATTATTTATCATAATATACACGCTCCATTCGATTATCCTATATTGTGGTGTGCTCAAAAGTTAAAAGCTAAGTATATTGTCGAAGCATGGGATTTATGGCCAGATTCTTTTGTTCGCTTTGGTTTAATAAGTAAAAAAAATCCAATTACTAAGTTTGCCTATTTTGTTGAACGGCGATTATATAAAAAAGCACATAAAATAATTTTTACTTTTGAAGGTGGGATTGATTACTTAAAAGAGAGAAAATGGACAAAGAAATTTGGTGGAAAGATCGATGAAAGTAAAGTGTTTTATATTAATAATGGAGTTAATCTAGAAAAATTTCAAAGAGATATTGAAAATCACCAAATACATGATAACGATCTGGAGGACACTGAGTCTTTTAAGGTGATTTATTTAGGGGCAATTAGATTAGTTAATGATATAAAACAATTAATTGATGCTGCCAATATCTTAAAAACGAATTCAAATATCAAATTTATTTTATATGGAGATGGAAATGATAGAGATTATTTGATGCAATATTGCATAGAAAATGAAATTGATAATGTCATTTTTAAAGATAAGTGGATTCCTTTGCGAAATGTACCATACGTGTTATCAAAAAGTTCATTAAATATAATGAATTACAAAAAAGATTTTGGCATATATGGAGTCAGCTCAGGCAAACTATTTCAGTATTTAGCTTCAAAAAAACCAATTTGTGCAAATATCAAAATGAATTACTGTCTTATTGAGAAAAAAAATTTAGGTATAGCTAAAAATCTTAGTACGCCTCAGGAATATGCAGATGCGATTCTTTCGATAGCATCATTCAATGAAATAGAATATAAAGCCTTGTGTGATAGGGTAAAAGAGGTTGCTAAAGAATTTGATTATAAAGTGCTATCGGATAAGTTAATTAAAGTTTTAGAAAATTAGCGAACCGACTGAGAAGAGGTCATAATGATTTGATTATTAATTTCGGAGTTATGTTATTTCCATCAAGTCTAGACAATAAACAATCGAATATAAAATAGGTATTTCTACAATGGGTAAAAGTCAAAAAAAATAGTTTATTATAAATTGAAATTTTATTAAATTAATATCTGATTACATGCGGTTAATTATTTTTTAATTATGTGTATATTAAAAAATTGAAAATAACATTATAATCGGAGCTTCCTCACTTTTAACGAAGAGTATCAATAGTGATAGCAGTATGCTTGGAGTTCATGCTAAAAAGAAAGAATTATAACAAACAAATATTAATATTGAGAAATAATTATGGATTATCATTTTAAAAATAAAGGTAAAGAAGTTCAAATATATGAACCAGTAGCTATTATGAAACCTGAGAAAATTTGGTTAGAAAATAATATTATAATTAGTGATTTTGCATATATTAATGGAGGTGAAGGTACTTATATAGGTAATCATGTTCATATTGCAGCACATACGAGTATTAGCGGGGGAGGAACTTGTGTAATGGAAGATTTTACAGGTATAAGTGCTGGAGTTAGACTTATAACTGGATCTGCGGCTTTTAACGGAGAAGGGCTTACAAGTCCAACGTTGCCAGTTGATTTCCAGTCTACAAAAAGATCCTATGTGATTTTGAAAAAGCATTCTACCTTAGCAACCAATGTAATAGTACATCCAGGGGTAACAATAGGTGAAGGAACAATAGTTTCGAGTGGAAGTATAGTTACTAAAGATACTGAACCTTGGTCAATATATATGGGAACTCCAGCAAGAAAAGTTAGAGGCCGTGAAAAATCTGAAATACTTAAAATGGAATCAAAGCTGTACAAGGAACAAAAATTAAAACCAAGTGATTTTTCCGAAATAATAAAAAACTTAAAGATATGAAACAGATTGTTCGTAATGTAAAAATAATAGGTACTGGTTCTTTTGCTCCAGAGAAGATACTTACAAATAAGGATATAGAGAAACTAGTTGATACCGATGATAAATGGATTCAAGATAGGTTAGGAATCAAAGAAAGACGTATAGCTTCAGAAAATGAAGCTACTAGTGATTTAGCATCTAAAGCAGCGATAAAAGCAATTGAGAATTCCGGACTCAAAGTAGAAGATATTGATTTAATAATTGTAGCTACTACAACTCCAGACAGATTAGCACCATCTACAGCGGTAATTGTACAGGATAAAATAAAAGCATATAATGCCGTTGCTTTTGACATAGCAGCAGTTTGTAGCGGATACCTATACGGTATGTCTATAGCAACACAATTCATTGCGTCCGGTGTTTATGACAATGTATTGCTAATTGGTGCAGACACCTTTTCGAAGATAACAGATTGGAATAGAAGAGATTGTGTTTTTTTTGGTGATGGAGCAGGAGCCTCGGTTTTCTCAAGTGGCGAAGAGCAGGAAGGCTTTCAAGCTTTCAGATTGTATTCAGACGGTAGAGGTAAATGGAATTGGACTATACCAGCCGGTGGGTCTGAAATTCCAGCCAGTGTAGATTCTTTAAATAAAGGATTGCATTATTTTCAAATGAATGGTAAAGCTGTTTATGATACAGCGATCGAGGTATTACCAAAAGCGATTAGAAAAGTATTGAGTGATACAAATCTTACTATCGATGATATTGACTATATGATACCACATCAACCTAGTATAAAAATTTTAGAAAAAACAGCAGAGATACTTGGGTTACCATGGGAAAAAGTTATGACTAATATGGATAGGTACGCCAATACCTCTGGGGGGACAATTGCTATTTTACTGGATGAAGTAAATAGAAGTGGAAAATTAAAGAAAGGAAATGTGATTCTATTTGCAGCTGTTGGTTCTGGTTGGACATATGGAGCTTCAATTCTGAAATGGGGATAATATTAATGAGTGAATAAATTTAAAAAATGATATTAATAACGGGTGCTTCAAAAGGAGTTGGAAAATATTTATTTGATTACTATTTATCAAAAAAAGAAGATGTATTTGGTACATACAACAGTACAATTTTACATTCAGAAAATGGAAGGTATACTAAAATAGATATAAGTAATAATGAGGATGTTGAAAATTGGATTAATTCGTTACCCTTAAAAAAAGAAATCACATTGATTAATTGTGCTGGGATAACTTACAATGCTTTTACTCATAAATCTGATCCTTACAGTTGGAAAAATGTGATAGATGTAAACTTGATGGGGGTCTATTTTGCAATTAGAGCAATATTACCTTACATGAGAGAAAATAAATACGGAAGAATAATAAACTTCTCCTCTGTTGCAGCTCAAAAAGGTACGCCAGGAGTAAGTGCTTATGCAGCATCTAAATCGGCTTTGTGGGGACTTTCAAAAACAATTGCGATGGAGAATGGATCATTAGGAATAACAATTAATAACATAAACCTTGGTTATTCTGAATTGGGTATGATAGAGGCTGTTCCTGAAAAGTTTAAAGAACAAATAAAAAGCGAAATCCCAGGTGGTGAATTTTGTACAAAAGAAAATATAGTTAATTGTGTAGAATTCCTAAGACAGAACTCTTATACAAATGGATCATCCGTTGATTTAAATGGCGGAATATTCTAATTTTTATGATTTAAATATGAATAATAAAAAAGTAATTATAATTGCAGAAGCAAGTATAGGAGATTATATTGTTATAAGCAGTCATTGTGATATTACTGGTAATGTTAATATTGGTAAAAATGTATATTTAGGAAGTAGAGTTTCTATAATTTCTAGTAAGAAAATATGCGATAATTTACTAATAGGTGCTGGATCTGTCGTATTTAAAAACATAAGAATACCAGGAACTTATATAGGTAATCCTTCAAAAAAAATTATTTAACAAATGATACCCTTATCAATACCTAATATTTCAGGAAACGAATTGCAATACGTAAAAGATTGCCTAGACACTGGTTGGATATCTTCAGCTGGGGCTTATGTAAATAAATTTGAAGAGGCTATTCAAAATTATACTGGAGTGAAATATGCTATAGCATGTATGAACGGAACAGCTGGTTTACAAGTTTCTTTAAACCTTGCGAGAGTTTCTTCAAGTGATATAGTTATAGCGCCAAATTTAACTTTTGTAGCTACACTTAATGCTATTACATACTCAGGAGCAGAAATCGTTTTAATAGACATTTGTGAAGATTCATGGCAAATGGATATTGATATACTTCAAAAATGGTTAGAAAATAATACGATAACAAAATTGGTTAATGAGAAGCCAATAACCACAGAACTTACCTCAGGAAAAAAAATAGGAGCAATAATGCCAGTGTACGTTTTAGGAGGGTTTATTGATGTTGATAAATTAGTAGAAATAAGTGCTACTTATGGTATTCCTCTAATTGAGGACAGTACAGAGGCACTAGGAAGTTTTAAAAACAAAAAGCACGCAGGAACTTTTGGATTAACTGGTGTTTTAAGTTTTAATGGAAATAAAATAATATCTACTGGTGGAGGTGGCATGATTTTAACTAATGATAAAGAAATTGCTAACAAAGCAAAACACATCACAACAACTGCTAAAACAGATCCTCTAGATTATTTTCATGATGAAGTAGGATATAATTACCGCTTAGTAAAT
>TARA_B110000971_G_scaffold4325_1_pt1 | contig 15587 bp, 15 predicted proteins | sample TARA_B110000971 | Tara Oceans TARA_B110000971 (sample SAMEA4397842) | marine metagenome | biome: Polar Biome; feature: [SRF] surface water layer (ENVO:00010504); material: water (ENVO:00002006), including particulate matter (ENVO:01000060) such as... | depth 5 m | reverse complement strand
TAATTGATCTGCGTCTTACGCTATCCCTCGTAAATACCCTCAAGAAAATCGAGTGACTCCTTTGGTCGTCTAGGAGCAACCTTTTATTTAGTAACACGCTAGCTAACTATTGGAATATGTACTAGTTGTGGCGGTAAGTTCTTGGCGCGCGATGCGTTTTCTGTACCGCTAAAAATTCTATTGTTTAAAAAAATGTGAACTTGCTCACACTTTTGGAATTCGTTAGTAGTCTTATTGCTTTCTTTTGTTGATTACCAAACCTCGGGGAATGCTTTGATGGTTGGTTAACTGGTTCCGCTGCGCTAGTAGCGGTTCTTGCTATAGCTATGCATGGAATTCTCATTTTCCCCATCAACGCATTTTTGGTGTCCATGTTTTTCTAAAATAAAAAGCCTGCGCGCCAATTAGATTTGGTGGTTGTGTAATGCCTTGTGCGATATGCCATATGACGTTCCTGTTGTATGGCGCTCTACAAGTGAGTAATAATGTCAGCATTGCTACGCTGACTATCGATGCGGGTACGCGAATTCGTGGTGATATTGTTGGTGCAGTAGACCATTTGTTGGTTTGGCCTGGATCCAATATTGATGCACAGGGTACCGCTTCTCGCCCCGTGCGATTTACCTCTGACGATCTGGGCGTTGCAGGTAGTGGCGAGTGGGGTGGTTTATTTCTCCGTGGTTTCAACGGCTTACCTACGTTGACTGGTACGCAAGGCGCAAATCGTTTGGATTATGTTGTTGTGGCAGAGGCTGGTGCTTCAGTAACAGTCACCATCGACGGTGTGGCCGGCACTTATACGGATAACATTGTTCTTAATGGCGTTGATAGCGCAACCACTTTGACTTTTGTTCAATCGCATAACTCTGCTAAAGATGGATTGCGCATTATGAATGGCGACCCAAGATTGTCGTGGATCTTGACTACCGGTGCCATGAGAGACGGTATCTGGTTCAGAGATTTTAATGGACTGATTAAAGACCTATTGGTTATTCATAATCGAGATACTGGTGGCAGCAGTGGTCGTGCAGGTATTTACGCCAGTGAAACTGTCGCTGGAGATTCTAACCCTCGTATTGTTAACGCCACGCTAGTGGGTAGAGACAATAGCAGTACTGTGGCAGGTGCTACCGATAATGAATTTGGTATTCTATTTGCTGACAATACTGACCAAGTACGAATGGCAAATGTGCTGATTGCTAACTTCCGTAATGGTTGCTTTGAAGCCGATTCTGCGGCGAACCTTAGTTTGATCGACACCACAACGCCAGGGCCTAACTATCTTTATGGGGTTCACTGCGCTAACGAAACCGGTGCTAATGCAAGTTTCGGTGTAGTACGTACAAGTGCGGTTGGGTTTCCTACAGGTACCGTGGCGGCTAACAACTCCAATGGTAATGGGCTGGTCTATTACAATGGCGCGGTAAATGCCGTTAACTTTACCGGCGAGGCTGCAGAGCGCGGCAACAATTTTACAGCAGGTTGGTACCTTTCAACTATCGGCTCCATAGGTAATGGCTTTTTAGATGGCGACACCAATCAGGACGGGGCTATTGATGCTGCCGATATTATGTCTGCTTTTGTTGTAGCGGATGATGGGGCTGGTGGGTTTAACCAAGATGTAGCCAGCGACACAGGCGGCTATGACCTAACCCATATTGATGCCGTAAGAGGCGGCGCAGTGACCAATGTGCAATTCGACAATTGGTCTGTGGGTACGCTACGTAGTGATACCTTTACCGTTCGCTAGAGTGCTTTCACTTAGTTGATGTTTGCTCAGGTGCTTGATTCGTTGAATGCTAATCAGGTATCTGAGCAAGTTTTTATGCAAAGCAGCTGAGCACTTAGGTATGCTTCAGCTCTTCCACAGAGCACTTCCACAGAGCTCTTCCACATAGCTCTTTCGCAGTGCTAGTTCTAGCACCATTTAGTCAGGCTATATTTATGCTCAGGTTTTAGACTCGGCAGTTCTAATTATTCTTAACCGGTTCCTAGAGTCTACTGTTAGTCCAAATACTACTCTTCCGGTGGCCCATTATACTCGCGCAGCTTGCGTACAAATAGGGCACTAATGACGCACAGTGCCAGCGAGAAGAATAGCTCAGCGGTGCCAAACCAAAATAATGCAGGATCGAAGATCACTAATATTCCATGTATGAAATATAACGTACTGACCATGCACAGCAAGAACATGCTTTTGAGTTGGCCCTGTATGACACCTGGGATGGTGAACAGCAGTGGCGCTATCTGTATAACAAACCAAACAGCGTTCACTGAAGGAGTTGCCAGTGGTTCAACAAAAAACTGTCTTAGACCAGTGAGTGAAATCAGTGACCCCAACATTACCAGTATGACAAATAACCAGCCTTTCAATTGGACACTCCTGTAATTTTTAACGCGAGTTCGGCTAATTGTTGGCCTGCCGCTTCTGCCAGCGCTGCTTCTTCTTTAGAAAGTGTAGCGCCATTATTGTGATCGTTACCCTGAACATGAGTGACACCGTAAGGTGTGCCCCCAGACTGAGTGGTGTTTAGCTCAGGGTAGCTATAGGGCAGCCCTTGAATGACCATGCCATGATGCAACAAGGGCACCATCATGGTCAGTAGCGTGGATTCCTGGCCGCCGTGTAGTGAACTGCTGGAGCAAAATACGCTAGCCGGTTTGCCGACCAATTGTTGACCTGCCCAAAGGTCGGCTGTGCTGTCCAAAAAATATTTCATGGGAGCGGCCATATTGCCAAAGCGAGTTGCGCTGCCTAGGGCTAGGCCGCTACATCCTGCTAGGTCCTCTTTAGTACAAAAAACGGCACCTTCGTCGGGTACTAATGGTGCGGTGCGCTCAATCACGCTACTAACTGGCGGCACGGTTCTAATTCTGGGTTCTATACCGGCAACTTTATCGACACCTCGGCCTATGTGTAATGCAAGGTTTTGTGTCCCTCGAGTGCGTGAATAGTAGAGAATAAGGACGTATGGGTTTGTGCTCATATTAGGCTCAATACTTGTTCTGGTGGTCGACCAATAATGGCTTGGTTGTCGCGCAAGACAATGGGCCTTTCCATTAAAATGGGGTGGGAGACCATTGCAGCCACCAATTGTTCGTTAGTCGTGGCTTGATCGCTTAGGTTAAGGTCGCTAAAGGGAGCCTCTTTTGTCCGCATTAGCTCAATAGGCTGGTAGTTGAGTAGTGCCAAAATGCGCTTGATCTCCTCAACGCTAGGCGGATTGTCGAGATACTCGATAATTTCAGGCTCTACGTTGTTCTCACGAAGTAGTGCAAGGGTTGCACGAGACTTTGAACAGCTTGGGTTGTGATAAATAACATAGTCAGGCATGGCTTTTGGCTAGTTGAGTTAATTTGGTTAAAAGGATTAAAGGGTACAGTATAGGCATGAGTAAGAATGACGCCAGTAATAACAACCATTGGGTGAGCGGAGTACTTAGACACAGCTTCTTGTCGAGTACTGTTCGGCAACTGTCTTTACTTGGGCAACAGCTTATTCGCTACGATTGTCTGACTTCTGCGGCTGCACTTACCTACACTACGCTTTTTGCAGTGGTGCCATTGATGACGGTAACGCTGCTATTTTTTTCTTTGTTACCTGAGTTTGCCGTTCTAGGTCAGGATTTCCAAAACTTTCTCTTCCAGAATTTTTTGCCTGCCGGCTCAACCCTCGTACAGGAAAAATTATTAGAATTTGCAGATCGGGCGACTGGGTTGACCGCTGCGGGTATTATTGGACTTTTAGTCACTTCCTTGCTGATGTTGGTGGCGGTGGAGAAACAGTTCAACAATATCTGGCAGGTGGAAGCGCCCAAGTGGAGTCTGCACCGTGTTTTAGTTTACTGGGGCATATTGTCGCTGGGCCCCGTAGCTATTGTCAGTGGCATGTTGGTCAGCGCCTACTTGGTTAGTATTCCACTCATCTCTGACCTTGAAGCCTGGACTGTGGGGAAAACTTTACTTACGTACTTGCCGGTTTTACTCACGGCTCTTGGTTTTACTGCCCTCTATGTAATGGTGCCCAACTGTAAGGTGTCGCTCTTACACGGCTTCTATGGTGGCATCGCTACAGCAATCATTTTTAAGGTCGCATTTTTCATTTATACTGAAGTGTCGAAAAACCTTTTTTATGATGCCATTTATGGCGCTTTTGCAGCTTTACCCATTTTCTTGATTTGGCTATATCTGGTTTGGGTGATTGTTTTAGCTGGCGCAGTATTTGTTCGATCTATAGCCATGGGGTCTATGGATTTAGCCACGTCTGAGCCGACCATTGTCAAAGCCATACGTTTACTGAACCTAGTTCGTCTCGCCCACGTCTGCGGTGAGGGGGTTGATGAAGACCGCTTGCGTGCCGCGGGACACTTTGCGACTGATCAATGGAGAGATGTTGTGAGCGCATTGCAGCGGCTTAAACTTATAAAGCTCGACGAAGATCGACGTTGGCGCTTGGGTAGAGATCTAAAGACGGTTACTCTATGGCAGTTGCTGCAAATTTTTCCTGAACACGTTACCAAAGAGAACTTAGGTGCGGTTTCTGATCTTCCAGAACTGGTGCGCGCATTGTTGTCTTTGGTTGAATATGGCGAAGCGCATTTGTCCTTAAGTCTTGATGAGATATTTACGGGCTGACTTTGGGTGTTTTTTTAGCAGTGTTTATTAACAGTTTTTTAGTAGTTTTTGCGCGGCTTATCGTGCAATTTTGAGAGTAGTAGATTGACTAATTCAGCTTTCCTAAATTTAGGCTTAGGCCTTAAAGCCATTTTTCTTGTCGTGCTTCTAGGGTTGTCCGGGTGTGCGAAAGAACTCAGCTACCGGGTAGCTGACGGCTCCCAAATGCAGTTGTCTGAATTGCGCGGTAACTGGGTATTGATTAATTACTGGGCGGATTGGTGCAGACCTTGCCGAGAAGAAATTCCCGAGTTGAACATGTTGCATCAGCGCGAAAATGGCGAGCCGATATTTGTATTAGGTGTCAATTTTGACTACCTGGAAGGCCAAGAGTTAACCGATTTGATCACACAGATGGGTATTGAGTTCCCAGTTCTGGTGGACGATCCCCAGATGATTGTTGGGTATGAGGCTGCTCAAGTGCTGCCTATGACGGTGATTATTTCGCCAGAGGGTGAGGTACATAACATTTTGATTGGACCGCAGACAGCTGAAAGCATAGAAGCTAGTTTGTAAACACTCCGGCTTTCGATCTCTCGTTCGGTCCGTCCGCCCACTAAGTGGCCGGCTAACTAAAAAAACCGACTTGGTAAACAGTCGAGACGTCCGTGCTGACTAAACAGCACGGAATTACATAGGTCTATTTAGGCTTTGACAATTTTTATCCCGTTTTTGCGAAGCCCAAACCTATTTGGCTATTTGCGCGTTGACCCCTGCTACTGCCTCGTTTAATGGCAATTCAGCGGCTTCTTTTTCATGACGTTGTTTGTATTCAACCACACCATTCTTGAGTCCTCTGTCACCGACCACTAAACGCTGGGGAATGCCTATTAAGTCTGCGTCTGCGAACTTGACTCCGGGGCGTTCGTCTCGGTCATCTAGTAAAACCTCCAAACCCAATGCTATTGCTTCATTGTAGAGATTGTCAGCAGCTTCTCTTACGGCATCAGACTTTTGCGAATTTAGCGCAATGATGTGTAAGTCATAAGGGGTCAGCGGCTGTGGCCACAAAATTCCGTTGTCATCGTGGTTCTGCTCTATCACTGCCGCCACTAGACGTGTCACGCCCATGCCGTAGCAACCCATAATTGGGATTTGGCTAACGCCGTCGCTGTCTAAAACAGACGCTTCTAGAGGCTCGCTATAGGCTTTGTCCAGTTGGAAAATATGTCCGACTTCAATGCCTCTAAGAAACTCAATCGTGCCTTCGCCATCTGGCGCTATATCGCCTTCAACGACATTTCTTGCATCCACTATTTGGGCATCGTCCAGTGGGCAGTCTCTATGCCAATTGGCGCCTGTGAAATGCACTGCATCTTCGTTGGCACCGCAAACAAAGTCAGCCAATGCTGCGGCATCTCGATCTACTAGGTAAGCAATTTTGCAATTTATCGGCCCGAGAGACCCTGGGTGTGCGCCCATTGATTTTAGGATTTCGCTTTCATCGGCGAATGCTAAGGGCGACACAACGCTCGGCAACTTGGCTGCCTTTATTTCGTTCAATTCATGATCGCCGCGTAAAATAATTGCCACAGGACCCTCATGACCCTTAACGATCAGAGTTTTTACGGTCTGGCTGGCCGGTATGTTGAGTCGCTTAGAAATAGCGTCAATGGTTTTTTCGTCTGGTGTGTCTATTCTTTGAAGATCTTGGCTTGCTGCTGGCGCCGTAGATGGTGCCTTCGCGGTGGCTTTTTCTAAGTTTGCGGCATAGCTGCCGGTGGAGGAATAAGCGATGGTGTCTTCGCCAGAAGAGGCCAAGACGTGGAACTCGTGAGAGTTATCGCCACCAATATTTCCTGTATCCGCTTGTACTGCTCTGAAGGTCAGCTGCATTCTATTGAGGATGCGCGCGTAGCAGTCGTACATTTCTTGGTAAGTAGTGTCAAAACTCTCTTGATCTAAGTGGAAGGAATACGCGTCCTTCATGATAAATTCTCGTGCACGCATGACACCAAAACGAGGGCGCCGCTCATCACGGAACTTCGTCTGTATCTGATAAAAGTTAATGGGTAGTTGCTTATAGCTGTGTACTTCGCGGCGAAAAATATCGGTGATGACTTCTTCATGGGTTGGCCCAAGACAAAAGTCTCGGTCATGTCGGTCTTTAATACGCAGCATTTCACTGCCCATTTTCTGCCAGCGACCACTTTCCTGCCAAAGCTCGGCGGGCTGAACCACGGGCATCATTACTTCTTGGGCACCGCTGACATTCATTTCCTCGCGGATTATGTGCTCAACTTTGCGCAGAACTCTCAGCCCCAATGGCAGCCAAGTATACAATCCGCTGGCGAGTTGACGAATAAGGCCTGCACGTAACATTAGCCTGTGGCTGACTACATCAGCGTCGGCAGGGTTTTCTTTCAGCGTAGGTAAGAGAAGGGTTGATTGGCGCATATTTGGACTTTTGTTTGGTGGGTGGAAATACAGTCGCATTAGACACAATGCGCAGGTCATATAACAAGGCAAAAAAAAACCGATTGATGGCCAATCGGTTCACTTCTCTCTTACTACCTAACTAGATTTGCACTCTGTTTTTGGAATCAATCAAAATCCGAACATTCTTCAAAAGTCGATTAACCCGTCTCGAGTTGATTGGCGAAGGGCGAAATAGTTCACCCCTCGCCATATCTAGCATATGGGTATTAGTCGCCTACTTATTAGGCGATCATATCCTTAAGTTTCTTCAGAGCAGAGATGCGAACTCGAGTAGTCGCAGGCTTGGCAGCAATGACGATTTCTTCGCCAGTAGCTGGGTTGCGGCCCATGCGCTTCTTAGTTGCAGGACGCTTAGCGGCCTTAATCTTGAGGAGACCTGGAAGAGTAAACTCTCCAACTGAACGCTTGCGAATGTGGCGCTCTATCACCGACTCTAGCTCTTCCATAACAGAAGTTACTTGAGCGCGGGTCAAATCAGTTGATTCAGCAATATCATTGATAATTGCTGTTTTGGTCATCTTAGCTTTAACGCCTGCTTTTGGCTTCCCAGCTACAGCTTCAACGGCTGCTTTCTTGGTAGGTGCTTTTTTGGCAGCAACTTTCTTAGCGGGTGCTTTCTTAACGGCAACTTTCGCTACAGAGGCTTTTTTAGCCGCTGCTTTTTTTGCTACAGGAGCTTTTTTCGCTACAGCAGCTTTTTTAACAGCTGGTGCTTTCTTAGCAGGTGCTTTCTTCGCAGGTGCTTTCTTGGCAGGTGCCTTTTTAGCCACTGGTGCTTTCTTGGCAGGTGCTTTCTTAGCAGGTGCTTTCTTCGCAGGTGCTTTTTTCTTAGTAGCCATATGCTGGTCCTTTAATTTCAAATTGGTGAGCGTTTACCATTCAACTTACATATTAATAGGTTAGCTAGCACTTTGCTTAGATAACCTATCAATTAAAATTGAAGGCGGTCGCAACCTCTATTATAAAACTCAATCTTTAACCCGGCTTTTAACCTTCGTGTAACTTGCTACATACAAGTGTTGCTCTAACAACATAACAATCTTTAACCTCAATCTAACTTCATTGGCAATGCGTATTCTACATTTGTAGTCAAACCCAATGGGCATTATAGATCTTGCTAACTCCATTTAAAGAACATCTATTAAATGGTTTTCGCGTTAAAGTTGGCGCTTGTAATGTGGTCTATGGTTACACTTAGTTCACCATCGTACAGACTCTAACGTCTGAAGGCGCTGTTATAGCTGATCAAATACGGTGCCGCAAGAAAAAGTAAGCAAAATCACTGTATTTTTACTGCTTTTTTTACGATCATGCGCCGCTCGTTCAAAGTTTTACCTAGAAGAACATTTTATGCCGATTTATGAATATCGATGTGCGGACTGTGATCACCAGTTAGAAGTGGTTCAAAAACTCAGTGAAGAGCCCTTAGTGAATTGTCCCGAATGCAAAAAGGACAGTCTTAGAAAAATAATTTCCGCTGCTGGTTTTCGCCTTAAAGGCGATGGCTGGTACGAAACCGATTTTAAGTCTGGAAAAAAGAAAAATGTGGCTGGATCTGAATCTAGCTCCTCTGGGGACGACTCCTAGAGTCAACTTTCAAGCTCTTAGCGAAAGCTTATGAAGGTCACGCCGGTGCGGCGAAAGACATCAACTTAGACTTTTAGTCTTAGTTTTAATTAGTACAAACAAAAAGGGATGGCCATGCGCAGTCACTACTGTGGTGATATTCGCTCAAGCGATGTGGGTGAGGAAGTTGAAATTTATGGTTGGGTGCATCGTCGCCGTGATCATGGTGGGGTGATCTTTTTAGATGTCCGAGACCGTACTGGTATATTGCAGGTGGTTTTTGACCCTGATACCCAAAAGAGTTTCGCAGCAGCGGACTCTGTGCGTAATGAATTTGTGCTTCAAGCTAAGGGCAGGGTAAGACCTCGCCCAGAAGGCACGGTTAATGCCGATATGCCTACTGGCGAAATTGAAGTGCTCGGTCTGGAACTGACTGTGTTGAATGCAGCCAAGACGCCCCCCTTTCAATTGGATGAACATTCCGAAGCCGGCGAAGATGTTCGACTGCGCTATCGCTATTTAGATCTGCGCCGCCCTGAAATGCAGCAACGTATGCAAACTCGGGCCAAGATCACCAGCCAAGTAAGAAATTTTTTAGAAGAGCAAGGCTTTTGGGATATTGAAACGCCAACGCTTTCTCGAGCAACCCCAGAAGGTGCACGAGATTATTTGGTGCCCAGCAGAACTCACCCAGGTGAATTTTTTGCATTGCCCCAATCACCTCAGGTGTACAAGCAGCTGCTGATGATGGCGGGTATGGATAAGTATTATCAAATCGCTCGGTGTTACCGCGATGAAGATTTGCGTGCTGACCGACAGCCTGAATTTACCCAGATAGATATAGAAGCTTCTTTTACTAACCAAGATCAGATCATGGCAATGACTGAAGGCCTGCTTAAGCAAGTCTTCACAAGTGTCTTAGGTGTCGAGCTTGGCGAATTCCCAGTCCTTAGCTGGGCCGAAGCTATGCGTGATTTTGGCAATGACCGTCCAGATCTGCGTAATCCAATGCGTTTGGTTGATATTGCAGATTTGATGAGCGGTGTTGAGTTTAAAGTGTTTCAAGGGCCTGCCAATGACCCCAAGGGGCGTGTAGTTGCCCTTAGAGCACCGGGTGGTGCAACACTGTCACGTAAGGTGATAGATCAATATACCGCTTTCGTTGGTCGTTATGGTGCCAAGGGCTTGGCTTATGTGAAGGTCAATGATTTGAGTGCTGGTGCAGACGGTCTACAGTCGCCCATTTTGAAATTTATGCCTGCTGATGTGATTCAGTCCGTGCTTGAGCGCGTAGGTGCTCAGACTGGCGACTTAGTCTTCTTTGGTGCCGACCAAGCTAAAGTTGTCAACGATGCTATGGGCGCATTACGCAACGAACTAGGCGCAGACTTAGAACTACTAGACGGTGAGTTCAAACCTTGCTGGGTTGTTGATTGGCCGATGTTTGCTGAAGGTCGAGACGGCACCTTTAGCGCAGAACACCACCCGTTCACACGACCAACATGTTCACCCCAAGAGCTGCTAGATAATCCTGGTGCTGCTCAAGCGGCTGCTTACGATGTGGTTTTGAATGGCTATGAATTAGGCGGCGGTTCGCTGCGAATTCATGATCAGAATATGCAAAAGGCCGTTTTTGATGTTCTAAAAATGGACGAAGCAGGCCAAGAGAAATTTGGCTTCTTGTTGGAAGCTTTGCAGTACGGGTGCCCACCTCACGGCGGTATCGCCTTGGGTTTAGATCGTTTGGTTATGTTAATGACAGGTAGCCAGTCTATCCGTGAAGTTATTGCATTCCCGAAAACTCAGACGGCTTCCTGTGCGATGATGGACGCGCCAGGCGCTGTGGAAGAGCAACAACTGCGAGATCTGCATATTCGCCTACGCGCTCCGGCTGCGGCTAACACCGAAAGTCAGTAGGCGGCGTAGCTGAGCGTCTATAGACAGCTAATTTTTGATAGGTGTCTGTAGGTATGTTGCGAGCCAGCGGGCGAAAGATCGAGAAAATATTTGGGAACTTTGTGTCGAGGAGATTAACTAATGGCAGGTCATAGTAAATGGGCGAATATCAAGCACCGCAAAGCGGCGCAAGATAAAAAACGCGGCAAGCTATATACCAAGTTGATCCGTGAAATAACGGTAGCTGCCCGTTTAGGTGGCGGCATTGTTGACGACAACCCGCGATTGCGCGCTGCGGTAGACAAATCTTTGGGCGCTAATATGCCTAAAGATACAATCGAGCGAGCCATTGCGCGTGGCGCTGGTGGTGTTGACGGTAACGACGTAGAAGAATTGGTCTACGAAGGTTATGCCAGTGGCGGTGTTGCCGTGCTCGTTGAAGTAATGACTGATAATCGCAACAGAACTGTCGCTGAAGTGCGCCACGCTTTTAGTAAGTACGGTGGCAATCTGGGTACCGATGGATCTGTAGCCTATTTGTTCACCCGCCAAGGCATTATTAATTTCGCGCCAGGTGTTGATGAAGAACAGTTGATGGAAGCTGCCCTTGAGGCTGGTGCCGATGATATTGAGACTGACGACGATGGTGGTATCAGTGTTACTACACCTTGGGAAAATCTCAACGCTGTGGTTACTGGACTCACTCAAGCAGGTTTTGAGCCCGACCATTCTGAAGTCACTATGGTGGCATCTACTACCAGTGAGTGCGATTTAGAGATGGCGGAAAAAGTTCTGACATTAATTGACGTTCTTGAAGACCTTGATGATGTGCAGGAAGTTTATACTAATGGTGAATTTCCTGAGGAAGCTTACGGTTAGGTAACCTTTTACCTTGATAGTTTCTCGGTTAGGTAAACGTCCATTAGGTGAGAGGCTATGGTTGAAGTTCAGCATTGTATTCTTGGCATAGATCCGGGGTCGCGCCTGACAGGCTATGGGCTCATTGCCATTAGTGGGCGTAAGGCGACTTACGTTGCAAGCGGATGTATTAATACCGAAAACGGTGATTTACCCAGTCGTCTGGGGATGATCTATCAGGGTGTTGCTGAAATAATCGAGCAATACTCGCCGTCGGAAATGGCCATTGAAGAAGTTTTTATGGCAAAAAATGCAGCATCGGCGCTGAAGTTAGGGCAGGCCCGAGGGGTTGCCATAGCTGCCGGTGTTATGGCGAATTTGCCAGTGTCTGAATACGCAGCGCGGCGCGTCAAGCAAGCCATTGTGGGTACCGGTCGCGCAAGCAAGGAACAAGTCGCCCATATGGTGAAAATACTTTTGGCATTGCCGGGAACTCCCCAAGCGGATGCAGCAGACGCCCTTGCGATTGCGCTGTGCCACGTCAATACTGCCACTCTTAGTGGCCAATAAGGTTTAACTCATTGATCAGCAGACTTAGAGGCGCTCTTGTAGAAATTCAGGGCAACGTACTTTTACTCGATGTAGGTGGCGTAGGCTATGAGGTCGAGGTCAGCTCTAATGTGCTTGGCGCGGCGCCACTTATTGGCGCAGAACTTACTTTATATACACATTTTGTTGTGCGCGAAGATGCACAATTACTTTTCGGTTTTTGCGATAAGAACGAACGCGACCTTTACCGTACTTATATTCGGATAAATGGCGTTGGTCCAAAAATGGGTCTTGCGTTGATTTCCTCTATTGATCCTTCGACCTTGAGCCACGCGGTGCAAAATAATGAGGTGGGCGTTTTAACCAAAGTGCCTGGTGTCGGCAAAAAAACTGCTGAACGCCTCATGGTGGAGTTAAAGTCGAGAATTGACACACTGATACCCCAATTACCCACGACTGCAAATTTGCCTCAGCCCAGCTTTGGCACCCGCGCTGTTTATCAAGAGGCTGAAGACGCACTCTTGGCCTTAGGTTACAAGGGTCATCAAGCTCAACAGGCGGTTATGCAGGCACGCAAGGATTTCGAGCAAAAAGCGGCCCAAGTCGGTGCAGATGAAAAAGATCCGACCACTGAACAAATTGTTACTTGGGTATTACGCCAATTTGCCCGCAGCGGAGCTTAACGGATGGCTATTGAACCAGATCGCTTTGTATCGCCGGTTGAAGACAGTGGTGATGTGAGTTTTGATCGTGCTTTACGACCTACCCAATTGAGCGAATACATCGGTCAGTCTGCGGTGAAAGAGCAGATGAGTATTTTTATTGAGGCAGCGCGTAAGCGTGGCGAGTCTCTGGATCATACGTTGATCTTTGGCCCGCCTGGATTAGGAAAGACCACCCTAGCCAATATTTTGGCGCGAGAAATGGGCGCTGGGTTCAAATCTACCTCTGGACCTATTTTAGAAAAGCCCGGTGATCTTGCTGCCATGCTGAGTAATCTAGACGCTGGTGACGTACTTTTTATTGACGAAATTCACCGTTTAAGTCCGCTGGTTGAAGAAATTCTTTATCCCGCGATGGAAGACTTTCAGCTAGATATTATGATTGGCGAAGGGCCTGCTGCGCGCTCGCTGAAATTGGAATTACAACCCTTTACCTTAGTGGGTGCCACCACTCGAGCCGGGTTGTTAACCAGCCCGTTACGAGATCGGTTTGGTATTGTCCAGCGGCTAGAGTTCTACAGTATTAGTGAACTCACACAAATTGTTAATCGCTCTGCGTCGAAATTGAATTTACCTATAGAAAGTGCCGGAGCGATAGAAATTTCTCGACGCTCCCGCGGCACCCCGCGCATCAGTAACAGATTGCTGCGAAGGGTTAGAGACGTGGCTGAGGTGCGCGGAGATGGTTCTGTGACGAAAGCCATTGCCGATGAAGCTTTAAATTTACTCAATGTAGATAAAGAAGGTTTTGATGCTATGGACCGACGCTTGTTGATGACCATTATCGACAAGTTTGCCGGTGGTCCTGTGGGCCTAGATTCAGTGGCAGCTGCCATTAGCGAAGAGAGAGGTACCATTGAAGATGTTCTTGAACCCTATCTCATTCAACAAGGGTATTTAATGAGAACACCTCGCGGGCGGATAGCCACATCAAAGAGTTATCAGCACTTCGGCTTGCGTCCACCGGAGCAGAGCCATGGTCCGCAAGTACATCAAGATAGTCCAGAGTTAGATTAAGGAGCAGATTTTTGACTGAGCAAATTTCCATATTTGAACTCATCTCAAACGCAAGTTTGCTGGTGCAAATTGTCATGCTGTTGCTGGCCATTGCATCAGTTGTAAGTTGGATGATGATCTTCCAGCGTTGGTTGTTTTTGCGCCGAGCGTTGAATGAGGTAGATTCTTTGGAGGAACATTTCTGGTCGGGCATTGATCTGCGCGAGTTTTACGGTGAGCTTTCTAGCGAAGAAAATCTCAACGGCATTGAGACCATATTTGTTTCGGGTTTTCGTGAATATACGCGACTGTCTGAGCAGGCTGGAATGGATGCCGATGCGATTATGCAGGGTGTTCAGCGTTCTATGCGAGTGGCCCTAAATCGTGAAGAAGCTCGCCTTGAAACCCATTTACCTTTCTTGGCAACAGTTGGCTCAACTAGCCCCTATGTGGGTTTGTTTGGCACAGTCTGGGGCATTATGAATTCTTTTCGCTCCCTAGCGAATATGAGCCAAGCCACATTAGCGTCTGTAGCGCCAGGTATTTCTGAGGCTTTGGTTGCAACTGCCATGGGCTTATTTGCCGCTATTCCGGCGGTGATTGCCTATAACCGCTATGCTGCAAAGGTAGACTCAATTATGAAGCGGTATGAAGCCTTTGCTGAAGAAGTGACAACTATTTTGCATAGAGCGGCTCACGCGCGCCCTGCGCAATCTAACACTTAACGTAAGGACTAAGGTTATGGCACAGCGCAGAAAGCCGATTTCCGAAATTAACGTTGTACCTTACATAGACGTAATGCTGGTTTTATTGGTTATTTTTATGGCAACTGCGCCCTTGCTTACTCAAGGGGTTAAGGTTGATTTGCCACAAGCGCCATCGCAATCAATTGAGACCAATGAGTCGGACCCGCTGGTTGTTTCTATGCGCAAAGATGGTGCACTGTTTATGAATGTCGGCATTCAAGGGGTTGCGCAGAACGAAGAGGACGGTACGCGTGTAACGGTTTTTTCCCTTGAAGAGCAGGCGGGTAAAATTTTGCGTTCTCGGGCTGATGTGCCGGTCTATATTAAGGCAGATCATACATTAGACTATGGCGCGGTTGTTCGAGTGATGACGGTTCTCCAGAAGGCCGGTGCAGAAAGTGTTGGCCTCATTACAGACCCGCCAACTATAGAGAGTTAGAGTGCGGCTGATTCAGACATACACTCTCCCTTTGTTATTTGCATTGGTTATTCATGCGGGTCTGGGTTATGCCTTGTACCAAGGCTGGACGCCCGATACTGAAGTATCGTCAGTAATAACGCCTAAAGTGGTCAGTGCCAAATTGATCATATTAGAGCCCAAAGCTAGGCCGAAAAGACAAGTTACTCCAAAGCCAATGCCAACAAAACCGTCAGTGGTGAAAAAACCTACACCGAAAAAACCAGATCTGGCGAATGAGGCCAAGGCGGCTGCGGAGAAAGCGGCAAAAGTAGAAAAGGCAGAGCAAAAAGCGAAAGAGGCGCGGTTAGAGCAGCAGCGCTTAGCACGTTTGGCTGCTCTTGGTGAACTGGCACAGGCTAATCTTGAGCAGGATATTGATGAGGAAGTGCAGAATCTCAACGAGATTGAGGACGACGAAGCGGCCCAATCGTTCAGAGCTGCAATTTACGAGCAGGTTCGAAAAAGCTGGAGTCGGCCGCCAAGTGCGCGCAATGGTATGCAGGCCCTTTTGCTTGTTGAACTCATACCTACCGGCGAGGTTATTTCTGTGACCTTGATTGAGGGTTCAGGTAACTCGGCATTTGACCAGTCTGCTGAACAGGCTATTAGGCAAGTCCGGCGCTTCGATGTGCCTACAGAAAATTCAACATTTGAAAAATATTTCAGGCGCTTTTACTTTCT
>TARA_B110000971_G_scaffold221998_1_pt1 | contig 15679 bp, 2 predicted proteins | sample TARA_B110000971 | Tara Oceans TARA_B110000971 (sample SAMEA4397842) | marine metagenome | biome: Polar Biome; feature: [SRF] surface water layer (ENVO:00010504); material: water (ENVO:00002006), including particulate matter (ENVO:01000060) such as... | depth 5 m | reverse complement strand
AATTCACAAGAACCGTCGTCTTCCATTGCCATTGCATTGTAATTAGACGCACTTGGTTCTGTACATCCAAATAAATCGGAATCCCCACCTAAGGACACATACATATTCGTATTGTCTTCAGTGTTTGACACCATAAAAGGAACCTCTAAAATTGATAGCGATTCTTCGAGTGTATATTCGTTTCCGTTGTACATAAGAATGTTGCCATCCCAACCATCGCCAAAACTGTCAACCATTTGGAGTGTGTAATTCCCAAATGGCAAACACAATTCTGGTTTACCATCGATAGAACCAGACTCTATCTCGTTACCATTTTCATCAAGTATAGTATAGCTTACCTCTTCTGGGTAATTTCCCAGCGTAAAACTAAGAGGGCCACAAAAGTTTAAACTTAAATCAGTACAAGACTCAATCGGATCTCCTTCCCCAATACCGTCTCCATCGGAGTCAATATAAGAGTAAAAGTAACCTGAGCCACCTACAATACCACATTCGTCTGTGTCTTGAGCTTTAATAATAGAGGAGTTTATAATCCCCATAGATAAAACCAAAAAGCTAATCAAAAATTTATTTAGAGTTTTCATATTTCTGGGGGATTATGATTTAATAATGATTTTTCTGAAACTAGAATCGTTTAATTTCAATTCAATGAAATAACTTCCTTTGGCAATATCAGAAGCGTCAATATCTAAATTGTGTAGTCCTGAGTTAAGTAATCCATTGAATAAAGATTTCACTTTTCTACCTGTTACATCAAAGATGTCAATAGAAATGAATTCATCATTGTCAAGTGTAAATTCTACCTCAAACTCCTCTTTAAATGGATTTGGATATACATCTAGAGTATACTCTATCAATAAATCATCTGGGCTCTCGGTTAATATAATCGGATAAGGATCTTGTATGGACCCAATCAATTTATTAGCTTCAAACTCAAGGGTGTTTTCTGCATTAAAAGAGTCGCCATTAACCTGATCGAAGTATTTAAACGAAACATTGTAGCCGTCTTCACCATAAATGGTGATGAAGTACAAGGATTCTTCTTCATTGATCTGTGTAGCATTAATATTACCCAGACACAATTGATCGCTGTAAGCGGCTAAAACATTTGAAAGATCTGGTTGAGTAAATTTCTCCAAATCAATTTTCGCAACCATACTCATTGAGTTTTGATACAAAGCGTTGTTCACTTCAACAAGTTCATCGGAAATTTGATTCTTGCTAAGTTGGTAGTCTCGAATTCTAAATATTGAACTTTCGGGGTAAATTAAAGAACCGGTACTTTCGGTTTTTAACATATATCCATGTCCACTTTCCATACTGTTTAAAGTACCAAGCCATCCAAGACTCTCCGAAGCGTACATACTAAAAGCACTTTTATTCTTTATTACATCACCCGAGCTAGGATTTAAACTAGAAAGCGCATCATTCGTACTCATTATTCTTTGTCCTAAGTAGCTAATCCAGTTCCAACCAGCACTTACGTCAATTGGTACCTCAGATGGATTCACAATTTTACCTTCGTAAATAATCGTATCCGATTTTTGCGTTTTAATCATGAACATATCCGTAATAGGAAGTTCTGTTAAAGAGCCAATCCAGGTATCATTGTATCCATCAATTTCTGCAAATTGAGTAAAGGCATATTGATTTTTGAATATAGAAACGGATGAACCATCTACCTGATTCATAACGGTAGAAACTTGTAATACATCGTCTAAATCGTCTTGTTCCTCTAAAGAATTTAGGTTAAAAGACACCCAATTCCAGCCTTCATTTAAAACGATGTCTTGTCTTAAAATATTGGTCGCTTCAAAGCGCGTAAGCTCTGTAAATGAACCAATAACGAAACTAGGTTGGAAATCATGAAGATCCTGACCATTAATTTTTACTCTAGTTTGGAATTTACCTGCGCTGGCATCCCATAATCTAAAGCTTACTTCTTCGCCGTTTACTTGATCTCCGTAAACTGAAAGGAAAATTAAATAGCTGTCGTATTCTTCAATATAAATTGGACTAGCTGCTCCTCTTAATTCCTCGCCTACATAGGCAAACAATATATCCTTCTCATCTCTAGAACGAATTCCTTCTACGGTTACCTTACCTACAAAGTTCATTACATATTCATAGTCTTGTTGATCAACAGAATATTCAGGTTGTTCCATCTCAACATTAAGATTGAACTCCATACGCTCAGCATAGTCATTGTTTCCAACCAGTAAAATGTCTTCCTTATAGTCGCCAATAAACAGATCTTCATTTACAACAAACTCAATTTGAGTAAACGAATTTGGATCTAACAATCCTTCGCTAGGGTATGCATTTAACCAAGGTGGTAAATTACTGATTTGGAAATTCTCTACCGTACCACCTTGATTGATTATGTGGGTTGTGAACGAAAGAGACTCGCTAAGTAATTTTTCCATTTCTATAAACTCATTGTCCCAAATCAATTGATTTTTGTCTATGTAAGTAGTCCATGTAATAGGCGATTCAATCAGGTTACCAGATAAATCTCTAACTTTTTGAAGCGTAAAATCAATTGAAGTGTTTTCAATTCTACTTAAAGACTCCGTTAAATTAATAGAGATTTGATCTCCATTGGAAACGTCGTGAAAAGAAACCGAGGTTTTAAGTTCTGAGGCTCTAATTAAAGGAACATCTAATTCGGAGAAAGTAATGATCTCGGAGTTCAGTTGAATTTGATTGAAATCTGTAGACTGACTCAAACCAAGCTTTTCGGATATATTACTGTTCATCTCAGACAATATTCTGTCGTGAGACTTTGCGATATTCCAAATTCTTATCTCGTCAATTAATCCCATATAATGGTTTGTGTATCCGACAGAAGCCGTTTCTGTATCCACAATTCTTCGATGACCTAAATACGTCGAAGAAGATGTAATACCTCCCACAAATTCTGAGTCTACCTGATCCACTTCTACACCATCTACATAAAGTCTGGTGTTTGAGCGGGCATTTTTAACCAGGGCCATATGATGCCATTCTCCATCGTTGTATGTGGAGTTGGTATTTAAAACCGGTGCATAAATGGTATCCCCTTGGAAAATTTCTATTGCTCCAGCGTTTATGTCAAAAGACCAGGTTTCAAACTTATCTCCAAGATCCCAAGAGCCCAAAGATAAAAGGGTTTGATTATTTGAAACATCAGTATTAAACCAAAGTTCTACTGTAAAGTCACTTCCATTTACAATGGCGAGCGTAGAAGAATCTTGAAGAGCCGAGAAGTCTTCTATTAAAGCTGGATTGTACTCCAATTTCAGAGCTTTGTTTTCACTTTCTACAGCCCACTGTGCAGATGTTTGTGCATGTCTATATCTGGCCTTGTCTTTTGGATTTGACCTAAGCTCATCCATTGGCCAATATCCAACTAAATTCGCTTCTTTTCCAGACAAGTTAATAGAACGATTGGCTAGTATATCGCCTGCTACCTTACTCCATACTCTTAAATCGTGCATAGCACCTTTGTATAAAGCCCCAGCAATAATAGGTCCATCGCCTACATAATTCATATTAAAGGAATAGCTTGGTGTAGCAACAGAGCCTGTTCCATCTAAGAAAATTATTTGATGATCTACGGCATCGTAAGCAAGAGCTAAGTGCGTGAATCCGGTACTCGGTAATTCCATTGAATGGTTTACCATTTGATTTTTGGTTTCATCTGTTGGGTGGATGTATTCAAACTGTAATTTAGGATCCGTATCGAAATCAACAACACTCAATTTAATCACTTCCGAATCGGTTCCATTTGATTGTTCAAATAAAACACCATTTGATTCAGGCTTTAGCCACATCTCTATGGTAAAAGAGTTGTTTAGATATACTCCTGAAGGAATGTTTAAACTATCGTCTGATCCAAAATATAGGTAGCTATCGTGCGTATGAGCTGTTCTGTTTTTTCGAGCCATAACTTCAACATACGTTTGAGCGGATGAGGTATTAAAAGCAATCTCATTGATGGGCTCATTGAAGGTTACGATTACGTCATCATTCGGATTTAATATTCCATCCGTAGGTTGAATAGACCCAAACAACTCAGGTCGGATTCGATCTGAAAACACATCGTGAGTTAAACTATACACAGCGATTTCTTCTTGCTGGCTACTGGTTTGTGAAGTATAAAAGCCGCAATTTGATTTTGCACGGATTTTATAGTTCCCATCTTTTGGCACCATTGGCACCTCCCAAAGAACATTTGTACTTGCCATTCTCAAAGAAAGCATCTCGTTATCTGAAACTGCTTCTTCCGAACTCAAGTACGTTGTTTTTAAACGACTGATCTCACCTTGAATATATTCAGTGGTATCAGAATCAACTGCTTTCCAAACAATCCAATCTTCATGAACATTAAGTCCAGTTGCATTGTATATGGCGCAATTACCACCTCTACATTTTTCCTTAGGTTCTAATTGGTTGTACAGGTCTGTATTTACTACAGAAGACAAATTGAAGTCCGAGTGCAATAAATTATACAAATCTAAAGGACTAAAGGTTTTGAAATTCTCTAGATTATTGATTACGAAATGTGGGTTAACCACATTAGATTGTGGCTCTATAGGTGTCCAAGGTTCGTTTTCAAATTTATAATCAAAGTATACATCTCTTAAACTATAGTAGTTGATGTTGTAATCCTCTAATTTAAGAGTAAGTAAGTTTGTGTCGGCGTTATTCACTAACCAATCATCGTCTGTATCATGTATAACAATGTCTGTACAAGTTGGTAAGAAATAAGTACTGAAAGAGATTGTATCGGCAATATCGTATTCATCAGAAGTACCCCAGTCGTATTGACAACCTGGGTAAATTATGATTTGAAGATTCTCGTAGTTTAAAGAATCTGGCCCTTTGGCTACCGTAAGTGTTTTGGTAACCGAGCCTCCAGCTGGAACGGTAAACTCTCTGTTAGGATTTATACCATCAATTTTTAAAATAGCTCCATGTGGATTCTCTGCTTCAATAACACGAATTTTATACATTCGATTCGAGTTGTCTTCTGAAGCATTTCCTAAGGTTAAAGTGAATGCTGCTTGCTCATTTTCATTAACATTGTATAAAACAGGAGGAAATACATCTAAGGTAGGCTTGTCTCTTTGAGATGTTTTTGCAGAAAGTTCGTAAGGAGCGTCCGAACCAAACATACTGGTGTGTTGGTTAAGAAGACTCTCTTTAACGGCATTATAAACGTCCAATCTCTTCTGATCAAAGACACTTTTAATCGGTAAAGCAGTTGTGCGAGAATAATCTACGTAAGATGCTTTTTTAACATTAAGTTCATTTTCAGCTAAAGAACCATAGAAGGTAAAATCAAATGTATTTGAGTTCAACGTTAACTGACTTGGCATCGCCAAACCTGTTTTTACAAACTCGTCGTAAAACTTTAATTCAAAATACAAATCAAAGTCTCTAATGTATTTTGCGTTAACTACATTTTCCCAAGGACAAGAGGTGGCTCCAGCTTGAACTTTAAATATAGGACCGAATCCGTAATTTGATTCGTTTACATCTATAGAAATGATGTCTCCTTGATCGTTGTCGGATAATTTATAGTTTGTAGTGGTTACCGATTGTCCAGACAAATTTGTGGTAGTCTTAAACTCAAGCGTGTATTTGTTGTTGTAGGAAAACCCTGCATTAAATCCTATCACTGCAAGATGCCCTGAGAAATCTCCACCTAAGGCGTTTGTTGAAGATAGATCGTAAGTAATAGAATTCGTATTGGAGTAAGCCCCAACTGATGTGTGACTTTGCTCTATGGAAACACCTGCACTAATGGAATGATTTGTTAAGAACTCAGACTCTATTTTATCCAATTCGTTATTGGCCATAGCTCTTTTCCACAACTTAATTTGCTGGGCATAAAACTGAACCTTATCTCTTGGGATAACAATCGTTTCGGATTCTTCTGGTACATCTAAGGTTAAATCATCTATTAGATTGTTTAAATTTATAAAACCAGGAACAGAAGTGAAATCTTGTACACTCGCAAAATTTAATAACAAATCACTTAATTGCTCTTCGTTACCGTAAGAATCATTGGTAGGATCATCGTCAATAGAAATATCGACAGAAATACCCGCATTAACAACTCCGTTGGAGTAATCTCCAGATGCAGAAACGGTATTAACACCATCTTCGCTGGAAGAACCTACACTACCTCCCACGGTAGTAACTCCGTTTGAAATAGAACCCGAAGCCTCGCCATCGCCAATAGAGCCCTCTGCACCTACATTATCGTAAGCCGTAACAGGGTCTGGACTATTTCCATTTAGGTTGAGATAAGCATCTATTTCAATGTCTAAACCGGTTCCAAATAGAGGCCCAGTATTCACAAAATTTAAATACTGTACCAGCTCTGGCGTTACGCCTTCACTAATAGAAAAACCAAATCCTGCGGTTTCACTTTGTAAAGAAATAAGTGGAGAATTCCATTCGTCGTTATTAATAGCCGAATTAGATACACTGTAACCAATGTAGTGATCAGCATCCTCAAAGTTGGACTGAAACTCTTGGTATGTTGAACCTAATATCGCGGTTAGTGTATTTACATCGTAATTTGTAAGATTCGGTAATACATAATATTCTTCGGTACTGGTCTCTGGAATTGTGTAGTAATTTCTGATGGATTGATCTTCATAAGAATCAAAACAAGTAGAATTACTTGGCTCTCCGAAACACTCATGATCTATAGGTAATAGGTCTGTATCAACCGTGTATTCTCCAAATAGGTACGTATTCTTAATTAAAGCCAATTTGGTAAGTAAGTAATTCTGAATGTAATTATTAGAAAAAGCAAACTTAGTGGATACCCCTGGTTTGATACTCACTGCTGTTTGAGTTCCTATTTGATAAGAACCAACCTCTTCAATATCATGAATAATATAGGTCTTTCCATTTGAGGAATAGGTAGAGTCTGAAATAATAGACTCTGAACTAGAAACTGGAATGGAAGAAAGCTCATACAAAGCCGAGGCTTGTAAAATAGAAATAACTGTATCGTTAGTTACATCGTCAATTTCATATTGTTTTCTGATTGTTTTGTTTTGCTTTATTAAGGGGTAATCTAAACAATCGAAAACACCTCCACCTAAAGCACAATTATGTGTAGATAAGAACTGAAGCTCTTTTGAGGTTCCAAAGTTTAAATTTTTAGATTCTCCAATGTAAAGATCTCCTTTTGCACCAACTTCCCAATCGGCACTGTTGGTCGATATCGTGTGGTTGTAGGTTTCACTAATGGTTATTTGATTTTCTGAAGAATTCGTTAAGGATGCCGAATTTGTCATTCCTGCGGTAACAAAAGCTTTTGCAGACCATTTAGTTTCGACGTGGGCTCCCAAAGAGAAACCAATTGCACCTCCAATCTCAAGACCAGCACCTACGCTAAAGTTCCAATCCTTAGTATAACCATTTACATTAGTTACAGAACTTGTTCTGGTTATGGTAGAGCCTTCCGTAATAGAAGAATAAGAACCATCTCCACTTGGATCTCTCAAAATCATGTCAACCGTTTGAGGACCAAAAGTAAAAAAGTCGTTTCCATAAGACTCGTCTCCAAAGGCGTATACATCTCCTCTGGTTGAAGCATTTTGGCCTGCGGAAAGTTTTGGCCATTGCGCATTTACTGAGCCATCTTGGTATTGGATAATAAACTTTCTCATATAACCTTGTTCTTTACCAAAAACATAAGGATCATCTGGGTTGAACTCATAATCAACACTTCCGTTTAAATCGCTTAAAGACATCATCTCAGTCGAGCTTTTCATCATGGTATTAAAGATGCTAACATCTCCTTGCTGTAAAGGATTTAGATATTGTTTTGTATCGTGAACAGATGCGCCATTTTGGTCTTTGTACATGTAACTGTTATGGTCGTGCGTAGAATTGATAGCTCCATAATTAGTGTATACTTCACTTACCTCTATATTGTATCTGTAGGTTCCGTTTCCATATTTTTCTTTAAATACAGGCATTCCTAAAAGGTAGCCTGTACTGTCGGATGTAGTAATAGAAAAACCTTCGTCTATTTCAATAGATGTTTCTCCAATAGAAGTAGACCAAGCCAACTCTCCAGCAATATTTTGACTAACCAAAATACTCGGATTACTTCTGTAAACAAGGTCAAATCTTTTATTAAATGTTATTGTTTGAGAAGCTAATTCTCCAATAGATGAACTTAATTGTTCTTCTACAAAATCACCATTTACATCGTTATCTCCTTTTACCTCCATATCAATCGTAGGGAAAAGTTGTTGTTGGTTTCTGTAGGAATTTTCTACATCGTAGTTGGACGAGATCCAAGAGGAGCTATTTACCTTGTGTACAATTGGCAATAATTTAGCATGATACTCTCCTGTTAAAACATTGGTTTGCACTGAAACTAAATACCCCTCGTAATCTAATACAGAGGCCGCATTTGGCATTAAATCAAAACCAACAGATCCAATTGTGTTTGCAGACTGGTTAAAACCAATTTGAATATCTGCTATTGTTTGACTGTCGTACATTTGCCCTCCAGTTATTCTACCTCTAAGTTCTTTATAGGTATTGCAACTAAAATTGGGTAAGTTTTGTTCGGAATTAAAATTAAACTCCTGACAATATCTGTCATCGCGTTCTCCTTCTAAATCTCCATAATAAAAAGTATGTCCATTCTTTTCAAAACTGATGCACTGCTCACCAATCGGAATCGACATTGAGAAAAATCCATCGGCATCGGTTTTAACCTCACCGTCGTCATTTTGGATGCGCTTACCTCCTACTTTCACAAATACATCTTCAACACCAATTTGGTATTCAGTTTTATCAATTAAACTAACGTCTGAATTTTCTTCAGTAACATCAAAAAATACATTTCCTTGAACCGTAATGGCTGTTAAGTCATTGAAATCAATTGCAGAAAGTAAAAGAGAATGATCTCCAATAAAATCAGTCCTTTGAGCAGGTAAGAATTCGTGTATAACCGAATAGGTTTCGTTTAAGATGGTAAATGGCGTTATTGAAAAATTATTTCCATCGTTAATGTATCTAATGTTGGTAACATCGTACATTCCACTAGAAGTAGATTTGTCTAGGTTTAACAACTCGGTATTGTAGTTGTCGTTGTAAAAGTGATTGGCGTGGTTTGGAATTGAAAATGTATCGGTTAAAGACAAGGAGTTTAGCTCCAAATGGTTTTTGTTGAATACATCAATCGTATTTGAAGAGATGTCGTAAGAAAAGGCTCCCAAACCTTCATCAGCAGCTATAAAAAATATGAGGTCGTCGTCTGAGGTCTTTAAAAATTTAAAATAATTAGATTGAATCTCCTCATCTGAAAGTGCTTTTCTCCAGAGAACCATTTCGTCCATTAATCCATCAAAAGATGACTCTGCGTTTAAATTTCTATCAACACCAAATATAAAATCATCAAAAACACTTGGGGTAAATTGAGAAGAATAGGTATTCATTAGCAAACCGTTGATGTAAAACTTAACCTGCTTCTCATCTTCTAGAGTAGTAAAAGTAAGCGTTACATTGTTCCAGCTGTTTTCTTCAGGTTTTAAGTTGTAAGCTGGGTACGTTTCATTTAATGAACCTGAGTATTCACTGTATCCAATTGCATTGCCGTCCAAATACAAGCTCATGTCATACAAAGTAGACTTTCTAGAAAACAACACACCCTGTTGATCGGCCATTGATTTCATCCAAAATGTTACGGTAAAAGCATCCAAATCTGAGTCACTTTTAATAGGACTTCTTACGATTCCGTAGTTCGATTCTAAATTTAAAGATCTATTGGTTGTTTGATCTTCATTAATTATGGGTTCGACTTTTACGTATACATCCGAAACTGGATTTGAGGTTTGGTTGTAGGTAATTCTCCCGGTAATTCTACCAACAGGTCTTCTGTAACCTACTTGATGGGTGGATACCATATTGGCTTGAGTACCTGGATCTTCAGGTGAAGAGGTTTCACAATTTCCAACATGTGCCTTAATACGGTATTCGTATAATAGATTGGCTTCTGCATAGGTGTCTTGAAAGTACTTTTCTCCTGTAGATACAGAACCAAGTTGAATCCATGCATTCTCACCCTCAGATCCGTACTGTCTGCGTTCAATAGAATAATGATCAATAACACCGGAGCTGTTGTTGTTCCAAGTAAGATGAATTTTATCTGGAAATTCTCCTTTTGAAGACGTTAAATCTTTTAATGGGTTCCCTAATTCAAATACATCTTGATCTAAGGTTGGAGTTACTTCTTTACTGTTCCCTTTAACTTCAACATAGAACGGAGAATCGTTTAAGCTCCAATTTTCGCAATTAGACGATTGAATTTGATAGGCGTATTCATTACATAACACGGTGCTTTCTCCACTAAAACTATTATCGGAATCTGGTATATCTTTAAAAACCAATTCGCCAGCTTCTACGATCAAATCTTGAAGATCCTCTTTTGTAAGAATCAAAGAATCAAGAACAAAGTTTTCTGAATAAGTTGTGGAATCTGTAGGTGCTGTTGAGGTGGAAGGAGTTCTTGCGGTACGGTATATTTTTATGTGATCTATATTGTGTTCCTCTTTTACATTTGTAAATCTTAACGTAACATAATCGTCAAAAGTAGCAGAAGATATATTTACAGTTGGAGGAACTGGTTTTCTGTTCCCGACAATTACTCTTGGTTTGAATGATCTAAAGACCTTTCCATCTGTACGAGTTGCTTCAATTATTCCATAAACTGTTCTACTGAATACATCGTCCTCTAATGGGAGTTCATATCCAGATATTTCTGACACAGAACCGTCGATTATTATAGCTTCTTCAGTCTCTGGGTTAATTAGTGGAACAGTAAGCTCACTGTTTTCATAAAAGTAAACACGCTGAGAAACTCCTTGAGTACCAAAAAAGTCGGGACTATTAAATGACAGAATATGATCTTGGTTGTCGTATTCATAATCTTCATTACCAAACTTAATCTCTTCATTAATAATGCTTTGAACTCCTTGAATCTCGAATCCAGAACATAGAGGAGTTGGGGTAACAATGTTTAATTGGTTGTTGTCGTCAAAAAAGGAAATACCAGCACCTGTACTCTCCATCTGCTGGATGTAATTGGTATTTACATATTCTGTAATAACTTTTGCTTGGATGCTGTACTTATAGGTTCCTTCTGGATCGGCAGTATGATCAATAAACTGCCCGGCTAAGCCTTTTTCTGAGAAGCTTTCGCCTAAAGGATTTACTTCATCATTTGGATCAACTACTCCATTGGTAACATTTTGACCGTTGTTTAGGGTATAGTTAATAGATGGAACTCCTTGTTCAAACTTATAAACTGTTCTCCAGTCCTCAAGATCTAAATTCGGATCGTCTGTTCTTTTTACAATATACGACACGTCTGATTTGTCTACACTTGTAAGGTGGCTCCATAATACTTTTACAGTTCCGTCGTCTTCATTAAGAGCAATAATTCTATCAATTGAATTTAAATTACTTGTTGTAATTTCCTCAGGCTCAAAAACCCGTTGCATTGCACATCCTTTTCCAAATTCTCGGTAATACAACTTATAATCAAAGGAAACATTGGGTCCTATATTTTCAGAATTTTCAGCCGTTAATATTGGCAAACTAAAATCATCTGACCAGTCACCTAAATCTACCTCATGGAAATTGGTGTCTTGGTAAATATCTTGACTTACTGCATACCATTTCTCAGAATGATCATTATCAGTTGCGCAAGAAACTAATGAAGACTCACCTACCAAAGTAACATCATTATCTGTAACAACGGCCTCTGTGACAGCAGCTATTTCTGTTCCAAAATCAACCGGTATAAATCTTTGAAAGTGTTGTGGCCCAACAATAAATTGAGCAACAGAATTTATCCAGTTTTCAGGAAAGTCGTACCAGTCAAAAGAGACCGTTACGTAGTTGTTATTTTTTGTGCTTGTTACGTTCTTAAATTCTTCACCTGACCTTCCCAAAACATGAAAATCATATCCTTTTGATTCAGTAGTATAAGAAGGGCAGTAGCAGGTAGAATACCAAGGACAACATTCATAAGATCCAGTAATTGTACTATGCCCATCGGCTGTTTCAATTTTTTCTAATGTTTGCCATCCATTTATAGTTGTTTCTGCACCTGGTAAAGTTGGCTCTATATACATTAAATCGCTAAATTGACCATTGGTAGCATGCAGGTTTTTTACATGATTCCAGTAAACTGGCTCATCATTACAATTTCCAAGTACGCAAGGTAGATCTCTAACAATAAGCGTGGAAATTCTTATGGCTATTGGAGCACTGGCGTTATTGCCACTATTCTTGGATATTACGCCTAATTTAAAAGACCCATTATAATCATACAACCATTCTAAAGATTCATCTGCTCCGATGTCGCCGTTGTGTGGAGAAAATTGAGCAAAAGAAGTATTTGAGAGGAATAAGAAAAAGGCGATGAATACCAAAAACTTGTTAAAGATAGATACATTCATAATCGAGGGAGGTTTATGTTTAACGCAAAAAATTTATTGAAAATGATTTAAAAAAAGTGGTCTGCAAAAAAAAACTTATTGAAAACGCCGAAATTATATTTATAGCCTATAAGACTGGTGTAGTCAATAAATGTGCTAAGAAAAAGTTAGATTAACCAAGTAAAAAATGGCTGTGCTAGATCAGTTCCAATTATGAATTTATTTGTGCAACACAAGGCATTTACTGTTTTATCCAACTGGTCAATAGATGGATAAGTGATGACAGTAAATAACATAAATACAAGTGATTTCTTCATAACTGAATTTTAAATTTACGGGTGTAAAAGTATCTATTCAATTAATCTTGCACGATGATCAGGGTTAAGAAGCGAATTTACTTCCTGGTGAGCCGTTTACGAATTCGACTTAAGGCTTCAGGTGTTATTCCTAAATACGAAGCAATCATGTATTGAGGAATGTTTTGAATAATATTAGGTCTATTTTCAATTAAACTTAGGTAGCGTTCTTCTGGAGATTTCAGAAGAAGAGCTTCATATTTTTCTGAAAGCAGCATGAATAAATGTTCCGTAAGCATTCGACCTAATTGTAGAAATTTAGAATTTTTTTGATAGAGTTGAGAAAGTTTATCCTTGTGTATTAGCATCATGGATGTGTTCTCTAATGCTTGAATATAGGCCTTTGATTTTTCATCTGAAAGAAAACTGGTATAACTGGAAATAAAATCATTGGCGAAAAAGAAACCACGGATGTGTTTTTTGCCCTCAACAAGATAGTAGTAACTCAATAATCCTTCATCAATAAATGCAATATAGTTACAATACTCGCCTTCTTTAATTAAGAATTCTCCCTTGTCAATTTTTTTTTCAATTAAGTCTTTCGAGATGACTAACCATTCACTATCCGTAAACTTGATGAAATTAGAAATTGTATTTCTTGTATTTTCTTCCAAAGGCAATTTTTAGGGGGATTAATATTTAACAATAGATATCTGAAATTTAATCAATTTAAGTAACTCTTTTTCAAACGAGGTTAATTTTGTTTGAAAAACAAAACAACGAATTTTGCTGCGTAAAAAAGTTTACAATAAATCAATAGACACCCCAAAACCATTAATTTTTAACTTGATTTTTAGCACCTTACATGTTTCAGTATTTTAAATTTCCTGTTCTAAAAATAGGTCGCATTTTTTTGGTTGTTCGATTCTATCCGTTTTCTTATTATTTTTAATTTTCTGTTGTCACAAATAATACACTTTTTTTTTTAAAAAAGCAACTAATTTATCAATGCTTAATACGTTTAAAAATTAGAGTGGTTAAGTTAATTAAATATGGTAAGCTCTAATTCATAAATTAACTATATGTATTGATCAAATGAATAATTAAAATTATGTTTTTAGGCAAAAAAAACAGAAGATAAAAGCCAGCCAAATTAGGTGGCTTTTCTATGCGCAAAGTAAGTACAGTGTATGTAGGTATAAGCAAACGCTTTGTATTTAAAACATCTTACTCACTTATGTCTTCTAATTTTAATAAAAAAGCATGTTCCAAGGCAATTTCTTTTAAACTTTCAAACCTTCCAGAAGCACCGCCATGACCTACGTCCATATTACAAGACATCATCAATAAATTAGTGTTGGTTCTGTAAGCTCTAAGTTTTGCAATCCACTTAGCAGGTTCCCAATACTGAACTTGGCTATCCCAGTAACCTGTTGTAATCAATAAATTGGGGTAGTCCATTTTCTGAACATTGTTGTATGGCGAGTAGGATTTAATATAGTCATAATAAACTTTGTCTTTAGGGTTTCCCCACTCATCAAATTCTCCAGTAGTAAGTGGTATTGTTTCATCCCACATTGTATTAATCACATCTACAAAAGGAACTCCCGCAATAACGCCGTTCCATAAGTTGGGTTCCATATTAATAATAGCCCCCATTAAAAGTCCACCAGCACTTCCACCTTGAGCATATAAATGAGAAGGGCTGGTAAATTTAGTATCTACCAAAAACTTTCCGCAATCTATAAAATCATTAAACGTGTTTTTCTTCTTCAGTAGTTTTCCATTTTCATACCAATCTCTACCCATTTCTTGTCCGCCACGCACATGTGCTATGGCAAAAGCAAAGCCACGATCTAATAAACTTAATCTACTTGTGCTAAAGTAAGGGTTCATATTTGCGCCATAAGAACCGTAACCATATAATAAAACTGGAGCAGATCCATCTTTTGTAAATCCTTTTTTATATACAATAGATATGGGTACTTGTGTTTCGCCGTCTCTACTTGTTGCATACAATCGTTCTGAAACGTAATTACTAGCATCAAACTTTCCTCCCAGTACTTCTTGTTGTTTTAACAAAACACGTTCTTTAGAAAACAAGTTGTATTCGTATACAGAACTCGGAGTGGTTAATGATGTGTATGAAAATCTAAATAAATCGGTATCAAAATCAAGATTAATATTTGCAAAAAGAGAGTACGTAGGATCATTAAAACTAATGTAGTGCTCTTCGCCCGTTTCCCAGTTCATAACGCGCATTTCTGTTAAACCATTTTTTCGCTCGTTAAGCACTAAGTAGTTTTTAAATATGTTTAAGCCACTTAAAAATACATTCTCTCTATGTGGAATAAGAACTTTCCAGTTTTCCTTGGATGGTTTAGCTACTGATGTTTTCATCAGTTGATAATTTTTTGCATCTAAATTGGTTCGAATAAAAAACGAATCTTTGTAATGACTTACAGAATATTCTAGATTTCTTTCTCTAGGTTGAACAATAGACCACTCACCTGCCGGATTATCTGCGTCTAGAAATCTAAATTCGGTGGATAGGGTTTGATACGAAGCTATAAATAAGTACTTACTACTTTTAGATTTATAAACAGAACAGCTAAAGGTCTCATCTTTTTCTTCAAACACTAATTCATCCATAGAAGCATCGGTTCCAAGAACGTGTTTAAAAATTTTATGCGAACGCAGTGTAGCCTCGTCTTGCTTTACATAAAAGAGCGTTTTATTATCATTTGCCCAAGTTATACCTCCGGTGGTATTTTCAATTTTGTCTTTAAAAACTTCTCCGGTAGCCAAGTTTTTGATGTAAATGGTGTATTCTCTTCGAGAAACTAGATCGGTACTAAAAGCTAAAAGCTGATTGTTTGTACTGACGGACCAATCTCCAAGAGCAAAATA
>TARA_B110000971_G_scaffold221941_1_pt1 | contig 15719 bp, 17 predicted proteins | sample TARA_B110000971 | Tara Oceans TARA_B110000971 (sample SAMEA4397842) | marine metagenome | biome: Polar Biome; feature: [SRF] surface water layer (ENVO:00010504); material: water (ENVO:00002006), including particulate matter (ENVO:01000060) such as... | depth 5 m | reverse complement strand
AGCTTCTCGTCACTTTTACCAAGCATTAGAGCAGTCATAACAACTCGGTCTTCAAACCGCTCTAAGTAGCGCTCACCGTCGAAGGTCTTTAGCGCGTACTGAGTGTAGAACTTGTAGGCACCTAGGAATGACTCAAAGCGAAACTTGTGAGAATATGCCTGCTTAAAGGTCTCTTTTACAAAATCTTCAGAGTACATGTCGAGAATTTCCTTCTCGTAGTATTCATTCTCAATCAGGTAGTCAAGCTTTTCCTCCAGTGAGTGGAAGAAAACAGTGTTCTGGTTGATGTTGTCTAGGAAATATGCGCGTGCAGCTTCTTTATCTTTGCCAAATTGGATTTTTCCGTCGTCACCCCACAGGTTGAGGGTTGCGTTTAGTTCGTGGTAGCTGTAGTTGTCCATAATTGGCCAAGCCTCTCTTTAACTTGTTCTACATCGTCTGGTGTGCCCATGATCTCTACGCGATACAGCAACGGGACACCCGTCTTTGCTGTAATCATTTCAGCTGCACCGCAATAGTGGTCACCAAAATTGGTGTTGCCTAGTCCGACAACACCGCGTAATAAGTTTCTGTTGGTCTCAATGTTTAAAAAACTTTTGACCTGTTTTGGGATTGAGTGCCCATCATTGCCCCCACCATAAGTAGGAACAAAGAGAACATACTCTCCCAGAGCCATAAATGGCTCTTCACCTTCCCAGCGGACTGGTATCCGCTGAGCTGGCATGTCTAACTTCTCAACAAACCTGTGAGTATTGTTTGAGATGTTAGAAAAGTATACAATGTTGTACACTATTTTGCAAGTAAAGCTAGCTTGTCTGGGCGGAAACCGCTCCAGTGCTCATCCCCAACGACTACAACAGGTGCAGCAGTATAGCCAAGCTCTTTAATCATGGTCATTGCAGCTGGGTCCTCAGCGAGGTCTACTACTCCGTACTCAACGCCAGTCCTGGTGAGTACTCTTTTTGTGCTATCGCATTGGACGCAGGACGGGAGAGTGTACACAGTAACCATTTTGTTGGTACCTTTCAAAGTAGAGACACAAAATCCTGACGAATATTACCAAAAATGGCATCCGTCAGGACTGGGTGGATAACCAGTATAGAACAATATCTAGTGGCTGATTTTTATTCTACCGCTAACAGTAGTGCATCTGCTAGTTCTTTGCAAATCGGGCATACAGGGAACTTTTTTGGGTCTCGGGATGGCACAAACAGCTTGCCGCAGATAGCCATAACGGCTTTTCCCATGACATAACCTTCAGTCACAGACACTGAATCAGCGTAGTGAGCAAACTTGGGCTCACCACTGTCCGTTATAGCCTCAGTGTGGTCTAGTTCTAGTAGATTTGCGCCCATATCTCTAGTATAGACCAATCTTGGAACTGTAGCAGTGCGGTACAATTATATAGACTCTATCCTCCCGTGAAAGGAGTCCCATGTCATCTCCCGCTGGCCTATACAACATCGTAGCTGATCAAGGCTCGACGCTATCGCGAATCATATATTACAGAGATCCAGCAAAAAAGCCTATTCTTTTTAATGGGTACGCAGCAAGAATGCAAGTACGACCTACATTTGCGAGCAGTGAAGTCATATTAGAGCTGACGACAGAGAACGGCGGGATTGAACTCGGCGATACTGACGGCAGCATCGTGCTATACGTGTCCGATGAAGTAATGGTTGGCATCCCCGAGGGCGTACACGTCTACGACTTAGAGCTAGTTGCCCCATCAGCGGACCTTTTTGTTTACAAAATTTTACAGGGTAACTTTGCAGTTAGATCAGAGGTAACGCGATAGTGGCAGGCTCTAAGAGCACAGTTACAAGTAGCAAGTACCCCAGGAAGGTTTCGGTCTCATCGTCCGGCCCCCAGGGTTCTACTGGGCTGCAAGGCATAACTGGTGCGACTGGTGCAGACTCTAATGTAGTAGGCCCTGTTGGACCGACAGGCCCTCAGGGCGAAGTAGGAGCGACTGGCCCTACTGGCGCAGACAGTACAGTTACAGGGCCGAAGGGTGAAGTAGGCGCGACTGGCGCTAACGGACTTCAAGGGCTACAAGGCATCACCGGAGATCAGGGCATCCAAGGTGTTCAGGGCCCAACCGGATCCCAAGGACTGCAGGGCCTAACTGGAGATATTGGTATCCACGGCATCCAAGGTGTTCAAGGCATCGAGGGCGTCCAAGGAATAGAGGGTGCTCAAGGGTTACAAGGCCTTACCGGAGATCAGGGCATCCAAGGTACACAGGGGCTTCTTGGCCCCACCGGGCCTCAGGGTACAGACATCAACTTTGCAGGATCAGTCACTAGTGTTGCAGACCTTCCAACTGTGGCCTCAAGTAACGACGCTTATATTGTAGACAGCAACGGTAATCTTTATGTGTCTAACGGCGCAGGGATCTGGACAGATGCAGGTCAGATCGTTGGTCCTCAAGGCGATCAGGGTGTACAAGGTATTCAGGGGATTAAAGGCGACCAAGGGGACCAGGGTATACAAGGTATTCAGGGTATACAGGGCGTAGCTGGAGTAGTTGGCCCAGACGGCATTCAAGGAGTCATTGGAAACACGGGCCCTACAGGCGCGGACAGCACTGTTGAAGGGCCACAGGGTGCTACAGGGCCCACTGGTGCGACCGGAGAAGACGGGGTGGACGGCGCAGCACCTCTAGTGATAAACGATGCTCCACCTTCAGCTGCTGATCAAGATAAGTTTTGGTGGGATAACGCTAAAGGACAACTTTACATTTACTACGACGGCTACTGGATTGAGGCAATAGCCGGCGTCGAGGGACCCCAGGGAGACAGCGGACAGATAGGTGCCACAGGCCCTACCGGCCCAACTGGAGCCAATTCAACAGTTGTTGGCCCTACGGGTGCTTCTGGTCCTACGGGGGCAGACAGCACCGTTCAAGGCCCTACAGGTGCAACTGGCCCCACTGGTGCAACCGGAGAAGACGGTGCAGATGGAGAAGACGGAGCCGATGGTGCACCTAGTGTGGTTCCCGGTGTTCAGGGTACAGCTGGCACTAACGGTTTAGATGGTACTAACGGTACTAACGGTACCGATGGCGTCGATGGGGGCTTTAACTCTGCTCAGACAGTAGAGACAAAAGGTCTTGACTACTCTCTAGTATCTGCAGACGCGGGCAAGCTAATACTTAACTCAGCAGCAATCACAATTACAGTTGAGGGACTAGCGATTGGTCAGCAGGTTGACTTTGGGCAGGATGCTGCAGACCAGATTACTTTCCTCGCAGGCGCAGGCGTGACCTTAAAGTCCAAGAGCAACAGGGTGTTAACAGCTGGGCAATATAGCGTGGCTGGCGTAAAGTGTATTGGTACTAACGTTTACTTACTTGCTGGCGACTTAGGCTAACAACGTGGCTTTCAGCATGATGCTTTATGGCGAAGCAGCCTTGGTTGATGGGGACTACTGGCTGTCAATACTTGGTGGTGGCGACAACACGGGTTACATAACCCGAACAATGGCTATTGATTCAGCTAACAATGTATACGTTGGTGGTTACAATCTTTCAGACCCGGTAAACGGTCCTAATCTACTGCTAATTAAGCGGGATCCCTTAGGTGCTGTAATCTGGCAAAGGGTACTTACTGGCGCTGAAGACGACGTTGGCTTTGCGGTTGTGGTTGACCTAGCTGACAACGTTTACATATCTGGATACACCCTTTCCGGTGGAGCAGGAAGCCTAGACTTTATAGTTGTCAAGTACGACCCTAGCGGAGACGTTATTTGGCAGAAGTTCTTAGGCGGGCCTAGCGTTGACATCGGCTACAGTCTCGCTGTGGACTCGGCTAACAACCTTATTGTTGCGGGTCAAGGCTTTACTGGACTTGGCAACTACGACTACTCAGTCAGCAAGCTCGACTCTTCAGGTAACCAAATCTGGCAAGCAGTAATTGGAGGGACTGAAGCTGACACCGTGAGGGGTGTAGCAGTTGACTCCGAAGACAGTATTTATGTCTTTGGCTACTCTGCGTCTGAGCCAGCACAGAACGCAAACATGCTGCTTGTAAAATACAACTCAGCAGGAGATATCCAATGGGGCAGGCTGCTGGGTGGCTACAACTTTGAGCAAGGCAACGCAATAGCAATTGACGCATCTGATGACATCTTCATAGTTGGCGGGTCGGCCTCTACTGGTGTTGGTGGGTACGATATGATAACTGCCAAGCTAGACAAGTCCGGAAGTATTTACTGGCAGAAGGCCCTTGGTGGAGCAGCTAACGACATGGGGCAGTCTATAGCAATAGATTCCTTGGGCAATGTATACGTGTGTGGATGGACCCAGTCACAAGGCACCGGATCTGTCACCATGATTATTGCTAGGTACGACACGTTGAGCAACCTTATCTGGCAAAGAGTCCTATACGGGGTGGGCACCGAGTACTCCTACAAGATTGCCATTGACTCAAATGACGATATCGTAATAGCTGGGAGTACTACCAGCGTAACCCTAGACGCAACGGAGTCCATAGCCATTAAGCTACCCAACGACGGCTCTTTGACTGGACAAATTCAGATTAACGGTGCAACCTTTACTTATGAAGCAGGGGAGCTAACCCCTTCGGTGTCGGGGCTTACCTTTGAGCTCTCCACCCTTACGCTTGGGACACCAGCATTTACGTCCTCGGATTCAAATCTTGTAAGCTCAAGCACGGCGATACCCGCAACCGTGGTGCTAATTTAAATTCTGTGGTATAATAAGTTATGACTGCCCTAGCCCGGGTGTCCCCTATTCTAGGGTAATCCCTTGGCATTTATGATAGAATAATGATATGATTATCTCATTCCCTACATCCCCCACCGTTGGTGATGTGTTTGTTGTATCAAACAAGTCTTGGGAGTGGACGGGTTACTCTTGGGATGCTGCAATTGCGGGCGTCTCTAGTCTTTTGCTGCAGACTATTCAAGTTGAAGAGGCTGTAAGACTTATACAAACACAAAATGTGATCGCTAAGAGGCAACTGAAAGGCCAGACAGCATGACAGTAGAGGCATCAGTTATAGCACTGACAACACAGACTACAGAGCTACTAGACACTTGCGTAGCACTTAAAGACGACACCACTGCATTAATTGCAAATGCCGTAGCCGTCTCCACAAACGAGTCACAGATCCCACTTGTGACTATTGCTACAAACTTAATTGAAACCCAGACCTTATTCGTAAATCTCGTATCAGGCATCTAGAAAGGTAACTGATGACCATTGAATCAGCCGTTGCAGACCTGACCTCAGCCACTACTGACCTTACTACTGCAGTTGGTGTTCAGCAGACTGCTATTGACGCAGCTAGGGCTCTCTTTGCCGCCACTACTGACACAGTAGATAATGATCTTAACCTTGTAGATAACACGGCTGATCTGGACAAGCCTATTAGCACAGCTGCACAGACCGAGCTTGACCTCAAGCAGCTTGCCCTGGTCTCAGGTGTAAACATAAGCACAATAAACGGATCATCGATCCTGAGTGGTGTCCCACTTGTGGTTGAGAGAAGCGCTACCTCTCTTGCATCTTTGCCGTACGACGAGCGCGGCACCCTAAAGATTGACCCTACTATTGGTAACCCTGCCAACGTTGTAGATGATTCAGTAGTAGTTGAGGGTCTAGGGACATTCATGTGGGTAGACACCCAGCTAGAGCCAGACGACGATGAGACCTGTTTCAGCACACCATCCTCGGGGCAGTGGCTATTGGCCGTACCTGCTTACGACTTGATTGCTGCCTACCAATTAGTAGAAGATGCAGTAGTAGACGAATTTATTGAAGATCAACTAGTAGCCGCGGCTTCGGCCTAAGAAAGAAGTACTTATGTCATCATTACGAGCGTTAAGACTTTTGAAATCAGTAGAGGCTGGTCTGACGGACAGCACTGCCCTAACAACTGAGTTCGCTGACGCCGGAAAGCTTTCAGAGTTCGCTGTCCTAATGTCGATGAGGGGCGAGGCACGAAGGATGTCTGAGTCAACCGTTACGGTCAATACCTACATAAACAGCCCACCAGCTTTGAACGCAATCTTTACCAACACAGAGTCTAACAACCGAGTAATCGGAACCGCAGTCCTTAAAGAGAACAGCGCAATGGTCCTTGTAACTGCAGACCGAGGCACTCTCGGAATCATTATGGCAAACCCTACTGCTGGAGGCTTGCTAAAAACCTCTCCGCATTTCGAGACCTACGTGAAGCAGACAATCGCCAACCTAACTCCAGCCTTGAATGCCGGTGACTACGCAACCGTTCAGGCCCTTGTAACTGACAACGCCGCTATGGGTATAATCCTGGATTACGCAGGAGCAGTAGAGATAATTATTGCCAGCCCGACAACCATGGGATTTGTGGCAGCGGACCTGACAATCATGGCAACACTTGTAGATAGCGCCATTGCTGTAGGCCTAGTTACAAGCAGTGCATCTAGTATGGAAATAATTGCAGCCCAGGTCAATGCAATGGACAACATTGTTGCCTCATCTGTGGCCATGCCAGTTGTTGCTTCAAAAGCAGCAGCCATGGTTGCAATTGCAGCGAATGCCTCTGCTTTTAACAAATTCATGGCGTCTGCCTACTTCTCAGCCAACCGCAAGAAGGCAATCGCCAACATGGTGGGCCTAGTTGCTGGAGATTACGCAGACGTATCGGCAATGGTCGATGATGCTGATGCTCTTACTGCAATCGCAGCCAGTGCTCCAGCGTGTAGGGCTTTCGGGACTGATTCAGATGCAATGGCGCACTTGGCTACTAGCCCTAACCTGAGCATTATCCTAGGTAGCGCAACTGCTATGGCTCAGACAGAGATTGCTAACGCAACTAACATTGGTCTATTCTTGGCAGTCGACAGCGCAATCCCAGCTGTCTTTGCAAGCTCAGCCGCCAAGAACCTAATCATTAGCAATGATTCTTTGACCGACCTGTTCCTATCAGGAGCCACAAGGACATACGCACTAACTTTGGCCTCTACTCCAACCATTCCAACTAACCTAAACGCTCCAGGAACTGCCAACGTATTCGGCGGAGCACCAGCCAAGGTTCTAGTTCTCAAGATGCGTGCAAACAACATCGGTGCAATCGACGGAGTTTACACCTTTGGCGGAACACTCACCGCTGGAACCGGTGTTGGCGGAACAGTACCGCTACGAGGAACAGTTGCATCAACAACAGCATTCTCATACACGAATCCAACCTGGGCGATCGGCGGAATTGCAGCAACCGCAGCCGTATCTCCTGAGTGGGTATTCGTGGATATGACCTAAACTAATAACCCAAAAAGAAGGTAACCATTGTCATCACTAAGAGCAGTAAGACTTTTGAACTCAGTCGAAGCTGGCATAACAGACAGCGCGGGTCTAAACACTGCACTCTCTGACTCTGGAAGACTGTCAGAGTTTAGAGTCCTGATGTCCAGAAGAGGACAAGCAAGGCGCATGGCAGCTTCTCCTGTTACGGTCAGCGCTTTCATAGACAGCCCAATTGCAATAAGCTCGATCTTTGGGGATACTAACATTGAAAACCCAGTAACGGCAACGGCACTGCTTAAGAAGCAGACATCTATGCTGCTAGTAGTAGACGACAGAAACACCTTAAATATTATAATGGGCAACCCTACTTCTGCCACCCTCTTGAAGGCGTCCCCTTGGTTTGAAATCTACCTGAAACAGATTATTACACACCTAACGCCTACGCTAAACCCTGAAGACTACACAACCACCAAGGTGCTTGTTACTGACAACGCTGCTATGGGTGTCGTCTTCAATTTCGCGGGTGCCATAGAGGTAATTATTGCAAGTCCTACTACAGTAGAGCTGGTTGCCGCCGACCTTACTATCATGGCTAACCTTGTGGACAGCAGCGTGGCAGTGAACTTAATTTCAGAGAGCCGTTCGACCATGACAATCATGGCCAGCGAGCCCAACGCTATGAATAGCATTGCTGCCTCGGCAATTGCGATGCCAGTGATTGCTGCTTCTCCAACAGCCATGGGAAGAATCGCATCTAACAACACTGCCTTTAATACCTTCCTAGCTTCCCCTTACTTTGGCGATAACCGCAAGAATGCGATTGCCAACCTGGCTGGCTTGAACCCTAATAGCTATGCAACACTAAACACAATGATTGACGATCCTGCTGCATTGACGGCAATTGTCAGCAGTCTCAAGGCTACAACCGCTTTTGCCGCCGATGATGACGCAATAGCCTATCTTGCAACTAGCTCAAACCTTGGAATTGTGCTAAACAGCACAACCGCAATGTCAGTCATTGGGCCGAACGATACTGCAATGGCAGCCTTCTTGGCTAACGCTGGCGCATGGGTTTCATTGTTTGCCAGCTCGACTGTCAAGGGATTCATTGTCACTTCTACAACTCTAGTAGACATAATCGCTGGAGACAGTGCCCTAAAGTCTTACCTAAGCACACTCGCAGTACTCAAGGGAGCAACTGGTATTCCAGACGGAAACGCTACATCACTACAATCCTTCGTGGGAGTCCCTTCCAAGGTGCTCGTGCTACTGGCTAAAGAGGCCGGTATTGCTGCAACGTTTAGCAACTACAACTTCGGTGGTTCTACAATTGCTGGCTCACAAGCCGGGGCAACTCTTAACCTGACATCTACCGCTCAGCTTCCACACGTTGCTGGTTACTCAGACATGACTTGGAACCTACAGGCCATCGGCGTGACCGCTGCGACCTTGCCAATCATCACCTACGTAGATATGACGTAAAATGGGTAGGTAGACCATAGCCCATTTTGCTAGACAGGAGGTAACCAGACATGGCCGGTTACTCAGTGAGCACCGTTACAACTGGAAAGTATGCTCGCAATGTGTCAGTTGCAGCATCCGGACCACAGGGGGCGCAAGGTACACCAGGTCTAACGGGGGCTGTCGGTGCTCAAGGTAACGCTGGGGCTACAGGCGGCCTGTCTGCAGAGTTCAAATTCTTAAATTCCTACGGTGACGTCAACCCGGGGTCAGGTTACTTTGCCTTTAACAGCATAAGCATTTTTGCAGCTACAAAATTGTACATCTCGGAGTACGACTCTGCCACATCGTCCCAGAGTGCGCTACTAGATACAGCCGTTGCGTCTACCAGCTCTAATAAGTCAATAATGACCCTCCAGAGACTCTCTGATGGAAAATTCTCTAGGTACCACATTACAGAGCAATCCCAGGGTGCTGGATGGCGGACACTGGATATTGACTACATAGGCGGCTCGGCTTACCTGGGTTGGACCTATAACGACGTACTATCGATCATCATCACCCCAGTTGGAGATATTGGCGAAACTGGTCCAATAGGACCAACTGGTGCAGCTGGACCTGGAGTGCCTTCAGGCGGACTGAATGGTCAGGTACTAAAAAAAGTTGGCATTAGCGACTACGAGACAGAGTGGGTTGACGCATCGGTAGATGCATCAGCCGTAAGTAATCTTGTAGATGTTGAGCTCACCAACCTGTCTGATGCCCAGGTACTTGTTTACGATACCGTAACCTCACGTTGGGTCAACCGCTCCACAGCGGCGATCGAGATATCAGCCTCGAATATCTCAGGTATAATTATCGGAGGATCAGCAAGCTCATACTAGGTCAATTGTAAGGAATTAAAATATGGCAGTACAAATTCAGCTAAGGAATGATATAGCTGCAAACTGGACGTCTGTAAACCCAACCCTTGCCCAAGGCGAGATCGGGTTGGAGATAGACACAAACAAGATGAAAATTGGTACGGGTTACGCAGTTTGGGAGGATCTCTCATACACGGGTATTGACTCAGCAGAACTACTACCTCTTGTTTCATTTAACCACACGCAAGGTTCTGATAGTGCAACGTGGGCAATTAGCCACAATTTAGGTTTTTATCCTTCAGTAACCGTCTTTCTGACTTCAGGGGACGTTGTAGAAGGTTCTTTGACACACACAGATATAAATACAGTAAGCATTGAATTCTCGACTGCCATCTCCGGCACCGCGTACCTCTCCTAAAGAAAGAAAAACATACACTAAATGGCAAAGCAATTTCTAACAAGCCTGAACCTCAATAAAAATGAACTTCAGAACGCACGGATACAAAACCTAGCTACTGCCCCATCATCCGCAGTTTCAGGTCAGATCTACTACAACAGTGTAGATGCTGTTCTTTATGTCTACGACGGATCAATCTGGCAGCAGCTAGCAATTGGTGGCACCGTTGATGACGCTATCTCTGCTGCAATTACTGCACTAGATCTAGCAAATACTTACGACGCTAAGGGTGCTGCAGCTGCAGCTCAGTCTGGCGCTCAGGCGTATGCTGATGGCCTAGCTTCCAACTACGACGTCGCTGGCGCGGCTGCGGCTGCTGGATCTGCATCTAACACCTATGCAGACAGTCTTGCATCTGACTATGACCCTTCTGGTTCAGCAGCTACTGCAGAACAGAACGCCAAGGACTTTACCAACACAACTGCAACTTCACTGACCTCTGCTATCAACACTGCAGAGAGCAATGCTGCCTCATACACTGACAGTGCCGTTGCAGCTCTTGTTGACTCAGCTCCTGGAACTCTAGATACCCTAAACGAACTAGCAGCAGCTCTTCAAGATGACCCAGACGTCATCACGAACCTAACCGCTGTTGCTTCTGGCAAGCAAGATGCACTAACCGCTGGTACCTCAATCACCATCGTTGACAACACTATTTCTGTTGTTGCCGGTGACTTTGATGCTGCCGGTTCTGCAACTGCTGCTCAGTCTGCAGCTCAGTCGTACGCTGACGGTCTTGCATCTAACTACGATGCTGCCGGTGCTGCTACTGCTGCGCTTAACACAGCTAAAGACTTCACCAACACCACTGCTACCTCACTTCAGGGTGACATTGACAATGCTGTTGCAAACATCTTTGCAACTTCAGAAGGCAATGGCCTTGAGGTAGTTGAAGGCGTTCTAAACGTTGATCTAGGTGCTGGCCTCGACTTCGACGGATCTGGTCAGGTAAGAATTGACCGTACCGTTGTAGACACATACTATGACGCTGCTGGATCAGCCGCTGCCGCTCAGTCTGCTGCAGAAGCTACTGCTGCCGCTTACACAGATGGTCGCGAAACTGCTATCACCTCTGCGTACCAGAGCTATGCAAACACCAAAGAGACCAACATCACTGCTGCTTACGAAGCTGCTGACGATGTTCTAACCTCTGCTGTTGCTGGCGTAGCTTCTGACTTGTCAGACGCAGAAACACAGCTTGGCACCGACATCACCAACGCCATTGCTTCAGCTTCTACCTACACCAACACTGTTGCATCTGGCCTAACCAGTGATATTGCTAACGTAGCTTCTGATGCATCTGATGCACTAGATGCCCTATCTACCAGCATAACCACTGACTTCACCGACGCAGATAACGTTGTTCTAAGCACACTACGCTCCGAGATTTCTGCGGCAGCTGAAGGTCTAGATGTCAAGGAATCTGCACGTGTAGCCACAACTGAGAACATCACCCTTTCGGGCCTACAGACAGTTGACGGAGTAACTCTTGTCGCTGGCGACCGCGTTCTTGTAAAGGACCAGACTGCTTCTGAGACCAACGGTATCTACGTTGTTGTTGATGGTGGCGCATGGACCCGCTCAACCGATGCAGATGAGCCAAGCGAACTAAACGCTGGAACATTCGTATTCGTTGAAGAGGGTTCTGTAAACTCCGATGCTGGATTTGTAGTCTCTTCTGATAACCCAATCACTATCGGTACCGATGCTATGGTCTGGACCCAGTTCTCTGGTGCTGGAACAGTCGTTGCTGGTCTCGGTATTGACAAGACTGGCTCTACCCTCTCGGTAGTTGCTGGTTCTGGAATCACCGTAGACGGTGGCGGAGTTAGCATTGCTAGCGACTACACCGGTCAGGCTTCCATCGACACAGTTGGAACCATCACTTCTGGTGTATGGAATGGCTCGACCATTGATGTTGCTCACGGTGGAACTGGTACAACTAGCCTCACCTCAGGTGACTACCTAGTAGGTAACGGAACTGGTGCGGTCTCAACCGTATCTTCCATCCCAGGCTCCGACATCTCTGGCGACATTGCTGGAAACGCTGATAACGTAAACGGAACCGTTGCTATTGCAAACGGTGGTACCGGAGCTACTACAGCTGCTGGTGCACGTTCAAACCTATCTGCAACCACCAAGTACTCAGAAAACAACACATCACTTACACCTTCAAACGGAGTTGTTACCTGGGCTATCACACACAGCATCGGAACTTTGGACGTAACCGTCCAGATGCGCGATCTGTCCGATAACGCTTTGGTTATGGCAGATGTTGTAATCACAAACACGAACACAGTTACTATTTCATGGATTGCTGACGGAACTGTTGCAGCTGACAGCTACCGCGTAGTCGTTGTTGGATAATCAAGTTAAACTAATAAGACTAAAGAAAGAGGTCGCGTAGAGATGGCACAAAAATTTCTAAGCCCCATAAATGTAGTTCAAGGAGCAGTATTTCCCGCAACTGCACACGCTGGCGACCTCTTTTTTAGGTCTGACATAGGTTCAATGTACGCCTATGATGGATCCGGATGGGTGTCCATGGTAGCAAGTGATATAACAAACGTAGATGGTGGAGACGCTTCTGCCTCATACCAAATCAATTGGGACGGCGGAGGCCCGTCCTCCTTCTAAGGAAATAGGGAACTAAAATATAATGGCAGTTAGAATTCAATTCAGACGCGGCACAGCCGCTGAGTGGACCTCCGCAAATCCAACAATGGCAGCAGGTGAGCTCGGATACGAGACAGACACAGCTAAGACCAAGGTTGGCGACGGCTCCACTGTATGGACAGCCCTAGTATACGCTGGAGTAAATCAAGCGGACATCGAAGCTGCAGTTGCAAATGTAGTTGCTTTTGCTCCAGGAACTTTGGACACACTCAACGAACTTGCGGCCGCTATTGGTGACGACGATGATTTTGTTGGCAGTGTTACGGCCAACATTGCTACAGCCGAGGCTAATGCTGCAAGTTATACAGATGAGACAGTAGGAGATCACAACTCAACTAGTACTAGCATCCACGGCATTCCTGACACGTCAATCCTTGAGACCACTACTGGATCGCAGTCTAAGGCTAACTCAGCTCAGGCTAACGCTCAGTCTTACGCAGATTCTGCTATCTCAAACCTAGTTGATTCTTCTCCAGGAACCCTAGACACTCTCAATGAATTAGCTGCGGCATTAGGCGATGACCCTAACTTTGCTACTACTATCTCAGGGAACATTGCAACTAAGCTAGCATTTGAAGCAGACACCGCAGCTAACTTTACAAGTGCAAATGCTCTTTCTTCAGCCAATGTTATCTACCTAGAGACTGATAACGCAGATTCTGTACGTATCGGCGATGGCGTAGCAAGCTATAACGAGTTGCTACCTATCGGTAAGACATACAGTGATGACACAGTGGGTCTGCACAACATCACTACAGCCAATATTCACGGCATTGTAGACACGTCTGATCTTGTATATACAGTGACTACAAATGCAATTACTACAGAGATTACTAACCACTTTGCACTAGAAAGTGGTGTTCACGGGTTGTTTGACACCGCAGACATTGTCTACCAGAACACAATTACTAATGTGTACGCCACATTCAATGCTCACGACACTGCAACTACAAATGTTCACGGCATTTCTGACACTTCAGTACTAGTTGTGACCTCTGACCTATCTGCATATGCGCCGTTAGAGTCCCCTACTCTTGTAGACGCTACCCTAAGCACCACTGCCACTCTTCCAGCTGCAACCACTATAGGAACAGTAACTGCCACTGAGCTTTCATACGTCGGCGGCGTGACTTCTGCACTTCAAGGTCAGCTGTCAACTCTAAGCTCGGAGAAGGCCTCAACTGCAGACCCAACCTTTACCGGTTCCGTTGTTCTGCCTAGCACAACCTCAATTGGCACTGTGTCAAACACTGAAATCTCGTACCTAGATGGAGTGACTGGCGGATTACAGACGCAGATTGACACAAAGCTATCTAGTGCAATTGCAGCATCTACCTATGCACCACTTGCAAACCCAACCTTTACCGGAACAGTAGTACTTCCTGCTGACACCAGCATCGATGGAGTTTCCGCAACTGAGATTAGCTACCTAGGTACCGTTACTTCAGACGTTCAGGTACAGATTGACACCAAAGCACCAACTGCAGACCCAACCTTTACTGGTACAGTTGCTGGTATCACAAAGGCTATGGTTGGTCTTGGGAATGTCAACAATACTGCTGACGCCAACAAGCCAGTTTCAAGTTCTACTCAGACCGCTCTAGATCTAAAGGCTAACCTAGCCGCTGCGGACTTTGTTGGCGATGTAGGAGTAGGCGGAAGCTTAATTGTTGACGGTGACTTTACCGTAAATGGTTCAAACTTTACAAACAGCGCAACTTCTATCACAATTGAAGACAACATTGTTCAGCTAGCTCACGGCAACACTGGTAATGCAGTAGACCTAGGTCTTGTAGTTGCTTACAACGACGGTGCCGACAAGCACTCTGGTCTAGTGAGGGACGTATCTGACAGCACTTGGAAGCTTTTCCAGGGCGTAAGTACAGAGCCTGCCACAACAGTTGCTTTCGCAGAAGGATCGCTAGACAACCTAGCTGTGAACAACATCACAGCTGCTGGAGTAGTCTTCCCTGATGGAACTCAGACAGGCGCTGGCGTTGTATCAATAACTTCATTCACTGAGAAGACCGCAAGTTACCAGCTAGATACCTTGGCACACAAGGATAATGTAGTTGAGATGAACAGCGGCTCTGCTCTAACCTTCACCATTCCTCTAGAGGCAACAACCTCTTGGCCAGTAGGCGCGTCTATGGACATCCTGCAGACTGGCGCTGGTCAGGTTACAGTGACTATCGAGTCTGGTGGAACCTTGAACTTCACCCCAGGAAACAAGCTCCGTACGCAGTGGTCAAGCTGTACTATAATGAAACGTAGTGCTGACAGCTGGATCCTATTCGGCGACCTAACAGCATAATCGAGTTAAGAGAGAGTAACAACTAATGGCACAAAAAGAAGCAGGCGGAAGGTCATCTTCACAGAATGACTTCCTAGAGCCCTCAGCCCCGGAGAACGTAACCGCAACTGACGTAGGTAGCGGTCGCGCATTTAATGATGGAGCCATCACAGTAACATGGACGGTTAATGCCCTCTCTCCGGCTCCTACAAGTTATACCATCGAGAAGGCAGACGGCACAGACCTGAATACAGGATCTATGCCGACTCCTTCTGGTGGTGTCTATACCGTAGTAGTCGGTGGGCTAACTTCAGCTGCCAGCTACACACCTCAGGTGTTCCTTACAAATGATTCTGGTAGTTCTGCAGCTACTGCAGCTTCTGCAGTTACTGTAACCACAGTTCCAGCAACTCCAGCAGCCCCAACTGCTACAGCTGCGGTCAACGAGGACAATGTATCATGGACAGCACCTGCCACAGGCGGATCCGCTATCTCTACTTACACCTATGAGTCGGACGAGAGCCCTGTAAAAGAGGGAACCCTTGCTGGAACTTCTGTAACCGTAACCAACGAGGCCAACACGGCTCAGGCATATCGCGTAAAAGCTACTAATGCTAACGGAGACTCTGTATTCTCAGCGTACTCGGGCAGTGTTACAACACTACCTCCGTTCTTCCCTCCATTCTTCCCTCCATTCTTCCCACCTAGCTTCCCATT
>TARA_B110000971_G_scaffold220314_1_pt1 | contig 15771 bp, 20 predicted proteins | sample TARA_B110000971 | Tara Oceans TARA_B110000971 (sample SAMEA4397842) | marine metagenome | biome: Polar Biome; feature: [SRF] surface water layer (ENVO:00010504); material: water (ENVO:00002006), including particulate matter (ENVO:01000060) such as... | depth 5 m | reverse complement strand
TTTCGCCGATAGAGATAATTTCTTTCGCGAATAGAAAAGTTCAGCCGACAGACTTTTTTTTTTCTCAAATTGGCCAATACGGACGACGGCAGCTGCGAAGCGTGCATTTAGGTATCCATTCCTAGCGTCAACTCTAACAGCCACAGTTATTGTTGTCGTAACTGGTACGATGCATTGCGCGAAATGACTCTCCACAGTTCCGTCACACCCACGGTGTCCCTTCGGCTGAGTGTACGATGTCGCAAAAAAATGAGTATAAAAGTCCTCCAATAAAAGTCCTAAATGCCTGTCGTACTCGGTAACAAAATTGTTCTATTGACATTACTATCGCTTACAAATTTGGCTCAGGCTGAGACAATGTGCTCAGGTATTAAGAGATTGTTCAACAATGGTTGTAGTTGTGGTGAAAACGGTAATACTGATCTACCCCACGACGAAACTATTACTTATTGGATGAGATGTACTGACGGGGACAATTTAATCACAGAGGAGGCGAGTGGTTTTTCATCCGGAGTACTAGCGAACGGAGCACATAGTGACGAAGTACAGTTGTTTTCATTCGAACAAACAGTTGATGTCCCAATAGACGCAAATACTATGCAAATTAGTGGTGCCGCCTCGCGCAAGCTTATCAAGGTAACCAAGAAGATAGACATTAGTACACCCAAATTTTTTGAATCTATAATAAACGGCCAAAATAGGTGGAAGTGTGACATCGATATGTATAGAAAATCGGCCGATGACTCGCCAGAACTGTTTTTTAGTGTTGCATTGGAGGGGGCAGAACTGGTCGAGATGAATACGGTCAACAATTATGAACAACTAGCATTCTTAAGTCAGACGGTTATTTTCAAACATGAGATGTCGACCTAACGTTGACAATAAAGAAGAGTAAAAATTAATAGTAATAAACTTTTATATTATGTAAAACGGTCTCCTAATTCATCTCGCGTGGGTACCGAATACAGTGCTGGTTTCCTTTTTCTTATATCTCTTTTAAACGGCAATGGCACCACTTTGAGGCACTTGAATTTACGTTTGTCTAGTACACCGCGCCCAATAAAAAAATGTTCTTCCCAAGGTTCGACCCCTCTTATGTTTTTTCATTTATTTCACATCAAGCTCGGATTTTTTTTTGGTTTTAGATGTGACCATCTTTTTCAAGTTTTTTTTATGGTCACATCAAGCTCGGCCGAAAGAAAAACGAAGAAAATGGTGATTGTTCAATGATGTGTATGGGTGCCATTTGAGCGTGCCAGATGCTGGAACCATTTGCAGGCCCACGGTGGAAATCGTTTGAGCGACTGTCCATGTCGTGACGCGGTTAAGTCAGGCATATTTGGATGCCTTGGATGCCTTGGGTTGGCCTACGCCGAGGTCAAAGATGAGGGGTCGTTCAGTATCGCGCCACTGCCAATCGGCGTCGTCCGTGTAGGGTTTGACCCACTGCAACCAATTAACGCACCACGACTTGTATATCGACAACTCCCCGGGTGAAATGATAGACCAATCCGTGTTTTCCGGTAGGACGCCGACACGGGTCAAAATCAGTGATACAAGTGCCGAGCAAAAAAGCTGGTCATCGCCCCTATGCCAGCAGCGACAGCGTAGACACGCGCAGAGCCAGTTGCACAACGACGTGTCGTACGGTTTATTACACTCGTCTTCGTAAATTTTCGTGAGAATAGACACTTGCACGCCCGTTTTGTTGGAGCGTACTTTTTTGTCAAACAGTGCGCGCGCCTCGGCGTCCTTTGGACTGCGCCGAAAGATGCTCAGTTGTTCGATGCCTTCGATAGCCATGTATTCGGATAGTTTTGTAAGCTGACAACCCTGGTTTTTTTCATGGTCGACTCCTTCGACAGTGTGAAAGTAATCCGAATCCCAGATATAGACACCGTCAAAGTGGGCATAGGCGATATCGTTCTCGTACACTTGAATGGTATATGATATGTGTTCGTGTTTGTGTTTGTAGCCGTTTGACGTATCTGGCGGGTGTAAGACATCTCGCAAGGCGTCCAGTGGGATGATGGGGTCTCTCCAGATGAAGGCCGCGTGGCTGTATTGGCTGTCGGACATGCAGCGGATGCACCCTTCGATGCACCCGAACAAGCCTGGGCGAACTTTGTATTGAAATAGAAAAATGTCTCCCGTGTCGAGGTCCATGCGAATAAAAAAACAAAATGCACTTTATATATGGCCACTTCGCTAATTAAATGTCGTCAAAATCGAGAGGAACGTTTTGGTCTTCCTCTTGTTCTTGTTCTGGAATCTCCTTGTAGGCCTTGAGCGTGCGCACTTGCTCCGCGGTGTAGCGAAGAATGATGTCGCACTTGTTGTCTTGAAAGTCGCGCAGTCCCACAAGTACGTAATCGCCAGTATTCAACCACACTTTGTTGCGCATCGTGCCTCGAATAATCCCCATGCGCGTCACGCCGTCAGCACACGCCAGCTCGATGTGCGGCCCGCCCAATTTCCGGAGAATTTGGGCATACTCTTGCCCGTCATCTTTGTAAATGAGTTCCGACGTATTTCTTGACGCTTGCTTGCGACTTTTGCGACCTTTTTGTTTACCACCGCGTTTCATGCTTTCTTTTTGTTTTGGGATAGCCATTTATACTGCCACACGAGTCTCTTCAAAGGACTTAAAATGGTACTTCGTACCGATGGTCGGTGTCATCGCTACTCTCTTGGGCGACTTGCATTTTGTGGACATCGCTCGCGTACTTGGACGCGAGATATGCATCAGCAGCGGCTTCGGCCTTTGCTTTGACTTCGCCGACTTCATCACTACTGTTCAAAAAGTTGCCAAGTGACGCTTTCTCTTTGACCTCCGCCCATGTCCATCTATTTCGTGAATGGCCATTTTCAAAGACAGTGACCAGAATATCTGGTCTGGCGGTGGTTTTGGCCGTTTCGCCGTCGTCGTCAGGGTCGGCGGTCAGCGTGACAATCGTCCCATTCTTTTCCACTACCTTGAGTCGTCCACGTTTGGATTTCTTCCCAGGTGCGTGAATTGGGCGTTTTTGAACGTCAATCTCCTTGCCACCGACCACGGCATACGAACACTTGAAGGCACACTTTTGTGTGTCGCGGTTCAGCTTTTGTAGCAAGCCACCGCCCGACCCAAAGGCAATGTTGTTAATGCTCCACCGTTTTCTTTTTAGCAGTTCGACAATGACTTGCAGGCGGTGGTAATCAATGCCGTCGCCCTGAATCACGCGCACGTGGGAGTCCAACTCCTTGTAACCCTGTTCATTGTTATCGTCCATGCCAAAATACTGGTATAGTTTGCGCAGTAGTTCGATGTCCATCAGTGGAGGAGGGCCTGAATCGGGACGAATCACCAACGTACCCGCACGGTTTATGATTTTCTCTTTGAGCTGCTCCCCATACATGTCTACTGCTTTCCAAATGTTGTAAGAGTCAGAGACAATGGCCACATGTCCCTTGGGGTATTTGTCCAGCATGTTTTCGTAGGCCGCACATTCGCCTAGGCCATCTTCGGCGTCTTCGCCCCAGCTCGTCATCGTGGAGTGTTCTGAGGCCGGGATGGAAAAGCCCGCACATTCTTCTCCATAATAATCACGGGCCATGGTAATTCCCGCGATGGTGTCAGACCCCAAGAACTGCGTGAGGTGCGCGGCACCGCCCAGCGCTGCCGATTCCACGGACGACACGCCGCGGAAACCGAAATCGTGCAATTTGAACGCCAAGTTTCCGGAAGAGGGGTCTCCAGTTTCTTGGAGGTAGGCAGCCAGTATTTTTTTCTGTTCGCGCGAGTTAGTTGCGACAGTCATCGGATACCACACTTGTACCAAGAGTGTCTCCAGAAAGTTAACCAGCCAGAAGCACTTGGGGTCGGTATTCTCGACCGTCATGCAGGCATTGGCTTCCGGTAATATTTGCCCTTCTGGTACGGCTTTGATGATGACTGGCAATTGCCCGCCGTATTTTTCTAGAATATACAACCATCCTTCTTCGTTAAACACGTTTGTCCCGGGCCCAAAGTGTCTCTCATACAGAGCCTTCGCTTCGTCAATCTTCTCGCGAGTAACGACCTGGCCGACCAAGTACCGTTTGATGAAATACTGCAAGCCAAAGAAGCAAATCTCCTTGTGAAGGCCGCCTTTTCGCGGTTCAAAGTAAGAGTAAATTGTGGTCGTTCCCTCGGGATATTGGACGTGGTGAGACACTTTGTAGCTGTCCGTAAGGAGCAGTAGATTGTCTGGAGTTATAATGCGTTCCTCTGCTTTGGCTGCGGGAGAAGCCACGTCTGTGGAGGATTGCAGACAAAAAGTTTTCATGATGGTCGGGTCGGAGTCGGACATGATATGAATGGGTCGATGTGTGTAACTTATATAGTTCTTTTTTTTTCAAAAAAAATTCTATTTTTTTTAGTAAGCACAACAACTATCTCTGCGCGTATCTGGGTCAGTTGTTACTTGAGGCGTCGGGCGATGAACGGGCGGCCGCGTGCGTATTTGCCCCACCATCCAGTCCAACAGTTCAAACACACCCGTTCCCAAGCGCACCGACACTTCCGCAAACGACAGACCGTGCCGGTGCGCAAAGGCCTGGGCTTCCTCGAATCCCACCGTGCGCGGCTCCACATCCGTTTTATTGCCCACAAGCTGGACCGAAGGTTCAAGACGTGTCACCGTAGGCGGAGAGTTCCTGGAGCCAACTGTCTAGGTTTTGAAACGAATCACGGTCGGAGACCGCATACACAATCAACACGATGTCAGCGCCACGGTAGTAAGCACTTGTGAGCGTACTACCTGACCGGAACACAGCGTCAATTTGACGCCCGAGTGTTCCACTGTCGAAAACTCCACACCGATGCTACAACACAGCTCCTCGTCAAACGTATTTTGACCAAACCTCGCCAAGAGGGACGTTTTCCCGGTGGATGGTAATGGAGACGAGTTTGTAATTCATTTGGCGCACGGTGCCAACCTTTAAATACTTACGGGCGTGTGTCAAGCAGGCGATATTCGGCTAGTCGCAGCGACGCTGCGCGAGCTTCCATGATGACACCAATGTCCTGTTGCAGCTGTTCCAACTTTTGCTCGTCGGTGATGCTTTCGGAAAAGCGTCGCACGGCTTTGGTAAAGGACCTATACCGGGGCCTAGCATTCAACTTTAGAAGCTGTAGAAACACTTCGTATTTGGAAATAGCTTTCTTTCGCCGTTTGGATTTATGGAAACACTCGGATGTTTCCTGAATTAACCTGTCAAAACGAAGATGTAAAGACTGGCGACACAACGCACACGTTTCCGGCACTCCTTCCGTTGAGTTTTCCAGCTGTTGACACACACAGTCAAAGCATCCGATGTGCGTTTGGTGGCACATGACAAGAGGGTGTTTTACAGTAGTCAGGCACAGACAACATTTATATAATTCACGGTTCATGTATGTAGTTATTTAAAGGTGGAATATACTCGTGTATAACCTGGGAATGGGATTCGCCTGGTCGTCCAAGAAAACACCACTGCGCGAACGTCTGATTGCAACGCCCGGGCCCGACCCTGTACGCACTGGTGACATCTTGCTCCTCGCAGACTTTGACGAAGACCTGTTCAGCGCCAACCTGACGCTGTGGAAGGCAGTGGCCATTGTCACGCGCGCTAATACAGTCTACGACGGATGGACAGAAACGTCCATCGACGCGTTTCGACACAACACAATGGACGTCTGCCAACGCCAATATCACGGACAGCGCAACTACGGCTTCGACAAGCGTCTGCAAGCTGCCGTAAAAAAGGCATCAAAACGGCGGGAAATCGGTGCCGAAAGCCGCGTCGCGACCGTCCTGGACATTATGGGGATAGCAACCCTGCAGTCCCTTGATGATATTTCGGCGCAGCATTTTTCCTCGGGGTCACCGTTTGAAAAAATCATTCTCGACCAGTGGTATGAGAAAAATTCGGTGTTATAATGTATGTAATGGTTCGTACAACGCCCCCGAAATTCGGTTAGAAAGATACGTACAACAACCGCTTAAAAGCCGGCCAACAACACATCAACCATACGTATGTCGGTCAGGCGCATGTCTACTTGCCCTCGCACAGCTCAGAGTAGGCGGCTATTTAAGCGGCTTGACAACGAAAATATGTCCTTGAGAACGTACACCCTCGAGAAGCTCAAAGAGAGCGAAACCAAGATGCACGCGCGCGACATCGTTCGTAGAGAACAAGAACAGATTGAATTGTTGTTGGCTCAAAAGGCAGCGGCCGAAGCCAGAGTAAAACAATTAGAAAATGAGAATGGTTTTTTACTAAAACGTATTAAAGCATTAACTAATTAATATTTGTAAAATTCGGTATTAACGATCTAGGGAGACCACGGACAGCTCAACAACGTGACACACACCAGCGCTTACCGATTATTCACCAGGGGTGGAAAGCATGACCATCAGCGCAAACGTGGTGCTCACGGCCCGCAAATTCAAATCCTGCGGCCTGACTGACGGTCGTAAAGCGCACGGGTGATTCCTGGCCCATGTCAACCACGTCAAATGTCAGTGTCATGAGTTCTACGGGGGCGGTACCGGGCCAACTATTAAATAAAGAGGCCCACGCGGCCAATATAAACGCATCGGTTGCTTCATCGTCGTCGTGGTCTTCCTCGTCGGGTATCACAACGTCACTAGTAAAAATATGGTCGTCGACCAACACTTCCGAGATGTCGTTCAGCAGCAGCATATCCGAGTCATAATGGGTGCGCAGACCCAGGCCTGGCAATGTTTCGTCGTCGGCATTGTAACCAACCACGAGTCGACGTTGCAGCCCATCTTCGGATGGTTCGTCAGAAATGATGTAGACGTGCTGTGTCTTCTCTTGTAGCGATGGTGGCGCTACATCGCACTGGGCAAAGACCGCACCGAGAGTACATGCAAGAGCGAACAGTTTCATATTGACATTCATACAGGTGCTTAAATACGTACCAAAATCAACGGGTTATTTGAAAGGCCTATTTGATTTAGCGATATGCCTGTATATTATGCGCGTGGTGCCAAAAAAAAAAAACATGTTACAGCCGTGTCCAGACTTGCCAGAAAAATTCGACTGGTCGTCAAACAAACTCGACTGGTCGTCAAACTCAATGGGCCGTCGTTGTTGCCCCAATGCCGCATCTACGTGTGGGTGTCTGACCGGCAATATAATAGGTCGATTTTGATAAAAAATGCGACAGACATGATGACAATGGCCGCAATAGCGGCGTCTCTCGAATCCTGCAGCGCGTCTTCGAGGTGTTCCACTTCGCCCCGCAGTGAGTTGCCATGTTCCACGGTGGACATCATGATGGCAACGGCCACAATAATGACGGCGGTCATTTCCAAGAGGTGTACCGTCAAGCGAAGGCACCGATGGGACGAGACTTCAAAACGTAACTGTCTAGACATTTAATACAGAAACAAGTTATTTTTATAGGACCTATTTGGTTGGATCACTGAGTCTTTCATAAAGTCTTTTTTTTTTTTTTCAAATTGGGCCCAAATTTCGCCGACCTTTTTTCCTCAGGAGCATGCGATGGCCCAAATTTGCGAACATGTTTGGGATTTAACACGGATCGTGTATAGTGTCTGATAGTATGTTCATAAATCATGTCTGCCTCTGCCCCTCGGAATAAACGCCTCAAGACATCTTCGCCACCGCCTCCTTCGGACCAACAGGTCCAGCTCAACGAGCACAATATAAAGCTGGTCCAATGGGAGGAATGGGCCCTGAGTACGGAGGAGCATTTTCATGCCGTTGATTTGCACGCCCGTATGCCTAATGGGGCTCCTATGGGGCACGTTCACCGATAACACCACACACCGACACATGGTCCTCTGATGTTGCGGTGGCGACACTGCCTTTCCATCGACTCAAGCAGTGTGGTGTCGTGTTCGGTCCATGTCCACAATGGCAAGTTCCACGGTTGTTGGCGTTCGACAATATGAACGAGCTGCTGTTCACGTGGGGTCATGAGTGGTTTATTTGACCGTAGAATACCGGCGACTTCGGGCTGGTCACGTCGCATGAATACAAACATGCATTCGTTGTTTTCGCGGAGAAGCACTTGAAAACATGTTTTAATGATGGGAAAGCGGTCGATATTGGTAGTCGAGCCACTGGAAATAAATGTGGCAAACTGGGTAAGGATGTCGTGCACGGAGGCGTCTACATCGACCGGAATGAACCACGACCCGCTACAGCCCTTACGTAGTAACGAATTAGAACATATTTTAATTCGTTCGGCTTGCATGAATATGACTAAAAAGACGCGCTTTTTATACAAATAAATTTAAACTACTGAGAGTAAATATGCCTACCTTGCGTTCCTCGCTCGCTCTTTTTTGGATGTTCGCTCTTTTTTGGATGTCGAGTTTGTCTCGAGGCATCCGGGCGTTCATCAGCAAACTGGAATCACTTGCACGTCGCGCGAAATATGACTGACCCGTCTTGAAGCATTGTAGCGTGAACGACGAATGTTGACTCGAACCGTAGGTTCTATACAGACGCCGTCTGTGTCTGGCATACACCCCGTCGATGTCCTCGCATCGGCTGACCACAGTGGCGACACATTGGCCGTGCTCGAATCGTGAGACGGCGGCGAACGACACGTCGACGTCTTGGCGGGGCCGTCTGTTCTTCACGTGGACGTTTTTTCGGCCGTATACCCTCGGCATCCACACAGGTACGACACGTTGGACACGTGTTTTTTTCGCTAAACCACTGACCAATGCACCCGTAGCAAAAGGAGTGGCCACACACGAGCGTCACGGGCCGTTCAATAGTGTCCTCCATGCATATAACACACTTTTCGTTGAGCGGTGTCTTCCCCGGTGTAAGTGTGATATTGGCCGGAGTGGGCGGCGCTTCGTCGCCCTGCAGTGTCTGTTCAATGACGGCATGGATGGGGTCTTCCTGTTCTTCTTCGATGGCGGCGACGATGCGTAAACGCATGACATGAAGCGCAATGGCGCGTGTAGCCTCTTCCTGGCCGAAAATGGATACGAGCCGCCCGAATACCTGCTGTGGCGACATGCCCAAGATGAGCATGTCGGCCACGATATCATCGACGAGCATTTGATGGCGAGTGGTTGCCTATAAATACTGTCAGTGGCGGACGTCTGCGTGTCAACATAGGGGTTGCATAAGTGAACATTGAGCGGGTACAACATAAACAACATGTTTTACATCTTATTACTTGATTTTTCTCGCACGCTTACGTTTCCGCTCCGCGAGGTCTTCTTGTGCTTCATCAGCTTCGAAATGCGCCGTGTCGTTGCCCAGGGCGGCCCACCCCGGCGTAGTCTGCCGTGCAAATAGTTCTACGCGTGGTATGTCACCAAATAAGCGCGTAATCATGTCTCTAACGACTTCTGGTTTGCGCGAGTGTTCGCGTCGCGGTGTCATGACGACCGGCACGGCCGAGTCTTCCAACAATGATAAAAAGTTGACGCGAACACTGGGGTCTTCCTCGTGCACAATGGACGACATGCTGTTGGGTTGTCGTGGTGGTTCGCCGTCACTAAGGTGTTTGTACGAGGCTATTTTGCCCCGGACGGCCAGTAGGCACAGCTCGGCATTGCTGCGCGTGTAGTACCCGACACCAAAGGCGGGACGGTCACCCTGTTTAGTGGTTTTGACCCAGTTGACAAAACACGTCTTGTATTTGAAGCCCCACGCGTCAATGAGACGAAACGCCTCTGGTAGCAAGGGCATGGTCGCCCACAACAACAGTGCCGTGTCATCTTTGGACACGCGCTGAATGTCCTCTCCGAGGGCACAGAGGTCCTTCATGGACATTGACGGATAGAGAAGCGTGCCATTTTTACGTTTCAAGACGCCACTTTTGACAGTTTGAGAATATTTCCAAGGGGGGTCGGCATAGATAAGACTGAAAGAGTTGTCGGGACATTGGACCAACTGTTCTACAATAGACATTGTCAATGAAATAGAAAGTATTTGGGACTTTACTTGTGTGTTAACTTATGTGGTGACTATGCGTTAGAATGCTCCAGAGCCAAATAGCCCATTGTCGGCGGTCGCACGGCAGCGTTTTCCGTAGAGACAGATGATTGTCGCACTCGTCAAGAATTCCACAAGGACAAACACGAGTCCGGCTGCCGCGGCGGCATACAGGTTAAACGTGTCCTTAAAGTAGACGTTGTTTTCGAGGTTGGCCTCCGCCAAAAGCTCGGCACCGTTGCTGTCTTTGTCGTCTTGGCGAAAGTACCCGACCATGAGTGTGAATAGAATCACATTGATGACGAGCACGAGAGCCTTGAACACCCAGTTGTAGTGGATGCGGGCCTGCAGCGCAGACTCGTGGGTAAATACAGAGTGGACCAGCAAAAGGCCGTTGATAATGGCACTTGAGATAGCAAACTGGTGAATAAGGCCATTTTGGTCGAGTTGTTCTTTGCCAAGGTCGGTGGCGTCGTCAATTCTAGCGCAACCAGTGGCATCGAGGTCGCCGTATAGTGCGCATTCGTCCTTACGTAAAACGTCTTGGCCAGCCGCATCCTTCAATGTGGCGACCAACGAGGCCCACACGAGTGCCGATAGGGCAATGATTATCACGTACTTGACGTGAAGCACCCACGAGCGAAAGCCGGTGGCGCGGTCGTTGTGCGAGTCACTTTGAGTATATCCGAAACATTCTTTGCAGCGATTCATGATTTTTTTTTTAGTCAAGTGGTTTATATAGTGGCAAAAGTCTATTTTAGTTTCCTTTAACGCCTATCGTATTGATGGTATGTTGACTTGTTTTTCTTTGACGGTGTCTTTTTCTGTTGCACTTTCAGAGATGTCACTGTAGACAAATAATCACCAATACGACTGATGTGAATGAGGGTGTCGTAGTGGGTTCCATTATAGAGTAAACACACGTCTGCACCGCCACTATATCCAGTAGGGTTGACCAAAGTGTCACCACCGCCGTCCCACTGTTCCCATATACCGCGCTGCATATTCCAACTCCGGATGGAGCGTACGCAAGGAAGGTGGCTCGCGATGGCAAGTTCCGATTGACCCGCCCATGAAATACTAAAGTCGTCCTCCGAACGCCCATTCGCGACATTTTCAGCGACCATGACTTGTAAAACGGATTCGCTCACGTCTACGTTGGCATCATACACCGTGAAGTCGTCAGGTGGCCGCCGTTGCTTGCGCCAATGCGCCAGTTGTGCGCGCAATGTGTCATCTTTCAAACTATATTCGTCGTTAAACATCCTCCAAAAACGCCCAATGGCGTTGCTTGGTTGCACGCGTTGAACCTCATAATTTAATTCTTTGTCGTCTTTGTCATACATAATGGAACCCGTGCGGAAAATCCCGTAGGCTTTGTCTGGCCCAAAGTGTTTATTTAGGGGGCTTTCTTTGAGTGCGTGGTGTAAATCGAAAATACGCATCAACTCGTCATCCTGTGCCGTTTGACTTTTGTATAAATTCAGTCTGAAAATACGGCGCGCCCTGCGAAATAAAGTGTCGAACAATCCGTCAGGGGTTTGCGGAAGTTGTCGTAGATAAACGTCGTAAGAGCCGTTTTGTGTTTTGACTTGGTACTGAAACGGGTCGAGAGACAGGCGGTATACGTCGTCAAAGCTATGGTTACCGTATACGATACCTTGTGACAGTGCTCTCCAAAAGCATTTCCCATCTGGTAGGGCCTTAACTGGATACCAATCTTGGTTACCCTGGTCTGACCTAAAAACCGCGGCGCGCGTTTGAAACGCTTCGTCTTGTGTGAGAAGATAGTCGTCGTAAGACATGTAGTCAAAAAAACGAACATGTTTATAGTAAAAAAAAAATGATTACGTTTTAAGAACATTAAATTGTTTGTAGTGTTTGTTGCACCAAAACATGTTGGTGCCTGTCACATTTCACAAAAAAACAGACATCTTGTGAATAAGCTCACTGGCATGCTGGGACATATTGCGCCAATTCTGAGCTTCTCGAAGGAGTTTTTCCGCATCCAACTTGTTCAACGCCCTAGACAGATTCACTAGCCCCGACGAAAAGTGCTCCACCCACGTCAAATCTGTCACAATGTCCTCGTGGCGCTCAGCAAGCGACAACGCGCGCGCAAATGGGATGTGGTTGACCGCGTCGGCCATATTCCCCGTTTGTACTATCACTTTCTCCACCAGTTGGCCAAAAGACTGCGTTTTCAGGAGTTCCATGGCGTCTTGGGACGTCTTTGTCGTGCTGTCCAGGGTCCCCGACACGTTTTGCAAGATGGTTGTTATTTGTGCCGCTAATCGCAGGGCCTGTGGTAGAATCGGCGCGAGTTGTCGCACAAGAGGAAGTGCGGCTTGTGACGCGAGCCGTATATTTTGCGACGCTTCGAGCAGACGAAGACTCATGTTTGGCGCATCTTGTAGAAGGGGTTGTATTTGAGAAATAATCCTAGGAAGTGCTTCTAAAACGGAGGCGTGTGATGATGGTGAAGATGCGCCGAGCATGGTGGACGCTCTGTTGAGATGACCCATGGTCGATGATAAGTTTGCGACCATGTAGTGCACCTCTTCCACGTTAATCGTATCGACGGCGCGAAACGTGTATACGCCCGCAATACCCATGGATACTGTCATGAGCACGAGACACACAGCACTCACAATAGCCGCGACCGTGCGTAGAATAATGCATTTTTCTTGCTTTTGGCCATACATAACATGCCAAAAAAATCAACCGTTAAATAGTATTTAAATTTGTTTTGCCAAGCATGTATGTACAAGTGGTTTCTCGCTGTACTTGTCGCGGGAATAGGACATGCTTTTTGGGACAGCTCATTCCATTGGTTGGTCAATAATGACCCAGAAACGTCACTATTCCACATGCATTGGCTGCGTATGTGTTTTATTACGCTACTTCTGGCGGTATTTGGACGCCGTTCGGCCCCTGTTGAACCAAAGCAAAGCACGAGATGGTGGGCTCTGTTTTCATTAACTGGGTTTATCATACCCCCGCTATTTTACACGGTGTGTTCGGTATTGACAGGGTATCGCATTATTATTTCGGTGCAGACCTTTGTTCCCGTTGTTATTTTCGTGGTAGAACGCCGCTGGCCAACCAGTGCACACTGTCGTGCGCTCATTATCACGATGGTCGGAACGGCGAGTTTATGGTGGTATGCGCCGTGGCTCGACGGGTCGTCCACAGAGCTGTGGAGGGTATGGTTTTCGTGTATCGCTGCCTTTGGTCACGTGTGGTCGCTCGCCGTGTGGTTTAGTATGTTGGGACAGCTCGACGCGGGACACTTAAAGGCGATTTCGACCGGCGCGACAGTTGGGCTTGTCGCTGTCTTTTTCCTGTTTGTGGCGTGGACCCCGCAACATCTTGCCGCCGCATCTATGGGACAACTCAACAGGTGGCTGATCGTGTTGTTTGGATGTGCCATATCCGCCGCGTGCAAATATTGGGTGATCGCCGTTGCGTCTCGAAATTTCCAAGTGGATGCCGTCGCCATACTTGAATGCATCCATCCCATATCGACGCTGGTCGTCGACCTCCTACATCAAAGAGACCACCTGGAAACAGAAGATGTAGTAGCCATCGCATGCATCGCCACGGGATGGATTTTGTACCCTACAAAACGTATATAAGTTTTAATTTTTAAGTTATAGTCATGTTATACAAGCACGGCATATGGCGCCAATGTGCCCTCACACTCAAAATAGTCATGGCAATTGGCTCTGTGGTCTCCATGCACTGGGAATCGCTCGGGTCCGACATTCCATGGTCGTTCTTTTTCACCATTGTGGCGCTCGTCCACTTTATCTGTGCCGAACATCGCACCGTGCGCGGCGTCACGCCAGACGTCTGGTGTAAACTCGCCATACGTGCCGACTATGCCACACAATACCTGGTTGCACTGTGGATTCTGGTGCGCCCGTTCACAGAACATGCCTGGTTACTCTGGTGTTGTATCATCGTCGCTTCATCGAACCCATGGACATTCACAGCGCACAACCATCACACACTTTACATCGTACCCACGAGTCTCGTCGTGTATACAGTCTGTTTGATTGGAGACATCGAACTGACACAGCTTGCGGCACTACTAGTTGCAACCGCTTATAGCGGTCTGAGGTACGCGCGCGCCATCAAACGCTCACAATTGCCGACGACGTCGCATGCTTGTGCGGCGATACGCCATTTGGCAGGTTTGGACGCTGCCATACACATCGTTGAGGCCTTGTTCTTATGGTATTTGCGCTGCGCGCATCGTTTTCCCCATGCGTTCCGATGGAGCCCTGTCCTTACGGGGTGCGTGACATTAACAGGCGCGTGTTTGTGGGCCCATGTGAATACACGGGATACAGTCGTGTCGCGTAACAGCATCATTCAGTCTCTTCCCGAGTATCATTTCATAGCCACGTCTCTGGCGGCTGCCAAGAAATGTCACGTCTGTGTCGAACATTTGACGTCACTTGACATGGAATCGTCGTTTCGTTAGCGGTGCTTAAACGCGGCAATGCCGATGGGGTATACAACACGACCTATATTATGGTCGCCGTAAACCACTTCCCTGTCCTTTTTGTTGCTCAGCAAGTCAGGTTCATTTCCACATGTACCGGCACTCACATATTTATTGAAGTTATCAGCGTCTGTAAACCCATTCTTGAATTTATTAGGGGCGTTATAAGTGTTCAATGACGGCCGCGTGACCGCGTGACACACCATTACGTACACAAACCCATCACTACCGCCGTTATGTATTGCATAATTTAGACCTGACATACTATTTCCCATGCAGTAGTCCACGAATGGTCCCATAGCAAAATAAGTACCCTGGCCATGGACCCCCAGAGTATTTAAACTTGCTCGAAAAACGGTCCTGCTGATGCTGGTTAGGATGTCGTGAGGTGCGGCGTGATACACGACGTTTGTCCGTACCGTGTGGTTGCCTATCTGAGGACGTCCGGCATATTGGTTTGCTTGGCGTAAAAGATGACCAACTATACCAAGGTCGTCATCGCCCGGGCGCATGACGCCATCGTCGTTAATATAGAGGCCTGGGCCACGCCCGCCTGAAAAACGGAAAAACCCGGCGAAATACGATGGTCGAGATGGTCGAGAAAAGGACCAGTTCCGACAGTGATACATTGCATTGTAAAAACCCTCTCCCGAGGCAGCGCTATGTCGTTCGGAATATTCCCATAAATCGAGCGGGTCCTGACACACTGTACACAAATTTTCTAGTTTTCCGTATGTTCTCAGTTGTTGTGGACTAAAACGTTCCGGCCGGTTGTGCGTCATTTCAAATGGTGGAGTCCATTCCCAGTCCCCGACGACTGGTGCACCATCACCATGAGTAGAAGCTAACGCCCGAGACAACATAACCGGCATGTCTGATTGTTGGAATTCCACACTGGCCTCCGCGCAGAGTGCATCATAGTCATAGGACGCTAACCCCGGTGTCATAAAGGGGAAGGAGGGACCGGCACTCACACCGGCGCTCGCACCGCCACTGTTTGGGCGAACAGTGCCCTGCGGTCCAATATAACCAATACGGCGTATGGTACGCGTGGTAATGGTCCCGATTTGTTGTCCTTCGTCTCTACTCCTCAACATAATTTTCTTAATGCCAAATGTCTTTAGCGAGTCCACAACGATGACATCTTTTGGAAAATCAGCACCCGACGCGACTTTGGAAATTTCCTTATTTTGGTCGTCGTCATACGGTTTGTAGGTCAGTTTGTTGTTATCGAGATATTCCCATTTTGTGGCAGACGACGACGTGGCAGACGACGACGTGGCAGACGACGACGT
>TARA_B110000971_G_scaffold58675_1_pt1 | contig 15898 bp, 8 predicted proteins | sample TARA_B110000971 | Tara Oceans TARA_B110000971 (sample SAMEA4397842) | marine metagenome | biome: Polar Biome; feature: [SRF] surface water layer (ENVO:00010504); material: water (ENVO:00002006), including particulate matter (ENVO:01000060) such as... | depth 5 m | reverse complement strand
GAGAATATAAGAATTGTATCAATAGGACATGCATGTCAAGTTAGTGCCCATATAAAAAATTTGGGTTTGCAAAAAAATGGAACTGAATTTTTTGATTGGTTAATATCTGATTTTAGTTCTTTACATTATTTATTTAATAATGAAAACAACGTATTTGATGCTGAACATTTTACAGATCAACCAGTATTTATGCCATGTTACAACACTTGGACAAATTGTTTAAAAATAGAACACAAAAAATTTAAAATGATAAGTACTCATGATTATCCAATTAATCGTCCATGGAATGATATTAATGAAAAGAAAAAATATATTGATAAATACACTAGAAGATGGAATAGATTCAAAATTAATTTTAATCAATTTAAAAAGAATAAATTAGTTTCTGTATTTAGTCATCAATTCACAAAGTTTTATATTTCTTCAAAAGAAGAAATTAAGAACGTGCTTGATAAATTATCAATATTATCTAATGGAAATCAATATCAAATTCATTTTGTGTGTGTACCTAAATTATATATCAATAATGAAATTAAGGAATTTGAAGAAATGATTAAAGATATAAATAATTGTTATTTTCATATTTTAAAAAAAATAGATAATCTTACAAGAAAAACTTGGATGGATGAACATTTAAATTGGCATGATATAATGTTTAAAATTTTAAATACATAGTTAAAAGTGTTCATTTTAAATCTTCAACGGGTTAAATAAATAATACTCTATATATCTTGACATACAATTCCCGATTTAAAGTCTGGAGCGCTCGACGGAATACGTTGGGGCGTCGCCATCCTCATCCTCATCATATGAATCCCCCCACCCATCTACTTCCTCCACTGCCCCTTCCCACTCACGTAAATCTGCTTGGTGTCTTTCTGCCATACTTTTAGCCTGCTGCTTTTTATTAGTATCGTCACTTTTAATTGCTTCTACTAAGCCAGGTAATATTATACTATAATAAATAGACATATCTTGTATAATCCCTAAATCCTCGAGAAGCATATTACCAGGTGAATTTTTTGGCCATATTTTGATTCCGCCTTTTAACATAAGTCGTAATTTATCTTTATCAATACTTAATTTATCAGATACTTTATCTACCAAATCTTTAAGACGGGTTTTTCGTGTTGTTTCTACACCCCCCTTAACCTGTCCCCGAAGAGATAAAAGACTCAGTTTAATTTCGGCAGCGCTCTGTAAATATTCCATGTTTAGTGTAGCGGAAGATGGTCCACGTCCTGCACCACCATTTAAAACATACAGATATTTCCGCAATATTTGTTTTCCAAGTTTTCCATTAACGTTAACTTTTCGGCCAGTTTCGGGATTGTAAATCTTTTTATACATTTATAATATAAAAATATTTAAAATTATAACGTTATTACCAAAATAACCACATTAAACAGATGAATTTAATATTAAGAGTAAATTACTATATATTAAATAACATGGATTATTTTATAAATAGTGAAAAATATTGGGGTAATATTGAATATAAAATTAATTTTATTAATATGACTCCTGATAAAATTAAAAAATATGCTACTCAACTTAAATTTCGTATTATTGAAGGAGGTGGGAAAGCAATTTATATGATAGGAGTTTTTGATGATGGTAAAGTAATAGGAATCAAAAACAAAGAAGTATTAAATTGTACAAATATTATGAATAAAATGTGTCATGAAATCAACGCAACTCTTAAATCAAATAAAATCATTAATTTGGATAATGAAAATAATTTATTAATTTTCGTTATTGAGAATAATTTTAATATAGAGTCTATTCCTTATTTGTTTGGCTAATCGGTATTTTTAGGAGCTAAACAAAATTTAATCTCCCCCAAACTAGCAATATCATATTTAATTACAATTGGATAGTCGTTTTTAAGATAAATTTCTATATTTTGACATAAACTGGTACATTTTGTAAAAAGAACTAGTTTTTTTATCGAAAATACCCCCTGGATTACTTCATCGGGTGATAAATTTTGTAAATAACTCATTCCTCCATTATTTTCACACATTACTGTTTCTTGGTCCATCCAATCATTTGAAATAGAGAATATCAACTGATTTCCGCTGGACTTAATATCTATTTCCTCTCCTAAATTGTTCATGTCTCTGCATAATTTCTGAAAATCACTCGATGGTATTCTAAGAACTGAGCTAAATTCTGCTGGTGGGATTTCAACTTTATCAAGATATAAATCCATCAATTTCAAAGAAAATTTATGCCGTAAACCCTTTTCGCTTGTTTCAATATGAATCTGTAAATCATTAGGCTCCATATTAGTAATAAACATACAAAGACTATCATTTGGAGACATGGATTTTAGTAATTTAAATAGTCTTAAAATGGAAATACCACAAACGATAGGTTTTTCACAATAAAATTTCTCGAAATTTTCGGCTAATAATTTTAAATAAATAAGAGATACGTGCGAAGAGTCCATAGCAATTACTTTAATCCCTTCCGAGCTTATTTCGAAATTTACATCGGTTAAAATCTCCTTTAGCGCCTCTATTAATGTTCTAATTGCACTTGATTGGACTGTTTTGAATAAAAATTTATAATTACTCATGTCTTCAGGAATGCTATTCATTATAATATATTAATTATGAATGGCGTCTTTATGTTTATATAATTTTTTTAAATGAATATCTAAAAGGAAGTCTATTTAATTTAATTTTAGAATATTTAAATTTATATATTTTAGATGGCTTGATTATTTTAAGTTCCGGATAAGTCATACTATTATAGTATTTTTGTTTAACCACTTTATAGTGTTTATCTAATTTACTATAATTTTCAATTTCGTTTTTTGTAAATAATAACTCGTCATATATATTAAATCTAAATCTTTCTTGGTTATCTCTGTTAGGTTCATATATATTAAATATCTGCCCCTGTATAAAGGAATTGGTAACGATATTATTAGCTATTTTATGTTTTAAAAATTCACTTCTACTCAGTTTACCCGTTTCAGTTGCAGAATTTATAATGTTTAATTTTGTATATGGTTTGCTATTGAACTCCGTGGTTAATTCCGAATATAATTTATTAGCAGTAACATAATCTAAATTCATAGCGTTTTTATATTCGTTTTTATCTGCTAATAAATCTGATATAGTTTCTACATTATCAGCGTCAGCGTCATTAATATAACTTATTAAATTATAACTTTTTTTAATGTAATTCTTTATATCTGCTTTAATATTTTCTAAAATAATAATATCTTCACTTTCTAAATTAGTTAATAAATCTATATTAATGACCGGGTATTCTAAGTTCTCTTCGTCTTCTTTCTTAACCGCTATAATTATATCTAGGATTCTAAATATAATGGGGTAACACAGTTTTTTTTTAATCTTAGTGTGTATTTTATTGGAGTTATTAAATAAATTTACCAAAAATGATTTAATTTTTTTAACTACTATGTTATTATTTACCGAGAAGAATATATTTAATTTTTTTATTACGGCATCATATATATGTAAATCGTAATTAAATTTCAACGAATTAACATCCTCGTAATTATATATGATGGGTAAATTATTATCAATAATATCTTTTTGTGTTAGAAAATTTAAATTATTATTTTTAATTAAATTTATTACATAATCAGAGCTGTCCACGTTGGTAGCAAAAATACTTTCCCTATTAATAACTTTAATAGTAAATGGTTTAATTATTATTTCATCTGAATTATTTTGTAGAACCAATCCGCTGTCAATATATAAAGTATCTATTAAATTAGCTGTATTTATATTAAAGTTTCTGATAAATATTGGCGCTCTAAATGAAATATTTTTACTAAAGATATTGATTTTCTTACAATAGTCTTCTAAATCCTCTGATATATTAATTGCCGGATTAAGCTGCTTCATATTAGTATTCCGAGACGAAGAATCTGGTGAAAAAATACTTTCAGCTATATTTTTAAATAATAGATTTGATTTTTTTGGTTGTTTTGAGAAAAATGTTTTTTCAACAGGCTGTATGGGTATAAATAAATTTTTTTTAGTCTGAATTAATACAATTCTATCGTTGTTATCGTCTTTAAATAAATTTTTAATTTTAAAACTTTTCCCTAAACTTTTTATAATATCAGCTATAGTTATTATATTTACCGGTTGGTTAGGCTCTGGATTAACCGATATTTTATGGGTAAATATATATTTATCTATTTCCGCATAATTATAACTTATTTTGGATTCTTCAACTATAAAATTACTCTCTTCCTTGCACCTAAAATAAATTAAAGTTTTATCTATATTAGGATAACTATTAGAATTTGAAATAAAAGACACACCAAAACCCTTTAGTGTTATTGTGGCTTCATCGTCATCATTAATATCTTGAATTATACCAAAATATTTAATAGGATGAATGTTAATTAAATTAGAACTCAGAGTCTGTATTTTTTTAAAAAATTGCTTATATTCCTGGAAAGAAGGGATATTTTTGTCGGAAATAGTTAGTAAACCTTTGGTAACTGGATTAATAGTAAAATCATCAAGTTCGTCCTGTGTTATATTTTCAGGAAATATTGGTATTGAATAAATCTTATTACTAAATTTAAACTCTGCTCCATAAACTTTATTGTCGTTGTTATTAATCGAAAATTTAAATAACGATATGTCAGGGCTTAGCGAATTTTTAATAAATGTCTTTATTGTACTAAAGGTAATTTTTTTCTTACCAGTAAAATTATAATTTAATTTTTTAGAGGAAGACAGGCATTCTCCTTTAAATTTATCCAGAATATTTTTGATATACCCCAAGTATTGCTCGTCAGCACCATAACTCTCTTTATAAATATCTTCTACTTTAAAAACATGAACATCCTTATCTGACGTGCTTCTGTCACCAAATCTCCTATAATAAATTGGTTCGAATAATTTATTAAAACGTATGGCCATGGCTACATGAGAATAATCCGCAATATTATTTTTTAAATCGGTGGAATAGTGGGGGCATTCTATATTAATTTTAATTCCATCTTTGGTATTAACCATATTAAAAATAATTAAAATTAAACCTTTGATGGATTTTTTAATAATATATTTGGGACCAGTCGCATCCAGAGCTGTAGGCTTTTCTAACGAATAAATAGTATTATTTTTCATCGATGTTAAAATTTCATAAAAGAGGTCATACCTTTTAAAGTCAGGAGACATTACGTACTCTTTGAAATTTTGAAAAGACGTTAGTCCGTTAGATTTCCTAAATAAAATATCTAAAAATCCGTTATTAATATCACTAAAATAAATTTTATCGGAGTCATTTCTTGCCGAAATGGATTTGATTATAATTTCTTTCACCGCTTTAATTTTTTTAAACGTATTCTCTCTACCTATAGTAGTTTCCTCGTGCGAAATTTTAAATATATCACATATTAATGTAAGAAATGCTTCGTCGCCTTGGTTAATACCAAATCTAAAAAAAACTCCCGTTTTATTTTTCCTAGTCTTACTCGAATTAGAGTTAATGGCATCGGAAATAGTCTGATTAAATAAGGACCCCAGACTTTCAGGGAGCGCACCAAGACTCCCGATACCAATGTAATTATAACTACTATTTTTTGTTATTGGTTCATTTTGAATATAATTTTTATTATCTGGTTTATGTTGGATAACCATTAAATTATTAAATCTTTTACTATTTGTCTGAAAACAACACGGTGGGTATAAGGGTTCTTTCTCAGGAATTCGCTTTTCAGATATGGGGTGTTTTTTGTAATCTAAAAATCCTGGATAAAAATATGCTTTTCCGTTACTTACTCCTATTTTAGGATAAACCCATATAGGTCTATTCATGCCATCTTGTGAATTTTTTAATTTTGGATAACGAGGGTTGTAATCTTCTATGTCTAATTTTGTATGTTTGTCTATACGCCATTTATCCTCGTCTTCGTAATCCTCTGGCTCGAATGGGCGCTCCTCGCCTTTATCGTCGGGGAGCTTATCGTAATCTAACAAACTCCAGTGCAAAGGTGTATTAGATTGTTTGTCATATAATCTGGGGCAAATATACCAATTTTTATTTTCCTTCGAAGAACCATATTTTATAGCCTTGCATTTAACATTTGGATAATCAAAGCGGTTTTTTGATAATTTTTTTATTTCCGCATTTGTTCGACTGTTAAGCATTTGAATTTTATCAAAATAAGATTTTTCAATAGGGTTTTTTTTAGAGGCGTCGCGTTCGTCATATGTTTTGCCATCAAATAAAACTTTACGTTCGGAATAGCCGTCCTTATCTGATTGGTATTCACAATCTTTTTGTTCCGATTTAAAACCATAACTACTAATACCTACCTTTTCATCTCTTTTGTCAATAGCATCTTTCTCTCCTTGACTTAATACTTTTGGCTGCCTCTCGGATTGACACATTTTCGAAAAACCATTATATATTCTACCATCTATTTCTTTTTCCCATTTAAATAATTCTTTGTCGTAAGAATATAGTCTATTTAAAAATAAATTCTCAAATCTCTCTATTTTGTCAATCTTAAGTTTAATATGTTTTATTGTTTTTGCAGAACTTGCTACACTTTCCAAGATATCGACTTCTTTGGATTTTTTACTATCCTCTTCGTCGTTCTCGTCATCACCCTCTTCATCCTCCGATGAAGAGAGACTTTCGCCCTCCTCTGAATTTGAAGTAATATCCCCCTCATCGGAATCGGTATCCCAATCTAAATCTTCACCCTCCTCGTCCATCTCAATTAATGTTTCATCTTTAAGAGAAGGACTGATAGTTATTGGAGAAGAAACAGACTCCTCGCTAATTTCGTTGTATTTAGCTATGGTAAAATTTAATATTTTTTGAATATACTCCTTAATTAAATAACTAGTGCACCCTAAAACTATACAATCTATTTTATATCGTTCGCCAAATTTAGACGATGTAATATTATATTTTTTATGATAGTCTAAAATAATATTATTATTAGTATTGGTTAAATTAGCCGAATTCCTTAAAAGGAACCTAATAGGTTGTTTAGTATTTCTTTTTAGGTAACTATAATCAACATTTGATATAATTTTATCATTTATTAATCTAATATTATAGCTATTTTCAGAATCGGCGAATTCGTCTACTACCCCATTAATCCAAGTTTCATTAGGATTTACGTCGTTTATATCTGATAAATTAGTTATAGAAGCATTATCTTCTATATTATACATTATTTCATCTCCTAAGTTAAATTTTTTTATTTCGTCATTTAATTTAATGAAAGGCTCTAATTGTTTTAATATATTTATTATCTTAGTCCAAGCAATATCGTTGTGAAATAATTCTCCGTTGGGTTTCTGTAAAATATTGATACAGGATTTATCACTATTTATAATAAAATGATACGATACCTTATATAAATTAGTAGTATTAAAAGGGATCATGTCAGAAAAATTTGTATTAAAATCCGTATACGAAATTATAAATCTTTCTGTATAAAATTTATTACTAAATATTTTTTCATTCAAAAATTGATTAATTTTTTGCAAATAGGTTTCAGAATTATGTAATACATTAAAATCCTTATACTTAAAAGTATCTATTTGGACGTTTACCATTATCCTACCATTATTTTCTATATTTTTAAACAGGATATCACAGTATAAATCATGTATGTTTTTAAATAATATTGTTTGGTTAATAGCTAAATCTCTTAATTTTATTTTAGTTTTACCATCCGTATAAATTTCTTTTATATTCCTATGTATTTTAAAATTACGTAATATATTTACTGAGATTCGGATACCTTTTTCGTCTGTATTGAAGTTATATATAGAACCGTTTAAGAATTTAGTGTCGTGGATATATCCTATTTTAAGCTTAAAAGATAAAATTATTGTTTTATTATAAGTTTGGGGTATTTTACGTAATAAGTTTTTTTTGCGGCGACCTTTTTGAGCTGGTTGTAATTTATTTAAATTATCGTAGTTCAGTTCGGAATAATTATACACACACCAATTTTCTAATAGTTCTTTTCTCACAATAGGTCTATATAAATCAGTTTCTCTCCTAATAATGGGTTTATATACCTTATATATCTCATCATCTCCCTGCAAATCATTAAATTTACTAAAAGGAACATCAAGTGAGAGAATTGTATTATTAAATAAATAAATGAGTGGATGTTGTTCGAGAGAAAGTATATTAATATTTTCAATATCGGCTAAATAAATTTTATTAAATTGAATACCGTCGTCTATATTAGATTTTTCGACACCAAGTAATATATTATTTTCAATTTTATCTATTTGTTTTCTGGTTCTAAACGGAAAACACATATTTAATATGTCTTCTTTCCCTTTCTTATAAAAATGACTAATATTATTGTAATTATACATATAAAACGTATTTTTATTCGTCATAGACCCTAATATTTTTTTAGACTTTGTCGGTATATCATCGTAAAAATTATATACTGAGTTATTTTCCAGATAGGCAGGTATATAAGAATTTAAACAATTTTTGTTGATTGTGAATTTGTTAGGAGGGTTAGAAAATTTTTGAAATATGAGTGGTCTAAATCTTAAATAAACCCTTATTAATTCAATAATTATTGGATTTTTTAGTATTTCCGGTATTTTTTCTAAACTTAATTCTCCATAAGTAGAGATAAGCTTTTCAATCAAAATGGAGGGTATATTGAAATATCCCATAATTTCTCCGAAATCCTCCATATCGCTATTATTATCTTTAAATTCCCCTAATATAAAATTGGTAACATTATCCAACATAATATCGTCGATATAACAGTCGCCATATAATACTATCTTGTTTGGGTCTAATTTTCTATTATACGATGTTTTAATGAATTTATCTTTAGTTATTTTAGTACTAATAGAACTACATATTATTGACTCAATTTCTTCAATAGTATTTAATTTACTGAAATTCTCATCTAAAATAATAGCTTTAGCAAATAGATAGTTGTTTCTTGCGTCTAAAATACCCCAGTCTATTAAAAAATTATCACCAAAAGCTTGTTTGAATTTAGCTAAATATAAAAATTTCGAAAAGTTTTTTTTCTTGGCGCTAAATTCATTCCATTCAGATAACATGGCCTTACTAATATCGCTATAATATTGTAATGGTCCTAAAAATATAAAAAGCACTTGGGATATATTATCAGGTGTTATATATACCTTTTCAAGTTTTTCTGTTAATTTGGTAATATTAACCTTTGATGTTTTTGTAAAATCTATACGGTCTAATAAACTTTTATAAGTCGAGCCGGAAGTAGGTAAAACCGTATCAAAAATATTATAAATAACTTTATTTATTTTAAATTTAGCATATTCATCCATAATTTATATATATATATAAAATATATATAGAAATTTAATAAAATATTATTATATTATAAGTATCAAAATGGAAACCACTTTACCAAGACCAACTCCTCTGCAAAAAATAGGAATTGCCAAAAAAATATCAAATTTAATACCTGGCATAAATATTAATACATCCTCTATTAAAACCTCTTTTAGTGATACAATTAAAAATAATAATATTATTGGACTAATCGTATCGGTTTTATTAGCATTTTATATAAGCGACATTATCTATTACATAATCGACGATGTAATTATTCCTAAACTTTCACCTTTTATACAAAATATAGACCCAGCAATAATTAAATTAGGCTCATTAAAACTCAGCTCGCGTAAATTATTTAAAAAATTAATAAGATTTTTAATATTATCGATTGTTCTAGCGGTGATTATTACAATTTCCAAGGTATTAAATCTTCATAATTAATCTTTTAGTGGACTTGCTGTAATTTTAATACCGCAATATTTTACAGGGTTTTCTCTATAATTTTCTTTAGTATATATCCCCAATTTAATGCTAATTTTAAGCAACTTTTTCATATTATCCCAAAATTCTGTAGTATGTCCGATACTTTTCGTTTCTATATGCGCTAATTCATGTATGGCTACAAACATAATAGTATTTAAACTGACTAAACTTTCATTAGAGTCTTTATTTCTTATACAAAATACTATTTTTTCACCTTTATTAACAGAATACGATGTGTATTTAGAACTTGATAGCGATTCTGAAATATTTTCTGGGTTAAATTTAACGGATAATCTATTAAAAATATTTTTTTCCTTAAGATGATTTATAAGTTTTTTTATACTCCCTACCATTTTAGCCAATAAATTAGCAGCTTCTATTTTATCATCTTTATTCCTTACGAGATATTCGTGATTGTCTATGGTAGATTTGACATTCGTTAGCTCTGAATATCTATTTTCATAATATAAAAAAAGTATTAGCAAAATTGTAATTGCCATAACTATAATTAATGTCTCATTCATTAGTTATAATTAAAAAAGAAATTAAATTACCAGTATATTTTAAAATAGCTGATTAATTATTAAATTTGATATATAATTAATTAAGCCTTCAAATATTAAATTAATATGGCGCCAAGCGTTGAATTCCAAATAATAAGCTGGCATTCTTGTGATGAGAACCTAGACCCTAAAGCGGAGGAAGAAGACAATTCTTATAAAAGTTATAACAAACCTTCTGACGAAAAATTTGTTATTACTATATTTGGGAAAGATTTAGATAATAAAACCTATACATTAAAAATAGAAAATTTCACACCATATTTCTATATTAAAGTACACGACAATTTTACTAAAAATGATAAATTCTTATTAGAAAATTGGGTTCGGGGGGAAATGCAATTTAAATACAGAGAGTGTTTAGATCGGACATCTATCGTTAAAAAGCATTCATTTAGAAATTTTGATAATAAAAGGGAATATAAGTTCGTGAGATTTGTATTTAATAATAAGGGTGCTATGAGAAACGCCGTTTCTAAATTTCAAAAAAGAACTAAAATTGTCTGGAACGATACTAATATTCTAGAACCAGCCAAAATTAAAATTCCTGGGCTAAATTTTAAACCCAAAATTTATGAATTATACGAAAATATGATTGACCCTCTTTTAAAATTTATCCATCACCGAAAAATAGATACAGTTTCTTGGGTGAATGTGAAAAAATATAAAGTTATCGATATATCCACAACATGTGATTATTCATATCGGTGTGATTGGCGTAGTATTAAAAAAATTACCGATAGGGGAAATACCAAAATTAATATCATGGCGTTTGATATAGAAGCTGATTCGGCTCATGGCGATTTTCCTCTACCGATTAAAGATTATACTAAGTTGGCGCGTGAGATTTATAATAAATTTGTGAAACTAAATAAGGATGACCCAAATAGTTTATTAGATAATAAACTAGGATTTGTAAAAAAATGTTTAATAGCAGCTTTTAAAAACGGCGATGAAGAATTAGAGATTAGTAAAATTTATAATAAACCCTTTGGTAAAATTGAAAGGTCTTCGTTAAATATTATTTCTAGCAAAATTGCCGAATATTTATTTGTCCCAAGTAGTAAAAATAGTATAGAAATTAAAAACCACAATATCAAATGTATCAATGAGATAAATAAAATTCTTAGTAATAAAACTACTTATGGACAGCTTTTGGGATATTTAGTCGATAATGAAATTATTGACGATTCCAAAAGCGATAAGTTTAAGTGGCAATTTAAAAAAATTACTGATAATTACCCGCCTAGAGAGCCTAATAAGTTTTTAGATGTACAAGATATAAGTAAAATAGTTAAACACTTCGAAGAGCATGAGCATGGATATGAATTAGAAGAGTGTTTAAGAAACAGATTACCTCAAATTAAAGGGGATAAAACAATTCAAATAGGATTGTCTTTTGTATATTATGGCTCTAGACAACCACATAAAAATTATATGCTCACGCTTAAGGGATGTGATAAATTAAGTGATGCTATTACTGAATGCTACGATAAAGAATCCGAATTACTTTTAAGATTTAGAGAAATTATCCAATACGAAAATCCAGATATCATTACCGGGTGGAATACGGATGGTTTTGATATCCCATGGCTTTTTAAAAGAGCTTTTGAGACTAACGTTTTAGAGGTATTTTCTAAAATGAGCAAACTTTCCGATTTCTCATCTCAACTAAAAAAAAAACAAAAAAAAAGTTATACTGGTGAAATGGTGATGGTAGATTATGTCGATATGGTGGGACGAATCCAAATGGATTTATTACCTCTCGTCCGAAAAGCATATAATTTAGGTTCATATAAATTAGATAGAGTTGCAGCGCATTTTATAAATGGTATTATCGATAAATTAGAATACGATCCAGAAACAAATACAACACTCGTATTTACGTCTGGTATAACTGGTCTTAATGATGAAAATTTCATCATATTTAATATCCTCGATGGTTATTTAGACAACGAGTATATGGGAGGTAAGAAATTTGAAATATCGGAATTGGACAAAGTTGCTAAAACCTTTAAAGTTAACGGTGAAATAAAATTAGATTTAACTAAAAAATGCAAATGGTGTTTAGGGAAGGATGACGTGACACCAAAGGATATTTTCAGATTGCAAAAGGGGACTGATAGCGACCGGTTCATTATTGCTAAATATTGTATGATGGATGTTATTTTGTGTATAGAACTATTAAATAAATTGGAACTTTTAACCAATAATATGGGTATGGCTAATGTATGCAAGAGTCCTTTATCCTGGATTATCCATAGGGGACAAGGGGTAAAGATTTTAAGCCTGGTTTCGTATTTCCTCAGATCAAAAGATTATCTTTTACCGTTCCTTTATAAAGATTCATTTGATAAAGAGGGTTATGAAGGCGCGGTAGTATTAGACCCGAACCCTGGTATTTATATAGATCGACCAATTGCTGTATTAGATTATAGTTCTCTATACCCGTCGTCCATGATTGAGGTTAATTTGTCTCACGAAACTATTGTAACGGATAAAAATTATTTAGGCGAAGAGGGAGTTTCTAAATTAGATAAAATGGGGTATGACTATGAAGATATTACGTATGACCGATATAAAACGCATTATACTCCAGCCGGGGCTGTAAAATCCAAAGAAAAAGTAGGAGAGAAAACTGTTAGGTATGTCCAATATCGGGATGGAACAAAGGGATTAATCCCACAAATTTTAGATTATCTATTATCAGCGAGAAAAAATACCAGAAAAAAAATTAAATATAAGACCGTTACAACGAGTTCTGGTGAATTTTCAGGAATATATGATAAAAATACTGGAGAAATAAAAATCGACGACAATACGATTACCCTTGACAAAGAAGATATTTCGGAGATTGTTGACACATATAACGAATTTGAAAAGAAGGTGTTGGATGGTTTGCAGGCGGCGTTTAAAGTTACTGCTAATTCGCTATATGGACAATTAGGAGCAAAAACAAGTGACATTTATTACAAAGAACTGGCGGCATCCACTACGGCAGTCGGACGAGACAGACTATTAATAGCAAAAGACTTTGCTATAGATACCTCGAATTACCCCCAAACTTTAGATAATGGACAAACTATTTATTTAAAAAATAAAATTACTTATGGTGATACAGATTCTATATTTGTCGAGTTCCAATGTTTAGATTCAAAAGGGGGGCAAATGATTGGTAGGGACGCGCGGAAAAGAAGTATTGAATTGGCTATTTATACTGAAAAGGAAATTCAGCGAACACAACTAAGACCACCACAAAACCTAGAATATGAAAAAACGTTCGACCCATTTATATTACTTAGTAAAAAACGCTATGTAGGAAATCTATACGAGATGGACCCAGATAAATATAAGCGTAAAAGTATGGGGATTGTATTAAAAAGGCGTGATAATGCCCCTATTGTAAAAGTTATTTATGGTGGGATAATTGATATTATAATGAAGCAAAAGGATATCCATCCCGCAATAGTATATCTAAAAAAATCTCTAAGAAAACTAGTTAAAAACACATATCCTATACAAACTCTCATTATTACTAAAACCCTATCGTCATATTATAAAGACCCGGACAGAATAGCTCATAAAGTTCTAGCGGATAGAATCGGCGAGCGAGACCCCGGGAAAAAACCTCAAATCAATGACAGGATACCATATATATATATAGAGGTTGCTAAAAAGGTTAAATTGCAAGGGGATAGAATAGAACATCCCGAATTTATTAAGGAACATAATTTAAAACCTGATTATGAATTTTATATAACAAATCAAATTATGAAACCAGTATCCCAGATATTTGCGTTATGTTTGGATGAATTACCAGGATTTACAAAAAATATACAGGAATTTAATAACAAGTATACTGTATACCTAAATAAAGGTAAAAGTAAGAATGATTCGATTAAATATATGCTTGAATGTAAACGAAAAGAGGCGGCTAAAATATTATTTAGAGACATTTTAAGAATATTAGAAAATAAGCGTGAGAACAATACAATAATTACTGACTATTTTAGAAAAAAATAATTATATATTATAATGATTAAAAATTTACTATTCTTGGTTCTTTTAATTTTAATGGTTATGTTTGATAATAATTTTTTTAATTTTAACATGGAGCCGTTTTCTAAAAAAAATAACCTGGACATGTATAATAAAAAAACTTTATGGGTTTATACCCCTACACATATAACGAGTAAACCACTAATAAGAGTATTATTAGATAATATGACTAATAAGTTAGGGGATATATATAATATTTTAGTTTTCGACGAGAGTAAAATAAAGGGTATAATTCCCGAATATATGGAATATCTGAACTCTTCAAAAAATACATACATATTTATGAATATGCTTAAATATTTTATAATTTATAAACATGGTGGTATATGGATACCGTATCATACTATAGTACTTAATGAATTTTATATAGACGAAGAACCATATAAAAACGACAGATTAATATTTTTTGGAGAAAATACACTAAATTACAGCGCACGATATAATAAATTTAATTTTGAAATAATAGCCTCGAAAGCGGGAACTGAACAAGTAAAACGTATAATTGACCAGTTAATTGAAAATGCTGGATCGTTTAACAACAGCATCGTATTTAATAATTTATTGGACTTTAAGATAAATAGTGACGCTCATATTCATTATTCACGAATTGTATCAGAGCTAACTTTAGAAAATTTAACAAATACATTCGACAAGCCAAAGATAAAAAGTTATGAAAAACTAGTTCTTTTGGACAAGGAGGAGTTATTAAATTCGCCTAAATACAAATATCTTCTGAATTTAGACAAAAATGCGCTACAAAATGCGAGTATTTTTTTAAAACAGTTATTATGAATTTCTAGTAAATCATTTTAATATTTAAATAGTTGAAATATGAGAAATATTTTTATAACTTAAGCATTATTATATAATTTATAATAATGACTGAGCTTGGTTGGGTATATTGCCTATCAAATCCTAGTTATAAAACTAACTATTTTAAAATAGGTTATACTAAAAGAAAAGATCCGTTGACTAGAATTAAAGAATTAAATAGTTCCACAGGAGTTCCTACAAATTTCGAGTTAGTATTTGCTAAAAAAGTAAAGCAATTTAAAGAGAAGGAGGCCTTAATTCATAAATTACTCGGTGATTGTCGGATTAATAAAAATAGAGAGTTTTTTAAATGCAATAGGTATAAATTAGAAGCTATTTTTTCTCTTATGGATGGCGATTGGTATTTAAAAGATGTCCGAGATCCATTATATAGGTCTATAAAAACGAAGGTGTTGAATAAAAGTAAAAAGAAATTTTGTATAGATAATAATATAAACTTTATTAAATTAAATATTACTCTTTGTCAAAAAGAATTTATTCAGGATAACTTTATAATTAAACATTTACCTAAAAAACACAGAAAGTCCCATGAAAGTATATTAACAAAAAAAAACACATTTTTAATACTATATTACACGAAAAGGGATTTTCCTAAATATTACGGATTTTATGGAATATACAAA
>TARA_B110000971_G_C20040032_1_pt1 | contig 15930 bp, 11 predicted proteins | sample TARA_B110000971 | Tara Oceans TARA_B110000971 (sample SAMEA4397842) | marine metagenome | biome: Polar Biome; feature: [SRF] surface water layer (ENVO:00010504); material: water (ENVO:00002006), including particulate matter (ENVO:01000060) such as... | depth 5 m | reverse complement strand
TAATTTTCATTACACCCGAATAAATAAACATCATGAAAAACGATATTATCGCCACCTGTTGTATCAACACTTTGTTCATATATAATATCATAATATTATTTTCTTTCAACGATATCCATCATTTTATATTTGATTTTATTGGATTTCTCTGTACTGATTAATACATTCAGTTCGTCCAAATATATATTGGGCAGACGACATTCACCATAATATGATTTTAATATATTATAGAGACACTGAACACATTTGTACTTTTCATCGATATTCTCACATTCAGATAAGACTGCAATGAAATTCTTAAGGATAGGTTGAATTTTATCACATACTATCTTCGTTTTTTCTAACTCTGTTATCAGAATCGAGTGACCGATTAATTTATCAAGGCGTTTATTCTTATCACACATAGTCATATATTCGGAATCATGGGAAATGTCCATAGTTGAGACAGCATCGAATATCTTATCTGATAATTTCTCAACCAGAGAATTCATGGTATCTGAATAGAGATATTGGATTAACTCAATGTATATCGGAATATAAGAAGTATGAACAATACATTTCTGTAATATATTTTCTATTATTAATTCTGATAAATAGTCTTTATCAGTTAATTTAAGCTTAATTTTTCCACGAATCTTTAAGAAATTACCATCGGTTAATTTATTCAGAAGACTGTTTATTTCTTTTATCGATTGAGTATCACCACTTACAGTCATATTTGTTGCTTTTTTTCTAGGTCCTTGCTTCTTATTCATCTCCAATCTGAAATATTTCTTATTGAGTTGTAATGAATTAATAAATAATTTCAGTTCCGCAAGTTCTTTATTACTCGATGTATATTTGTTATATTCCTCTAGGAATGCTTCATCAGCGAAAATCCCTAAGAGGGTTTCCTGATTGTAAACATTCATGATTAAGAGTATAATATCTATAATCTTTAGATAGATTATAAATTTGATAAAAACACATGTATAAATAATCTCTCTATCAAATTAATAATGGACCTTGGTCCAAAATGCTTTGGATTCTGGTTTGAGAAACATCCTATTTGTTTCCTATGGTTGTGGCGTATCATTAGTCTAAGTCTATGTATCTATATCAGCGAGAATAGGGATAAATAAATTTGATTTGATATTAAGAGTATCACAGTAAATATATCAGTAAACATATCACGAAGAGACCATACAACTTGCACTATGTCCAAGTCATTCAAGAACTTCGTTAATCTCGGACTAACTTTGACCGCCATGGCGGGATTATCATACGCTTCATATCGATTCTGTGAAGCATACGGTTGCAATTCATGGACCAGTATTTTGAGAGCAGATATCATATGCAACGCATGCATTGATATTTCATATCATCTCAAAAATTATCAGATATCACTCTACGGAAGCATATTCACATTAATCACATATCAAATGACTTCACTAATCAGTCGTGCCGGCACCCCAAGCGAAACGTATATTTTCCAGGATTATAATTTGGGCAGGAATTCACCTAAACCACGTCCCAGTAACCTTAAAACAACGCGAGCAAACACTGTATAAAAGTTATTTAGAAATCATTAAACCCATTACAAATAAAAAATAAAGCGTCGACACTTCATCATGACTATCTAAAAAGGTCCCCTCTTGACGATTTAATTCTGGACCCACATAAAAATCACTCATCTCTAAATAAGAATCCGAATATCGAGATATTAATGTTTTGTATTCATCATTTGCTTTCTGATATTTTTTCTCCTTTTCCCCTAAATGAGAATAATAATTTTCTTTCGCGGAATATTCATCTCGTGGGTCAGCGTATTCACCTAAAGAAACGACCTGGGATAAATCCTTTAATTTTTTATCTTCCACCACTAGTTCAGATTCTATTTTTGTTATTTTCGAGTCAAGTGAATCTATATTGAATTCTTTCATGGTTTGCGTTAAATTAACAATACTTTTTTAAATTATAATTCATAAATGAAGGAACTTAAAATTGTTACCATCGAAGACTTACACTCACAAATCAGAGCATTTATTGTGAATGGACCCGATGACATGGAAACTATCATCGGTGATTATGGCGACATGAAGACGCTAGTTCTCAATATGATTAAGGCTGGATACATGTTTAATATGGACAGGGATAGATTAAGAGATGCCATGGAAGATATCACTTTCATGTTATGTCCGAATGATGATGCTAATCGTGATAGAGTTGAGCGCGGTCTAGAATATGATGACGATGATAGTGATAGCGGTAGCGAAGGTTATCCTGATGTTGAAGAACTAAATTAAAATATCCATTCATTATAATGACCCAAAAGAAATCAAATAAATCAAAGAAATCAAAGAAATCAACTGAATCAACCAAATCAAAGAAATCAAAGAAACTATCGACAGCCACTTCCCATAATATAGTTGATATCCCCCTGTCTAAAATATCAAATAAAGGGTCGGGTGCTTCACATGGAGGCGTCGATTATCATTACCAGAACTATTCTAATATTCTTGAGTTTTTCAAAAACCTCGCCTTTAAGAAATTATGCTTGTTTGAAAATCCATATATTCACTTAGATGTCAATGATATTAAAACTGGAGTATTTGTACTCTACGATGATTCGATACTTATTAAAAATGTGAAAGAATGCATGAAATCATCCAATATTTTTATTCCAGTCATCTTTAATTTAATTACAAGCGAAGATAATCATGCGAATATCTTACTCATTAATAAAGAAAACAAAACTATCGAAGTATATGAACCACACGGTTCGCGTACATCTTCATCAACACTGGGGGGAGTCCCGGGTGCCTATCGCAAAAAGATTAAATCATTATCGAGATTTTGGAATAAGATAATACCCGGTTATCGAGTAGTTAATTCTGTTGACCACCAACAAGGTTCTGCATTCCAAACAACCATCGACCCCGATAATCATAGTGGATTTTGCGTTACATGGTCGATTCTATTTGTTCATTATCGAATATTAAACTCAACTGTACCCTTGCCACTACTTGTTAAATATATCGCCCAGAAGATAACAACACGCAAACTTCTACAATATGCGAAATATGTAGAAGATAATATTAAAAACAAATAAATTTGATTTACATAATTATTTTTCAGTTAAAGAAAGTCATAACACAATGACTGAAACTACCTTAAAAACTAGTGATTTACATATATCTGCGATAGTTCAGATAGGCAAATTATCTTCCGAAATAAATCTTGAAGAACTCGTAAAAGCCATCCTTCGCCACAACCCAGTGAAAACTGAAGAAGAACGCGCGAAATGCACTCAAATAAACAAAACACTCTTATACGTTGAACTCGGTGATATGAACATTGGTTCAAATGGGAAGAAAGTGCCCAAGAAGATTAAACCCAAGAAATACTTTTACAATCAAGTCACACTTCATATCTATAACACAAAGCGTATCAATACAAAGATATTTAATAATGGTCGAATTCAGATGACAGGTATTAAGTTGGAAACACAAGGCAAAGAAACCATCGAATTATTCCTATCGGAAGTAAACAAGTTCTCAGATGAAAGTAAGAAACTTGTCTTTGGTTCAACGGTGATCGAACAGGTCGAACCAATCGAAACTGTCCTTATCAACAGTGACTTTGATATCTACAATGAAGTTAATCGTGAAAATCTACATCGACTTATCGTTGAGAATGGATATTATTCTTCATATGAACCATGTACATATCCCGGAGTAAATATCAAATATTATTATAATGCCCAAAAAAATAATTTCGGGATTTGTGACTGCGAAACCCCATGCTCCGGTAAATATATAAAAGGCAAGGATGACGCATGTAAAAAAATTACTATCGCCGTATTTAAAAGCGGAAAGATTATTATTACAGGTGGGAGAACAAAAGGCAATATCGATTCAGCATATAAGTTCATCACTGAATTTATACATGAACACAAAGAAACTATCGTGATACCCATGAACACCGGGGAAAGATGGTCACATATGTTCCGAATGATTCGAGGTAAATCAGATATCAAGAAAGAGATAATAAGCAAAGATTATCGACACCTATTTTAGGAAAACTATTATATAATTACTATAATAATGGCGCATAAATTAATAATATTCATTGCTCTCGCAGTATTCATTTTTTATTATACTCGCTCTTACAGTAATAATTCTGGATACCTACATAGTTCATATACGGAACCAAATATAACAGACCAGGGATTCGTTAAACCCGAGCAAAGATTACTTAAAATATTTAATAGTATTTCTTCCGGTTCGAAAGTAACCCTGGATGGCATCTGTTCGAAATTTATCTACAACAAAAATACTATCGATAAATCAGTCGAAGACAAATTAACAACAGTCATGAAAGACTTGATTAATACCATCCAACAAATATCTAAGAATGATTATTATATCAAACAGATTGAAAACGTATACGCAATGATATCTCAAGATAATAATCAACGCTATTTCGTTGATTTTTTCATTTATGACGTGAAACACTTCTACACAATACGCGTTATTTCTGATATTGTTATCATTGATGATGAAATTTATATTAACTACATGAATTTACAAACTGGGTCTAATCCTACTATCCTGAATAAATATGACGTCAAATTTAATGATACAGGTATTTTATTTGATGGGAATATGTTCAAGGAAAATATTGACCAGTTATTTGATTCATTCTATAGACAGTCTTTCGATGTAATCGGCGTCAATAAAACATCACTCGAATATACGAATAAAGACCTGACTAGTGTAGTTTCTCTTAATAGCTTGAAGAATATGTATTTCCCCGAAACTATATCGGTTGATACTATTAAAGAATATCAAAATAAAGATTTATCTGGATACATAGAACGATTCTTGCCAAGTGACCAGAAAAATATGCATTCACCAATGTTTTTTAATAAATACTCGACCAAACCAGAATACAATGAACCATGGCAAGGACCCGGTCTATATGATAATATGAGAAAGGATACGGGTGCACATGATTGGTTACTGAAAAGACCCATCAGTAATAGCCTGTAATTTACGTCGAATAGAAAACAAGTGTATATCTTTCACCCTTGAATGGATTCGTTTCATGGGGATAGATTGACCCATTAAATGTATTGAATTTGTTTTTAATATCATGTTTGACGGGATTCTTTTCATTTTCATCATAGATTAATAATTCTCCACCTTGATAATTACCTAGACCAACGATATAAGATATACCCGTATTTTTAGCATCACGATGTCGCGCAGCCCTATGATTCTTATTAAACTGAATCGAGGTAAACTTGAATTTAGGATCTCTTAATCTCATTAATTTCTTTGTTTCTCGGAGCAACTTTTTATATTTTGGTTCACGTGATTTTGCCGAAAGTATCTTACGATAACCCTTTTTATCACCCTTGCCAGCCCATGATGTTACTATACCAAGCGCAAATCCCTCATATCCTACCTGACCCTTACGTAAGACATTTGGCCTCTCGGTTCGAGGCCATTTCAAATCCCTTAACATCTTTAATACAAGAATTGATTGCCCTTGAACAGTAGTTACCTTCTTCTTTGTTCGCTTCTTCTTTGTTCGATTCGATCGATTCGATCGCTTTGACCGCTTAGGTCGCTTTGACCGCTTAGGTCGCTCAGATCGCTTAATAGTTTTTCTATTCATTATAATATAATGAAACATATTATTTTAGACTAGATTTTCAGTGTCTTATTCAGGATTCTTTTGAATTCTGTATTTTTTTGTAAAACTTGTAAATCAGTGTAAACATTTTCATCTATCTCAATAGGTTTTAATGATTTATCATTATCATCATTATCATCGAAATCTTGATATAAGCATATCATATCCAACGACAATTCTGTTAACTTTTCCTTTATTATATTCTTGTGACAAATAATATAAGTCTCAAACTTGACATGATTATTTGTATAACGATTGGTAAATATAACAAATCCAATATTCAAGATACCTGATAATAATTTCAAATCATATAACGTTAAATAATAATTATCCGCACCCATATCAGCGACCAACTCATCATTATTCTTATAAACCTTTAAAATATCGTTCTGCTCAGGTTCACCTTTACCATATAAGACTATATTTTGATTACGCCATGATTTCGGAGAACTAGTTACCTGTTTCAATAATTGAACTAGAATATCTTGCTCACCCACCAATCTAGGTATATGAAGGATAATATCTGATATTATCTTTATATCGGTCGAACCATATACAATGTCTTTCAATACTTTGACTGTACCACCGAATAATTTAGTTAATAAATTCGGATATTTTGTCTCGAACGAAACATGATGTTTCGTTAATTTCGTGCGTAATAATTTTTTTTGAATGCTCGGATTATATTCATCGTAAAAAGAAATATCACGAATAAAATCACTTTGCTTTAAGAATAATGAATCATATAATTCATTCTGGATATCTTTCATGGAGAAAAACGCATGATTATCTGAAGTATTACTAATCTTTATTTCTTTGAGGGAGATAAATTTATGAATGAACATCTTGTTTATTTCATCTAAACCATGAATCAGTAAATATTCGATGAATTTCTTCACATCTGAACAATCAATCATCATTAATTTACCTACATGTAACAGAGAAAACAATTTAATCCTTTTATGAATTGGAGCCATGATTGGATGAGTTAGAATATGATTTACTTTACCAATTAATGATATGTTTCCCCTTATTTCATTATACATTGCCGTAAAAGAACCATACAATGCCTCATTATCCGAATTATATTTAGTATAATACTCGTGGACCTTATCCTCAGTCTTAGACCCGATTAAATATTTATTCTGCATATCTATTAATGACATCATCTCTACAAGTTCAAATTTATAATTTCGGCTATACGGTCTACTAATTAACGGTAAAACAAGACCACAAGACAATAACAAAGCAACCATGTTTTTGTCTGAATCTACAACAATCTTCAAATCATCCGTGTAAGATAGGTATTTACCCTCGAATATTTCATTAACCTTGTCATCGACATTTTTCAAATATCGCAAAACATATGATAATGACTGCCCCTTGATAGTTTTCACTGGCTTGGGTAAATCCTTTTTAGAAAGAGTATACTCCGATAGCGATTTAGGTTTAATCGGTAATGTAATACGCTTGAATCCCTTAACCTTCTTCTCCTTGTACTCAATAAACGATAATCGATTATATGTATCATAATACCCATTATTTAACTGCTCATAACCTAATTCAAACATCACGCGGTCCAAGTCTGAACCAGCGCTTATTATTTCTTTATTCGTGGAGAATTTACTATCCTTCGTTAGAATGAAATTAGTGATAATATCTATTATACACTTCATGTTAAACTTTTTTAAATTTAAATTATCTATCTCTACCTTATCATCTGTATCCTTGATTTGTATCGTATACTTGTTGTTTTTTAATGCTGAGGTAATTGACGCGATAGTATCCTGATATATGATATCATCACCCTTTACTAGTAATTCACTCTCTTTCCTATCATATAAATAACCATATCTCGAATCGTCATAATAATAAAGCATCGGTTCGCATTTTTCTAGAGATTTATAGATTATCCCGAAATATCCATCCTCTATTAATTTTAATTTACCAACCGGTTCCACAATAGATATTTTTTCATTTTTATCCTCAAACACAATAATATTCACCTTTTTACCCTCGAATGTTTGATTATTTGGCATCTGACTTATTTCCCTAAGCAGAGGTAACAATAATTTTATATCCTTAGGTTCATTCGTTTGAAGATATTTTTCGAAATTTTCTTTCACGTTATTCTCTATGTTCTTTTGAACATCAGAAGTAACATCTATGTTTTCACTCCGAAAATACTGCATAAACGCGCCCCCAGCAACCGATGATAGTCTGAAATCTGGATTCATTATATCCTCGATTATTCTTTTCTTTAACTTTACCAAGTCTTGTCTCGGTCTCGTAATTTCACTGTTATTAGAATTTGTACAGTGAATAGTATCTATCGAATTCAAAAAAGCATCTGGTCCCTGCGTAATACCCTTCCGATAAAATCCATTCTTACCTCTTTTTGATGTTAATACCGGACACGTCTTGCGCATATTGAAAAAATCACGAAGAAGGTCATTAACATGACCATTCGAATTAATTTTTAGAGGGAAATCTAATATCAAACCTGTGTCACCACGTCTAGACGGTTTTAATAAACTTATATGATACATTCCAATTTTACCGTTAATAATTACTTTATATTCATCATCATCATTGATTTTATACTTGTCCTTTTGACCCTTTACCTTGATAATTTCACTATCTGGTATTTCCCCTATAACCCAGGATGGTACACCATCATTGTGAATTAATACATTCACCTTACCACCCGTAGTATATCCGATTTTTGCCTCCTTCTTACCACAACATGGTAATGGCAATAAATCTGGATGAACATCATCATGGATAAATTGAATATTGTAAAATTCTATTTTATCTTTCTCGGAAATATTACGATTCCAATAAGAATCACTGTCTTTTCTACTAGCAGCCCTACCAGTCCTTTCAAGGATATATTGAGAATTATCCTTGTCTTCCCTTGAAAATACAAAATCACGATATTCTATCGTCTTTTCACCCTCTTCATCGACCTCTATCGGATGGTATTTCTCTTGAGGGTCTAATGGGATTTGATGTTTCCTATCCCAAAATTTAGGACATATGTAAAATAAATCGGAACGACCCTGACCTTCAACCCTCCGTGCCTTCAGATATGAACGACCCTTATTGTGGAACCCCGTCTTCTCATCAATTTCATCTAATTCCGCACGAGTTAATACTATAGGTTGTTTATCCTGTGCCGCTTGACACTTTTTCGCATACTCCCCACTAGGCGTTCGAGCCTTATACTTGATTAAATCGGGGTCACGTTGCTCTAGACGCTTAATGAAATATCTTTTATTAGGATACTTGGACTCATCTTCATCATCTTTCGCACCTTTCGCACCCTTCACACCAGCTCTACCACCACCAGATTGACTGTCAGATGAACCCATTCTTTCATAATCATCTGAATCTGAATCAGAATCTGAATCTGAATCTGAATCAGGTTCGGGTTCAGGTTCAGGTTCGGGTTCCATATCATCTGCATCATTATATAATTCAACTCTATCACTTAGTTCATCGCTTGGTCCATCGCTTGGTCCACCTGTTGGTTCATCACTTGGTCCATCACTCGGTTCATCGATTATCACCTCATCTACATGTATCTTTGTAGTGATGTTTTTTGTCGATGATTTCTTAAATAATTGGAGTATATCTACCGATAGACCCTTGTTTTTATTAATTCGTTTTTCTTTGTAAGCACCCATGATAAAATTAACTGTTCGCATTAATTCATGTAAAAGTTCAAATGTCGGTATTCCTATTATCGACACTTTGATTCTATCCAAAACCTTCTCAATAATAACTGATGTGTCTATCTGTGTCGCATCTATTTTAATATGCTTCGTTAAATTAATACGGTCCCAATCATCTACATCTTCCTTCGCCTGCTTCATCGAGATATTATATCTCTGAGAAACCAACTCGATTACATTATCATTCAGAAGTTGCTTTCGCCGTAATATTGATATGAAATGTAATGATGACTGAGGATTCTCATATTCACTCGCCTTGCAATACAATAAATGAAGCGGTTTACTTTCATCTTCCTCAATAATCAAGAATTCACTCGGTAAATTCCTAAAAGGCTTGCTCAGAAACTTGATATTATAATCAGAAATATCATACAAATATGAAATATTTATTTGACACGGTGTTTTTAAAACATTTAATATTTTTGAATTATTATACGAATAATCGGCAGCGTTAATTTTTCGAATCGTACAATTACATGTTTCTATAAAAGATGATATTACTTTATTTGTAAATATACCAATTCTCATAAGTTTTTCACAATAGACAGCACATGACCCAGTCGAATAAAGAACCATTGTTACATAGTTTGTCTTCGCACTATCGTATATTATAAATGTAATACTATTAGCCTTGTCTACGGGACGAGGTTTCGTAAAACCATTAGGTAAATAAATACTACGATTCCATCTCTCAAATAATTCTTTCGTAACGGTTTTTGACGAATCATTCACATATGTTCGATTAATACTGTTTTTATTCAACTTAATATATGAATCCATATACGAATCAATCTGAATTCGCATGTAAGGCACATTATCGGTCAAAGTGAATTCCTTGAAAATCTTAAAAATATCAAGCGAATTATCTAGAACCCTATTACGATATATTAATGTATTTGGACGTGCATCAATAGGATAACAATTTGTTTTAATATCCTGAATACCTTGTTGATATTCATTGAAATCCAATTTCTTCATAATTGTTGATTTATATAATTTATCATCATCCTGATACAATGGCAAATATTTACGGAGATAACCATTTAATAATAGTTTTTCATCGATTTCGCGTAACTTTACTGGACCATCATTCTTTACATAAGCAATCATGTCTTCCGCCGAACAGAAATAAATATTAAACTCTTTCATTCCAGCCAAATAAGAATTATACGATGAATAGTAATCTAATGAATATTTGGGATTCCTTTTTACTGAACCATCGATATTCGCGAAATTATCATCATATTTCTTCTCCGTATAAGGGTTCATATGTCGCTTTAAATCTTCATATTTAATGCCTAACGGTAAACTGAAACCCAATGAAACATGTGATTTCTTATTATCATCTATCCAAGCATAAATATCTTTCCCTGTAACATCTTCACCCGGACAACAGTTATGCGCTATCTTATTGAGCACAATTTCAATCGTATCGGATAAATATATTCGTTTCTCTATGACCCTTTTCTTTGTTATTTTTATATCACCTATCGTAGGATTGGACTTGTTACCCGGATTAAAAATAGTAACATCACCATGTAGTATTCTCTCTCGACGAGATTCGTTGTCAGGACCTGAAACACCTTTGAGTGAACTCTTTACCCTGAAAACATTCACTTGTATATCAGATAAATCATTATCTTTATCGAAATCGAGATAAGGGTCACTCATTTTAATATATACTAATAATTTAATATTTGTTAATGGGACTTGAATTTATTTCCATACCACAATACATTACCGGATGTTTATCATAATCAACAACCCGATAAATACCAAGCGTAGACGCCTTCTTTAATAAGAAACTCATGTTTTTCCAAAACTCATCCGTGTGACCCAACTCTTCCGTCATAATATGAGCTAACTCATGTATAGCCACAAAAATGATAATATTATTATCAATAAACTTCTCTGTATCCTTTTCCCGTATACATATAGATAATTCCTCGCCTTTATTTACAGAATACGCGACATACTGAGAACCAGGTATGTTTTCAGTAATATAATCCGAATTAAATGATTCCTTTAATCTCAAACTATTCACTTCATCACCTAACGAATCTATTAAGTTTTGTAAAGACATGCCTATTTTTGAGAGTTTATCTGCCGCTAACTGTTTATCAGGTAAATTACGAACATAATATGATTTATTATTGACTGTAGACTTTACCTTATCTAAATATAAATTCTTGCGTATGTAATTTATATATACAAAAACTACCATGACACAGAAAAGGAGAGCACTTAATTCTTTCATTTGTTACTAAATCACAATAAAATTAAATTTGATTTTTCCCTGTAAGATATTAATTATTAAAGAATAATTCATAAAGAATAGAAATGACACATATCAAACAGTTTCAAATTGTCGATATAATATCAGATGACCTAGTACTCGACAGGAAGAAGGAATTCATTTGCACTATATACGGTATCGACGCTCAAAATAATCGTATCGTTGTACATGTTAAAAAGTTTAAACCATACTTTTATATTAAAATACCAAATGAATGGTCGCAACCAGATGGATACAAACTCGTCAAAGATATCTGTGGAATCAAACCCGGACAAGATACTGAATATACAATCTTTGATTCCATAAAAGCAATACAAATCGACCTCGCGAAGGACTTTTATGGACTTCATTGGAATGAAGCAGTTGGAAATATTCAGAAATTTCACTTCCTCAAAATATACACAAACACTCATGAAGTCATGAAAAAACTCGTTCTGGCGACAAAAAAACATTACAACCTAAAAGATAGCAGTAATCTATCACCTAAATGTAAACTCAGATTGGACCAATGGAGGTCTGTCACCAGAACAGTAGACTGTGATTCGAATTTATATGAATCATCTATCCACCCCATTATTAAATTCATCCATGACACCAAAATCAATCCTACTGGATGGATATCATGTAAAACATCCGATGATTACAAAACTGGACTATTTACTTCATGTAAACACGAATATACTTGCTCCTACAAACACATCACTAACATAGACTCAAATGAAATTAGTTCATATAAAGTCGCCGCCTTCGATATTGAATGTGATAGCAGTCACGGTGATTTCCCTCAACCTAATAAGAATTTCAAAAAGTTAGCACAAGATGTATATGATTCGTATCAAGCAATGCTTAAAAACTCATCCGAATCTGAACGCTTAAAAATTAATAAAGACTTACCACAAAAACTTCTTCTATTGATTGAATCCGGATTTACTGGTATATTTCAATCCACCACGGCATACAAATATGCCAACATGAACCAAGTTATAACAACTAATAATGAACAACCTAGTCCCGAAATATACAAAAATATCATTGATGAAATCGTCAACCTAGGTCTCAATAATATCATCATGGATATCAATAGTACGAACAAAGAACGAGATAAATGTATTAACGATATACAAGATATTATTCACGGTGAATGTCAACGGATTAATATCACAGTCGAGGGCGACCCCATCATTCAAATAGGAACAGTATTCTATGATATCGGTACAGGTCATTTTAATCGACATATTATCGTAATCGCACCACAAGATAACCTTGATGACCAAGAAATATGCGCAGACTTGGATAATATCATTGTTCAAAGATGCAAGTCAGAAAAAGAACTTTTAATGGCATGGGCAAAAATTATTCGAGAACAAGACCCAGACTTTGTTACCGGATACAATATCTTTGGATTCGATTTCAAATATATCGGTGAAAGAGCAAAGATATTATTTCCATGCCTTCATAAATGTAATGATTATTTTCACGTAAAAGGTTGTCCCTACAAAGATTTCATGAATTTCGGTAAAATGAATACTCAACCCTTCAAAGCAGGGGAACATAAATGTAAAAAATGCACAATGAAAGAACAGAAATTATCATCAAATGCCCTGGGCGATAATACTCTTCATTATATCACAATGGACGGCAGAATTCTATTCGATATCCAAAAAGAAGTCCATAAAGGACATAATCTAGAATCTTATAAACTTGATGATGTCGCATCGCATTTTATGCGCGGAAAGATTAAATCAATACGAGATAAACAATTAGTCGTATCTAGTACCGGAGAACTAAAGGACGGGGATTTCATTTCTTTTCGCACACACACTAATATCGGTGAAGGACTATTCGAAGAAGGCAAGAAATATCAAATCAATACCGTTTCCATCACATCATGTAGTATTACTCTCCTTGAATCATTGGATATGAACCTAGAGTTGTATCATAAAGTCGAATGGTGTCTCAATAAAGATGATATTACACCTCAAGATATTTTCAACAAACATAAATATGGAGGACCAAAAGGTCGCGCCGAAGTAGCAAAATACTGCGTCCAAGACTGTGAACTATGTATTAATCTACTACTACTTCTCGATATTATACCCAATAACCTTGGAATGGCTAATGTTTCCTATGTCCCAGTCTCATATATCTTCCTAAGAGGACAGGGCGTCAAGATTACATCCGTTGTCTCAAGAATGTCTAGCGAACGTAACACCCGCATACCCGACCTCAAGAAAATACCTAATATTAGAGATTATATTAAGATGGTGAAAAATGGAGAAACAAAAGAAGCAATTGTAGCAAAAATCATAGAAGACGCCGACTGGAGAAAACCACATGAGTGGGAACTCGAAGAATGGTATAAACGAATTATTCAACAAGCCGAAACAGGTCAAGATGGTTATGAGGGAGCAGTTGTCCTCGACCCCAAACCCGGCATCTATCTAGATGACCCTATCGCTGTATTAGATTATGCATCCCTTTATCCATCATCTATTATTGAGAAGAATATTTCCCATGAAACATATATCGAAAATAAAGACTTATTGCCAATTATCGGTGAAGGTAATTATTATACAATTAAATATCAAGATTGGATTTATCAGGGTAAAGGTAAAGGTGATTCAATTGAAAAGATTGACGCAGGAACACAAACTATCTGTCACTTCCTAAAACCTGAATATATGATTGAACATAATATGTTCGATGAAGGAGAGAAACCAATCGGTATTATCCCAGCGGTTCTAGACCACCTTCTTTCCGCACGCAAAAGAACCAAGGAACTAATGAAAAATGAACCAGATGAATTTAAGAAAAAAGTTCTCGATGGTCTACAGTTGGCGTACAAAGTCACAGCTAACTCAGTATATGGTCAATTGGGCGCAAGAACCAGTACCATCTTCAAAATGAATCTCGCGGCATGCACGACTTCTATTGGTCGGTCCAGGATTGACGACGCATCCCTAGGAGTTAAGTTATGGGCAGAGAAAAAAGGTTACCCAGAACCTGATGTTATTTACGGAGATACTGATTCAGTCTTTGTGAAATTTAGTCGAGAGAAAAATGGACTAACTCTTACAGGTAAAGATGCCCTCAAACACTGTATGCTATGCGGACAAGAAGCGGGTGAGTTTATTACAAAAGGTATCATTCGGAGAGAGACCGAAGACGGTGAAGTAATGAAAGAACATCACGACAAATTACTCCAATGGCCGCAGGATTTGGAATATGAAAAGACATTTTGGCCATTTATACTTATCTCGAAAAAAAGATACACTGGGGACAAATATGAATTCGATATCAATGAATGCAAACGAGATGCCATGGGCATCGTATTAAAGCGACGCGATAATTCACCTATCGTTAAACACGTCTTCGGCAATGTCATTGAAAAAATTATGATTGAGAAAGACTTCAAATCCACACTTGAATGGCTCAAAGAAACATTACATCAGATTCGAACTGAACAATTTCCACTACGATACTTCGTAGTAACGAAAGCACTTAATGGTTATTACAAGAATCCACAACAAATCGCACATAAAGTGCTCGCTGATAGAATGGCATTCAGAGACCCCGGAAATAAACCCAAGGCAAATGACAGAATCCCTTACGCCTACATTAAGTTGCCCAAGGAAATATTATATGACTGCGATAATCCATACAAAAGTGGAATCAGGAAGGGCAAAGCCCGGGAAAAGAAAGTTATGCAAGGAGATAGAATCGAACATGTCGATTATATTAAGGCACATCATAAAACAATCGATTATGAATTTTATATCACTAATCAAATCATGAACCCAGTAAAACAAGTATTGGATTTACAATTAGACCCCGAAACAACCGCATTATTATTTTCTAACCCTCTACTATAAATGATTGGAGGAGGCATGAAAGTTAAAAAAATCCTGGATAATCCAAATCCTACTGAAGTTATCGGTCTCACAGCAGTTCTATTGGGGTTATTTTTACTGAGAGCATACGTCGTACAGATATCGTATAATATCATATGGCCCAAACTAGTTACTAATAGTGGTTCGGATGATTCAGAATTCAGACCTATCAACTATTACGAAGCATTAATGATGGTCATATTATTTTCATTCCTACTGAAATAATTTTTTTTCGACTGAAATAATTTCATTTAATTAAGTTAATTTCACCAGAATTATTTTCTAAACTAAGGTATAAAATAATGGGAGGAGGATTAATGCAACT
>TARA_B110000971_G_C20040036_1_pt1 | contig 15965 bp, 17 predicted proteins | sample TARA_B110000971 | Tara Oceans TARA_B110000971 (sample SAMEA4397842) | marine metagenome | biome: Polar Biome; feature: [SRF] surface water layer (ENVO:00010504); material: water (ENVO:00002006), including particulate matter (ENVO:01000060) such as... | depth 5 m | reverse complement strand
CCACGGTGCCATGAATTACTGCTATTTTTGCAAACTCAGAGGGAACTAACATCGCACTTTCTATGTGAATATGAGCATCTATAAAACCTGGTAAAATATAATTTTCTTGATCATGACTTCCTGCTCTGATTTCTATAATCTTGCCGTTTTCAACTAAGACTTCTCCTTTAAAAATTTGCTTATTTTGTATGTCAACAATATTTCCTTGTACAATCATTTTTTATTAATATTTTCTTGATATTAAGGTTTTAAATCTAATCATAATGCCAATTACTCGCATGCAAACTTTTAAAGGATAAAAAGTGCTTTAAAGTTTATTTGGGATAGATTACTTGGTGTAATGCGATATCAAATTCATTGACATCTTCAATCTGATCGATGGGTTTGAAAAAGTTTAAACCTATAAATTTTGCTTCTTTTTTACAGTTGGATAAAAAACGATCATAAAAACCTTTTCCGTAACCAACTCTGTAATTTTTTTTATCAGAAACATACATTGGTACAAAAATAATATCGAGTTCATTTTCAGAAACTTGTTCTGCATTTACAGGTTCAGGAACGCCGAATTTATTCAATTCTAAAAGCGTATTTCCTTCTAAATAAAAATGAGAAAGGGAGTTGTTTTCAAAGTTGCATTTACTGACTACTATTTTCTTTTTTTTATTTCTGAAAAAAGCAATAATAGGTTTCGTATCTATTTCATTAAACTTGGTTAATGATAGGAATAAATGCACGTTTTTAACCTTAGAAATATCTAAACTATAAATTTGTTGGTAGATGTTTTCTTGAAAATTTCTTCGCTGATTTTCAGATAGTTCTCTGCGCTTTTGTTTGTATATTTTTCTGATAGCTTCTTTTTTCATATTACAAATTCTCTAATTCAGCCTGAAGTTTTTTTGTCAATCCATTTACAACCAGCTTATACGAATGATTGATAAGTTCTTTTGCCAAGTCATCAGAAACATCACTAGAATTTAGTGTAATGGTATTCCAAAGTCTTTTATTCATGTGCCAACCAGGAGCGATACCTTCATATTCATCACGCAATGTTGCTGCTTTTTCGGGAGCACATTTTAAGTTAATTTTCGCCTCACCTTTTTCCCAATTGGTTAAGCCTGTGAGCGTAAATATTTTATTCATCACTTTAAAAACAAGCGTTACTTCATCAAAAGGGAAATGTGCTGTCACTCCTTTTTTTGCAATACAAAAATCTCTAAATTCTTCTATGTGCATGGTTTTCTATTTCATTTTATTATTTTGTACAAAATAGGTTTACTAGGAGTTGCATCATTTTCGAAAGGCGCAATCATTAAATTTAATAAATATTCTCCATCTTCAACCGTATTTGGAACAAATATAAATTCAGTAATTGTCGCATCCATTCGAAGAGTTCCTTTCGTATTCCAAAAAGTATGATGTACAATCAATTTGCCTCCATCCTTTTCTTTATCAACTGATGGGAGATCAACTAATAAGTGTTTGATTCCTTTTTCAACCAAGTACAAAGCGGCATCTTCTGATAAATAAGGAGGGTTCGTATTAAAGTATCTTGTCGTTTTTTTATCAGATAGATTTGGTAAAGTTCTGATTACAATTGCATCTCTTTTTTTGTTTTTTAAGGCTGTTTTTAACTGCTTTTTTGAAATGATAAAGTCGTCTCCTTTTTTTTCTGGAGCAACTGTAACCACTTCTGAGACAAAGAAGTAGTGCTTTAGATTTTGATTTACAGAATGTACTTTCTTCGTAATGTGTCCCACACATTCTGTGTGTGTAATATGAGAATGAGGATTGAATTGAATACTATTAAAATTAACAACAGCACCATTAGCAACACTTACCTCATAGCCATCAAATTTTTCAACTGAAATCTTAGGGTCATCAATACCCCATGCATTAATATTTTCTTTTTCCATATCAATTGGAATTGAGATGTCTATGGGTTCAGAAACATTAATGGTTATTTTTCTAGAGTTGTATTCAATTGTTGCTTTCATTTTTGCTGCAGCTTTTTAGTGTTAAACCAAGTTCAATAGCTCCCAAAACTAATTTAGAATAAATAGATCAGAGGCAATTCCGTCTGATAAAAATTTTCCTTTTGGAGTTGTTTTTAAAATTCCGTTTTCAAGATACAATAATTCTTGTTGGATATATTTTTCAGACTGTTTTTTTAAATAATTTAGATATTTTTCTCCAAAATTAGTGCTTATTTTAGCAAAGGAAACTCCCCAAACGGTTCTTAAACCAGTCATAATATATTCGTTATAACCATCAGTTTTTGTTAAGGTTTCTCTTTCTATCGGTAGTACATTGTCTTGAATAGATTTTATGTATTTTGCATTGCTCCTTACATTCCAACTTCGTTGTTTTCCATTAAAAGAATGTGCTGAAGGACCAATACCTAAATAGGGTTTTCCTAACCAATACGCAGTGTTATTCTTGCTTAAAAAACCTTTCTTACCAAAATTAGATGTTTCATAATGCACAAAGTTTTCTTTTTCTAATATTGAAATTAAAATATGAAATTGCTCTTGGGCTTTTTCATCATCAACGTTTTTAATGATTCCTTTTTTGATGAAACTGGCTAAGGCTGTTTTTGGTTCTACCGTTAATGCATAACTAGAGATATGAGGTATTCCAAAACTTAGTGCCGTATGTATATTTTCTTCCCATTCCTGATTAGAACAATCTGGAATTCCGTAGATTAAATCTACAGAAATATTATCAAAATATTGCTTTGCTAAAGCTAAACATTCTTTAGCTTCTTTTGAATTATGGGCGCGATTCATTAATTTTAAATCTTTTTCAAAAAAAGATTGCACTCCAATACTTAGTCTATTAATAGGTGATTTAGAAAGTTCAATTATTTTTTCTTGGGACAAATCATCAGGATTTGCTTCTAGGGTAATTTCAGGATTTTCGACCACAGTGTGGTTTTTATAAATGGTGTCAATTAATAATTGAATTTCATCAACAGATAAGACGGATGGGGTTCCTCCTCCAAAATAAATGGTTTCCAAAATGGTATTTTGGACTTCGTTTTTTCTGAGTTCAATTTCTTTAATTAAAGACAATATCATGTCTTCTTTTTTCTTTAAAGAGGTAGAAAAATGGAAGTCGCAATAAAAACAGGCTTGTTTGCAGAAAGGGATGTGAATATAGATTCCTGACATAAATTAGTTTTCAGTTTGCAAGATTAGTTTGCTGTTTTCAGTTACTTTGGTTCTCAAAAAAAAATGTAAAACTCGAGTCTTATTTTTTTACTCTTTTTTCATTTTGTTTTACAAAACTTGCCCAGCCGGTATAATTTTTTCCGCCCACCACTTTTCCTGAGTTGTAAAAATGACACACTGCTGCTGCCAAACCGTCTGTAGCATCTAAATTCTTTGGCAAGGTTTTTAAATCTAATAGGGATTTTAACATTGCAGCAACTTGTTCTTTACTTGCATTCCCATTTCCGGTTACTGCCATTTTTATTTTCTTTGGTAAGTATTCTGTAATTGGAATTTCTCTAGACAAACCAGCAGCCATTGCGACTCCCTGAGCTCTTCCTAGCTTTAACATCGACTGAACATTCTTTCCAAAAAATGGCGCTTCAATAGCAATTTCATCAGGATTATACGTGTCAATTAATTCTATTGTGCGTTCAAAAATAAGTTTTAATTTAAGATAATGGTCATCGTATTTTTTAAGCATTAATTCATTCATTTGAATAAATTCCATCTTTTTACCAATCACTTTTATCAATCCAAAACCCATAATTGTTGTTCCCGGGTCAATACCTAAAATAATTTTTTCTGTTTTCACAATCGTAAACTGATTTTTGTAATTGTCTTCACACTAGGAAATGTATTTTATAGATAATTTTCCCATTTGCATACCAGCAAAACTAAGTAATTCTTATAAAACTTTCTATGTTATTGCATGTCGCAATTTTAAAATAACGACTTCATAATGTCTTCTGCCTTAAACCAAAGAAGTAGGGCAATTGCTAAAAGCGCTATATAAAAAAGACCTTTTTTAGGTTTTGACTCCTTTCTTCTTCCGAATTTCCTTCTGAATTCCATTTAGTGTGGTGTTAATTATCTCTATTGTGTAAAGTTAATAAAAGTTCTCGATACATTTTTTTTCGTTTCTCAAAAAGTTTAAATAAAGAAATATAAATTTCGGGAAGGTAAAAGGAAGAAAATTAGTTCTTTTCTATTAAGTTTGTAAGAATGAAAAATACATTAGGAAAAGAAGAACGTTTAAAAAGTAAAAAGTTAATAGAGCGGCTTTATTGCGAAAAAAACTATGTAAAAACGTTTCCTCTAAGAATGATTTTTTTACAAACCGATCATACATCAAATTTTCCAGCTCAAGTGGGTGTTTCTGTTCCAAAAAGAAATTTCAAGTTGGCCGTTGATAGAAACCGCATCAAGAGATTGATGCGAGAAACCTATCGTCTGCAGAAGCAAATTGTGTATGATAATTTAGAAGAACCCTATGTCTTCATGATTTCGTATATTGGAAAAGAAGAGTGCACCTATGAGGCCTTGTTTTTAAAGATGGAAAAACTGTTAACGTTGTTTGTTAACGAAACAAAAAAATTAAAAAATGATACAATTTAAACGGTTTAAAAAAACGCTACTGGTTCTTTTGGTAGGAACCCTCTTTTTGTCGTTTTCATTTAAATCTAATTTTTTTGAAATTGCAAAACAGATAGAAATTTATACTACTTTATTTAAGGAGTTAAATCTATATTATATAGATGAAATTAATCCTGCTGAATTAACAAATAAAGCCATTAAAAACACCCTCAAAGATCTAGATCCCTACACGAATTTCTATAATGAGCAAGAGGTAGAAGATGCAAAAATTAGTAGAGAAGGTGCTTATGGAGGAATTGGTGTTTCTGTATATTATTCCAAAAAAGGCATTGAGATCAATGAAGTATATAAAGGGTTTTCTGCCGATAAAGTAGGTTTGAAAGCAGGTGATGTTATCATTTCTGTAGAAGGTCAATTGCTAGCAAATATGGAAAAAGAACTCCTTGCTACTTTTTTAAAAGGAACTTCAAACAGTAAACTTTCAATTGAAATTGAAAGACAAGGAAAACGCATTCAAAAAGAAATAATTAGAGATAAAATAGAGATAAACCCTGTTCCTTTTTCTAAAATGATAGATGAAGAAACGGGTTATATCGTCTTAACGCGTTTTAATAATAAAGCCGCTGCCGAGGTGAAAAAAGCCTTTAAAAAGTTGCAAAAAGAAGGGGTTAAAAAATTGATTTTCGACCTGCGTTCAAACCCAGGAGGTTCTCTAATAGAAGCGATTTCTATTGCTAACTTTTTTTTACCAAAAGGAAAAAAAATTGTTACCACAAAAGCAAAAGTAAAAAAGTGGAGCAATACCTACAGTACTAAAAATGAGCCCTTAGACTTAGAAATTCCAATAGTAGTTTTGGTAAACGGACATTCTGCATCCGCCTCAGAAATTGTAAGTGGTTCTTTGCAAGACTATGATAGAGCCGTCATTATGGGGCAGCGTTCTTTTGGAAAAGGATTGGTACAGCGCTATAGAAAACTGACATATGGAACCCAATTAAAAGTGACGATTTCCAAATATTATACGCCAAGTGGAAGATGTATTCAAGAATTAGATTATGCCAATAGGAGAGAAGATGGGAAAGTTCCTAAATTTTCTGACAATGGAATTCATGAATTTAAAACAACTAATGGAAGGGTTGTTTATGACGGCGGTGGTATTTTGCCAGACATACTCATTAAAACTACCAAAAAAACGGAAGCAACTAAAAAGTTGTTGAAATCGAGAGCTCTCTTTAATTTTTCGACCAACTATTATTACAACAATGCGTCCATAGCAACTGAAATTGCTGCTGATTTTGAAAATTTAGTATTTAAACAATTTGTAACTTACTTAAAGTCAGATACTACTTTTGTTACAAAACAAGAGTCACTATTTGAAACGGCCTATAAAGCATTGTTATCAAAAAATATTTCGAAAGAATATGAGGTCATTCAACAAAAATTATTTGAGGATAAGATTGCTGAAATCTCCAAAAATAAAGATATTTTAAAAAACGCTTTAAAAGAAGAAATATTAAAAAGGTACTACTATCAAGAAGGCGTTTATAAGTATGAATTAAAAAATGATTTAGCGGTTCTTGAAGCCCTTAATTTACTCAATAATCAAGATCATTATAATGCGTTATTATCTATTGAAAAATAGTACATTTGTCTTTTTTAAGCAATACTTAATATAAATATAGCACGAATAAAATAAACGTTAAGATTTCGTCGTTTAGAGTAGCGTAAGTAAAAAACACATTTTTTTAACAACATAAATATTGATTTTATAACTAAATTAAAACCATGTCAACAAATCAAAATAACCACGAAGAAGAAGTAGATTTAGGCTCTTTATTTGTAATCATAGGAAAAGGATTTTCAAAGATTTTCAATTTTATTGGGAATATTTTTAGAGGTATTTTTCATGGAATAATTAGTGTCCTTCTATTCTTAAGAAGCAACTTATTGAAAATAGCTGTTGCGGCTCTCTTGGGAGGTGCCTTAGGGTTTTTTATAGAAACGAAAAAAGTAGATGCTTTTGAGTCAGACTTAATATTAGAACCTAATTTTAAAAGCACAAGACAGTTGTATGAAAATATAAATTACTACAACAATTTGGTTATACAGGCAGATACAATGGCTATCGCAACGGCTTTTAACTTAGATAAATTATCAGCGGCGAGTCTTAATGAATTTCGGATTGAACCTGTAATCGTTGATAGTGATATTATTAACGCCTACGATGACTTAATTTTATCTGTAGACAGTTTGACAATAAAAAGTTATGATTATTTAGCTTTTGAAGCATCATTTACAAAGTATGATTATCGGTTTCATAAAGTAACTGTTTCAGCAAAAAAGAATGATATTTTTAAGGAATTAGGCAATGTTATTATTTCTTCAGTAGAAGAGAATGCCTATTTTAATAGATTAAAAGTATTAACCAACGAGAATTTAAACAGAACGGACTCCTTATATCGCGAAAATTTAATCGAGATAGATTCCTTAAGAGAAGTATACATGCGGGTCATGATTGCCGAGGCAGACAAACAATCTAATGGAACAAACATCGATTTAGGTGGCCAGAATAGTACTGCAAAAGAGTTAGAACTGTTTGCTGTGAATAAAGAGATAAATGAAGATTTACAAGAGATTTCTCTAGAAAAGGCAACACAATATGAAGTAATTAATGTGCTATCCAATTTTCAACCAATCGGCTCAAAGATAAAAGGTGTAACAAATAATTATGCTTTTTTACTAACAGGATTTGGAGCAGGTTGCATGATTCTATTTTTACTTCTAATAAAATTAAATAGGTATTTAAATAGCTATGTGAAGTAGGTATAGTGGGTGAGTTTTTTACAAGACTAGCAAGTTTTGTTCGTAAAAAGACTTATGTGAGTTGGTATAATTGTACTGAAAATTTTATTTAAATTTAATGAAGCTGACCGAAACGCATTTTCAAGATTCTTTTGTTAAAAATCATCAGTCAATTTATCAAATAAGTCTTGTTAGCAATCAAATAGGGGGTTCAATAATGCCGGAAATTTAATAGAAATGATATTAAACATCATTAATTTTAATAACAAGAGTTTCGGGCTTTATCACTATAGCAATTAAGGCGTGGATGGGTAGTTGGTGTGATTTTGGGATAGTTGTTTTTGAAGAGTCTAATATAAAAATAAAGTTAAACTCCATTAAAACAGACGCATATCAAATACCAGTAAAGCACCCTGTTTATAGTGTTATTGATAAGGACAAGATTAAAAGAGAATTAAAAAATGAAACACCAAGCCAGAAAGATAGTATTTCTAAAGACTATGAGTGACTCACTATTTTTTTTTAAAAATGCACATAAATTTTCAATATTTATTCTGTGAGTAGTTTATTAAAAGGCAGCATATTAATTGGTGCTGGAACAATATATAAGATTGTATTGTCACTCTTAATCGACAAATTTTTGGCGACTCAACTCGGGGTAGAGAGCTTTGGTCGATACAAATACGGAGTAACCATAGTATTGATGTTAAGTACATTATGTACTTTAGGGCTTGGGTCTTCAATCATACGCTCAATTGCTATTCAAGATTCATTTCTGAAAAAGAAAAAGCTAATATCTACATCGCTAGTACTTGTGTTGTTAATAGCAGTTTTTATTATTATTTTTACACTAACACAAGAAGGTTTATTTGGAGTGGATTCTATATTTCTTTTCGCTACGATATTCTTTAGTTTTAATACCCTTTTCAATAGTATTTATAGTGGCCTTGAGAAGCCGAACTTGAAGGTTTTGATAAATGATCTTTTTGGTTTTACCACATACTTGATTTTTTTGTGGCTTTATTTTAGATTTAATGGCGAATTAAGCCAGGTTTCTATAATTTATTTTGCATACTGTTTAGTTGTATTCATGGTAAACCTAATTTCATCAAGAAAATTCTATGCTAAATTTAATAACAACTACATATTAAGTGATGATTTTAAGGAGTATATTATGTATTCAACACCTTTGTTTGGAGTTTCAATATTAATAATGTTAAGTGGAAATTTAGATAAAGTGATTTTAAATTTTTTTGTAACAGAAAAACAACTTGGAATATATTATGCTGTTTTTAACATTAGTAACCTGTTGCCATTGATACTTTCCATTTTGGTGTTTTTATACTTACCCAGAATGAGTAATTTTTTGAAAGATAAAAAGCTGAATAAAGCAACTTTACTTAGTAGCTATTTTTCAAAGTGGACAATGATTGCTGCCTCAATTATTTTAGGAATAATATTTTTTTATACAGAGGACATATTGAAATTACTTTATACTGATGAATTTGTTGAGGGAATATCCGTGCTAAAAATACTTAGTCTTGGTCAATGGGTCAATGTTTCGTTAGGGTTTACGGGGCAAAACCTTTTAGCACTAGGTGATAGTAAAAGCCAACTATATATCAGAATTACTTCTTTTATTTTGGGAGCAACCCTACTTTATTTTGGAGCCAGGTATTACGGAAGTTTTGGAGCTGCGACATCAATTTTGATTGCTTTGGTTTGCTCTAATGTACTTCAAATTGTTGTTCTAAAAACCAAGCATAATTTTGTGGGTTATCGCAAGCAGAATTTATACACATTACTTGTCATTGTATTTGGAGGGGTCATATTATCTCAATTACATAAAGTTTCCTGGGTAAAAGATTTTTCTATTTTTGTTTTGATGATTATTGATTTTTCTATTTTTGTACTATTATTGATACTGACCAAGGTTATTAACCAAAAAGATATTAGAGTGTTAAAATTAACAGATGTGAAATGAAAAAAAAAGAAGTACATGTTTTTATTGTTTGGAGCAAAGGACTCGTTCATAGAGAAAAAATAATCGTTGATATAGAAACGAAGTTTGAAATAATCGAATGTATCAACACCACTTGGACTAAAAGAAAATTCTCTGAAAACCTGTCTAGGTTCTATGGTGAAAACTTACCTAAGAATTCTTTTAAAGAAAAACATTGTGGAGCAGGAACTTTCCTCTGTATTATAGTGATAGATAATAACCCGAAATATGATTTAAGAAATACATCTAAGGGTGTAAAAGTGGTAAATATAAATTTATTCGATGCAAAGCAATTATATAGGGAATGGACTGGAGGAGGTCACAAAATTCATGCAACCGATAATGTAAACGAAGCAAAACAAAATCTTTATTTATTATATGGACGGAAGTATAAAGATATACTTAATGAAACACCTTTTAAATTAACCAAAAACTATAATCAAGATTTGATAGGATCTAGAGGATGGAAATCACTTAGCGAGGTTTTTGAAGCTCTCAATGAATTATCAAATTACTTAGTGCTAAGGAACTTTGAAAATATTGATTCCGAATTAGATAATTTACACCCAGATATAGATATACTTACTGATGATGATTTGTTGTTGGCAAACATTATTAATGGTAAAAAAACCTTTAAACAAGAATATAGAGTACAATATTTAACTATTATTAATAACAAAAGTGTTTATTTTGATTTAAGGTATTTAGGAGACGGTTATTATGATAATAATTGGGAACAACATATATTATATAACAGAGTGAAATACCAAAATATTTATATTCCAAACGAGGAAAATCATTTCTATACTTTGATTTACCACGCGTTTATACATAAAAGGGGATTGTCGGAAGATTATGTTTTAAAGTTAATTAAATTATCAAAAACAATAAATTTAAACTACACTTTGTGTAGTTTTGTAGATAATAAGCTTTTGGAGGATTTAAATCTTTTTATGAGTAATAAAAATTATAATTATATAGAACCAAATGATTTGTCTGTTTATTTTAATATCCAGATTATTAAAAAATTTAAGAGTGTCATAAACTCAAAAAGCAGGTGTTGGAGGGATTTTAAAAACAAAGTTAAAAATAAATTAAAAAGTGCAATTCTTAAAATATTACATTTTACTTTTAATCAGAGTAATTAATAGCAATTTTTTTTATTTTCGAAATAAGAAAAAAATCTCAAAAATCTTACTTTCAAAAGGAGTAAGTGGCGTTAAACCTTTTAATAAAAATCGTTGGCATCATAACTTATATACATTTACGGGTGTTTTTCTATTCAATCAAAAAGTATTCATTAAAGTGTCTAATGTTCCAGGTGTGCTTAGTAATGAAAATGAAGCTTATAGTATTCTTGGGGATATAAGTGTTTTAGATAAATATTTAATAAAACGAATACAATTTTTTAATTTTAAACCATTTGATTTTTTGGTTATAGATTTTTTAGAAGGTGAAACTTTATCAGAGACTTGGATGCTTAATAATATAGACAACCTACCAATTCTTATTAAAATAGTAGAAGAAATTAATAATTTATTTTTAATTCATCGAGATATTAAGCTAGACAATTTTATTATACATAATAATCAGATAAAGATATTTGATTTCACATTTATGTTGCAAACAAATAGTGAAACTAATTTAAAAGAATTAGACTTAGATCAAAAATCAAATTTAACAATGCTTATGGATTTGGGAGATGAATTAAAACCATCAATATATAGGTGGGACGATTATTATTCAATGTATATGATTTTCAATAAATTTTTTAAAAAAAATAAAGAAAAACTGTCAGAGGAAGAATTTTTTTTAATAATAAGTTATATTGAAAAATGTAAAGAAAAAATAAATAGTAATAGTTATTCGATATTAAAATAATTTTATAAGAAAAGCTTATGCTAATAAAAAAAGAAAAAATAGTATTCTTAATGATACCGATTTCTTGTGAGAGTGATGATAGTCAAAATAATAAAGAAGGAACCCCAACCTCTCAAAGGTTTTAGAAAATTATTTAATTAGGAGGCTCTTTTTAAAATGAGAAGTTCTTCCTGAAAGAAATGATTTTACTTAAATAATTATCTGAAAACGGGAAAATTAATCATATATGATAGGGAGTAGTATTATAAGAGTCAAATAGCAAAATGGTGATGGGACAGAACAATGAGATTCACTGAAAGAGATAAAAGGACTTTTACTTTTGACAATTAAAATTAATTAGAAGCATATAATAGCTGTAAAGAACCAAAGGTTGAAAGTAACCATTATATCGTAATAAAAACTGGCAAGACAGCATAGAATGTCTTGAGAGTGTTTTTAAATCTAGTCATAAAGATTTAGAGGGTATTGCTTTAAAAATTACAAGGTATATATATGAAAAATTCTAAAAAAGCATAATCATTAGTGAAAGAAAAAGTTTACATAATTTTACTTAACTACAAAGGTTGGAAAGACTCAATAGAGTGTCTTGAAAGTGTTTTGAAATTAAATTATTATAATTTTCAAATTATTGTAGTTGATAATTCACCAACATTAGAATCCGTAAGTTCTATAAAGAGTTGGGCTACAGATCCTGATTTTCGAGAAATCCCAACAGCATTTCCTAAAATTGTTGACCCTTTGTACCCTAAACCACTTGACTATATAATTATTTCTGAATCGGAAAGTAAAAATAAGTTTTACGAAGAGACTTTGTTGATAATTAAAGCAGATAAAAACTTAGGTTTCTCAGCTGGGAATAATATTGCTATGAATTATGCAATGAGAAGAGAAGATTATGGGTATTGTTGGATATTAAATAACGATACAGTTGTCGATAAAAATGCCCTTCAATATCAGATTGATTATATGCGGAAAAATACTTTTTCTAAAATTGGAATTTTAGGAAGTAAGTTAATCTATTACTTTGAAGCTAATAAAATTCAAGCAATTGGAGGTGCTTTTAATCCTTTTTCTTATACAACAAAACACCTTGGTGAAGGAATGAGTGTGAATACAGGAAAACAAAAATTTAGAAATATAGATTATGTTATAGGAGCATCTATGCTTGTTTCTAATGATTTTTTAAAGGATGTAGGAGTATTAAGTGAAGATTATTTTCTGTACTATGAAGAAATAGATTGGAAATTTAGAGCAGCAAAAAAAGGATGGAGTATTGATTGGTGTGAGAAATCATTAGTTTTTCATAAAGAAGGTTCTTCTATAGGTAGTTCTTCATATTTTCAAAAAAGATCCTCTTTTTCGGAATTGAATGTTTTCAAAAGCAGAAAAATTTTCTTTCAAAAATTCTCAAAAAACAAGATATTTTTTTGGCTTACAAGTTTATTGATTATTTTTAATAGATTTAGAAGGTTTCAGCTTAGGTTAGGTTTTAGTTTTTTGAAAATTTTAATAACTAAATAAAGATGCTTTTAAGGACTATTTTTTTATTTTGTTTACTTCTCGTTTCTGTTTACCAGGATTTCCCTCTAGTAAATTATTTTGGAGAAATAGCTAGGTCTCCTATAGTTTTCTTAACACCACTATTTTTAATTTATATTTTAAAAAACAAAAAAATAGAAATTTCATTTTATACCAAATATTTTATATTCTATATTTTATATTTAATTTTAGTTACCATAGTTCACGTTCTGTGGATTGTTATTTTTAAGCAAGAAGTTTACTTTTTAGGAGAAAACATTATTCTTAAGTCTATAAAAATGTCTTTATATCCTGTAATTATTTTAATATACTATCAGTTTGTTTTTATGTTTTTAAATAAAGACGAAACAAGATTTGAAATATTATTTAGAGCAATGTCTGGAATGCTGTTGCTATTAGTAATATATTTGGTTTTTGAAATGTATTTTTTAAAAAAAGAAGACATATTTGCGGCATTTATACATTCTGACAGTGAAAAATATTGGAGAGTTAGATTATTGACAATGGAAGAAAGTTGGGTGGGAAGTGTTCTTACTATAGTCTCTTTTGTCACTATTTATTTGTCAAATTACTTAAAAAAATCTATTAAAATTAAATTTTTAATTTATTCTTTAGCATCATTTTTTACCTTGTTTTATAGTGTACAAAGTGAATCAAAAGGGTATCTTTTAATTTTTATAATTTCCACTCTACCTCTAGTTATAAAATATTTTTATAATAATAAAAAAACTAGAAAATTTTTATTCTTTTTTGGTTTTTTTTTAATAATGTTTGGGGTTTATGTTTTTTCAATATTATATAGTAATGTTTCTTCTAAACTTTACTCAAGTGTTACTTTTGGAACTCGATTTAGTTCTTATTTAGGAGCTTTGAATACCTTTGTTTCTCACCCTTTAGGAGTGGGTTGGGGTCCTTATCTTACCTACTACCCAGAATATTTAAAAAATGTTTTAGAATCTTCAATTATGAGTAAGTTTGAATTAGGTGAAGTGAAAAAGTATTTGATTACTTCAAAAAACTTATCAACCAAAACCTATTTATTTGATAACTTGATTTTTGGAGGCATTCCATTTCTGTTATTTTATTATCTTTTCTTTGTTAGAAGATACTTTTTTTTGTCTAAAATAAAAGATAAAAACTTATCATTTATCAAAATTCCTTTATTGTATATCATCTTGAGCAGTTTATTATATGTTACCTTTAGTGTTAAATTTGAAATATGGTTTTTTTTAGCTTTCATAGATGTTTTAAGAACTAAATTTAATAAAAATATTTATGGTTAAAAAGATAATGTTAGTATCTGGTTATTTCCCATACCCAGCTACACACGGTGGTAAGGTAGATGTTTGGAACAGAATTTTAGGGTTATTTGATTTAGGTTTTCAAATAGATTTATTATTTACAGACACCTTAACTGTTTCAAAAGAAGAGTTGTCCTTTGTGAATAACTATGTTCAAAATCTATTCGAAGCAAAAAGGAAAAATAAATTTCAGGATATTCTTAAAAATAAACCACTGCAAGTTTTATCAAGAGATAGTTTAAAGACAATAAAAATAAATAAAGAATATGATTTTTTAATATTAGAAGGAGATTATGTTGCTGAAGTAATAGAGAATCCAACAATTAAATACAATAAATTGATACTTAGGAGTCAAAATGACGAGTCTTTATATTTCAAAAATTTAGCAAAAAGCACAACCAATATTTTTAAAAAAACCTATTATTTTATAGAGTCTAAGAAGTTTAAAAACTATGCAAAAGAACTTTATAAAAAAGTAGATAGAATTTGGTTTATTTCCAAAGACGAACAACTAAGGTGTAACGCAAAAAATACGATGTGGTTACCTTCACCCTTTTCTATTTCAGAAATTAAACAACAAGAGTTAACAAAATCCAATGTACTTTTTATAGGTTCTCTTTTTATGTCAAATAATATAGCAGGTTTAACATGGTATCTGGAGAATGTTCATAAAATATTATGCGAAAAAGAAAAAAATTACAAACTAGTAATAGCAGGTAGTACAAACGGTAAAAATACAGATAAACTTATCAAAAAATTTAATGAATATACCAATCTAGAATTTCATTTTAATATACCTTCTTTATCTGGATTATACAAAAATGCATCTGTGTTTATAAACCCAATGTTTCATGGTGCTGGCGTAAAAATTAAATCTATAAATGCGATTATTAATGGTATGCCTTTAGTATCTACATCAGTAGGTGCTGAGGGTACAGGTTTACAGCATGGTAAAGAATTTCTATTGGCTGATTCACCAAAAGTTTTTAAAAAAGCAATAAGTGATTTATTAAGCAATGCAATTAGTAAAGATAATTTAGTTAGAAATGGACAGAAATATTTAGAAGAAAATCATTACTTAAAATTGCTAAAAGAAGAATTACAATGCAGCTAACAAAGTTTTATAATTATAGTTTTCTGTTAGTTGCCAGTTTTCCGTTGTTTAGTATTAGAATTAGTACTTTTATTTTGGCTTTCTGGTTCATAATGTCTGTAATTGTTCTTTTTAAAAAAAAATCCTATAACAGTTTAAGTAAAGTTTCTTATAGAAATATTGCTATTTTATCTTTATATTATATTTTTTTATTGGTCAATTATATTTTTTCAGGTTTTGATAATAATTTAATAAAGTTTCTTGAGACTGACGCATTGTTCTTGTTATTTCCATTGTTTATTTTTATTAATAAAGATTATATAGCCACTAAAACTTTAAAGAATATCTTGTTGGTTTTTTTTGGCTCTAATCTTATCTTAGCAATGATATGTTGGTTTAAAATTTTCCAAACGGGGTTTTTCAAATTATTAGAAAAAGATAGTTATTATCATCCTGTTTTTAGAGGACTCTTTGCAGAAACTACTGGTATTCATTTGCCTTACCTGGGATTGTTTTTTGTTTTTTCAATTTTTATAGCCTATTTTTTTATAATAAAAACAAATTCAAAAAAACACGTTAAGATTCTTGTATTTCTTTCATCTATTGTGCTACTTGCCTCAATAGTTACATTTTCTGCAAGAATGGCATTAGGTACTTTTTTTGTGATAATATTTTATTTGACTTTCAAAGAAATAAAAGGAAGTTTAAGGAAAATATCAACTTTATTTCTATTCACAAGTTTTGCCATTATTCTGGTTATT
>TARA_B110000971_G_scaffold88070_1_pt1 | contig 16077 bp, 14 predicted proteins | sample TARA_B110000971 | Tara Oceans TARA_B110000971 (sample SAMEA4397842) | marine metagenome | biome: Polar Biome; feature: [SRF] surface water layer (ENVO:00010504); material: water (ENVO:00002006), including particulate matter (ENVO:01000060) such as... | depth 5 m | reverse complement strand
AGAATTAAGTCAAGTCACTGTGGCCCTTATAGACTGGGCTACACACGTGCTACAATAAAAATTACAAAAACATACAAAAATAACAAAAATTTTTGTTAGTTAAAAATTTTTGTCACGGATTGTGAGCTGAAACTCGCTTACATGAAGCTGGAATCACTAGTAATCGTAAATCAGAATGTTACGGTGAATACGTATCTTGGCCTTGTACACACCGCCCGTCACATGCAGAGAATTGATTTCATTTGAAAATTTAAATATTATAAGTTAAAAAATGTTTTAGTTTAGTATTAAATTTATTACGAGATTAATAATTTGGATGAAGTCGTAACAAGGTAGCTGTACGGGAACGTGTAGCTGGAATAAAATGAAATAGTTCAGTTGGTTAGAACGTTGGAATCATAATCCAAATGTCAAGGGTTCGAATCCCTTTTTCATTAATTTAGATGGTAATCAATTTATTGTTTTATATATTTTCAACTTTAATGTTATTAAGTTCTTTAATGGTTATAATAGTTCAAAATTCTGTTTATTCTGTATTATTTCTTGTTTTAAGTTTTGTATCTGCGGCTAGTTTGTTGCTACTCTTTGAGTGCGAGTTTTTAGCTCTTATGTTTATAATCGTGTATGTAGGAGCTATAGCTGTACTATTTTTATTTATCGTTATGATGCTAGATATTAAAATAGCTACTAGTAGCAAAGACAGTCTTAAATATTTCCCGGTAGGATTAGTAATTGGGGGTATTTTTTTGATTGAAATTTTTTTGATTATTGGGGAAAATTTTAAACAAAATACGTATAACGATTCAAGTATTAGTAATTACTTTATTAATTGGTATGATAAATTAGATACATTTTCTGATATAGAGTCTATCGGTCAAATTTTATTTACTCAATATGTATTGCAATTTTTAATTGCTGGGAATATTTTATTATTAGCAACAGTATCTGTAGTAGTTTTAACTATCAATTCCAGTCCTAAAAATAAAACCCAAGTTATTTTTAAACAGATATCTAGAAATCATAAAAATGTATTACTAGTAAGTTAAAAGCTTATAGCTCAATTGGTTAGAGCATACGCTTGATAAGCGTAAGGTTAGTAGTTCAATTCTACTTAAGCTTATTTTAAAAATGATTATAGAAACTTTATTGTTAAAAGAAATAAGTATTTTCCCTGAACTATTTTTAGGAATTGCATTAGTTTATTTAGTATTACACGGTTCATTTTTATCTATGCGGAATTCTTATCCGTTAATTCAAACTTCTATGGTATATTTAGGAGCATTAATTTTGACTTTGTCTATTGTATTAATTTTAAACGACAAATTGCATGTTTTAGATTTAGGTATATTAAATAATACCATAGCGAATGACTACACCAGTTTTTCATCAAAATTATCTGTAGGTTTACTTTCATTAATTTGTTTATTAATGATTCATCCATACTTAATTTCACATCGATTAAACCAATTTGAATATGTATTATTGTTTTTATTTTCGGTTTTAGGTTTATTTTTATTATGCTCTTCAAATGATTTGATAACTGCTTATCTAGCTATTGAATTACAAACTCTATCTTTTTATGTTTTAGCTGCGTTTAACAGAAATTCTACTTTTTCTATGGATGCTGGTATAAAATATTTTATACTTGGGTCTCTTTCTTCAGGATTATTTTTATTTGGTTCAAGTTTACTTTATGGAATATCTGGATCAGTTAATTTTTCAGAACTTAAAGATTTATTTATGCATACAATGCCTGAAATTAAATCTGAGGACCCCACCAATTTAATGATGAACTCTTTTTCAGAATTGTATTATCATAGTTTACTTATGTCTCAATTCAAATATGACTTAAGCTTAAGTTTAGGTTCCAACTTTGAAGGATATTCATTAAAAAACTTTTCGTTAATTAAGGAAGAATTGTTAAATTTTAATTTAAAAATTTTAATTGATCAAGTTTGTGCGTTTAATATTATATTAAGTAAATATAACTATATATTATTATCGTTAATAATAAATTTAAAAGATTATGAATTGGGTTTTTTATTGTATGAGTTATATAATTTTAAAGACCTATCTGGTTTATCTGATGATTCCGGGTTTTTGATGATCCTATCTGTTTGCGAAATTACTAAGTCTTACTTATCTGCCTCTTTAGTTCCATTAAATTTGTTTGATGCGAGTTTAATTCAATTTTCTTTACTATTTATTTTAATAAGTTTATTTTTTAAGTTATCCATAGTACCGTTCCATGCTTGGGCGCCTGATGTTTATGAAGGATCTCCTTCTTCTTCTACTTTTTTTTTTGCGGTAGTTCCTAAAATAGCGGTTTTTGTATTAATGTTAAGAATTTTTTATTTTAGTTTTTACGGTTTTCTTGATAGTTGGAGGTACATTATCGTATGTGCAATCATTTTAACTGTTTTAGTTGGTTCATTTGGTGGCTTAGAACAACGGAAATTAAAAAGTTTATTGGTTTATAGTTCGATTAGTCACATGGGTTACTCTTTGATAGTGTTTAGTTCAGGAACATTCGACAACTTACAAATTTTATTTTGTTATCTTATTGTATACAGTTTTTCTGGTCTTTGCATTTGGTCTATTTTTATTTTTACTAGAGTAAAAAATAATAGATTAAAAAAACAAAATAAAGATTTAACTGATTTAGTTTCACTTTCCAAATCGAATTATACATTAGCAACTTTTCTTTCTGTTATTTTATTTTCAGTTGCCGGTTTTCCGCCTATGATAGGTTTTTTAGTAAAAATAAATGTTTTTTCTACAGCAATCGAATCTTCGATGTATTTTGTCGCTTTGGTGAGTATTTTATGCAGTGTCGTTGCAACGTTTTATTATATTAGAATGGTTAAAATTATGTATTTTGAAAAAACTATTGTAGGTAAACTTTACTATCCTATAAACACTGAAAAAGTTTTAATTTTAGCATCATTACTCTGGTTTTCTTTATTACTATTTATAAATCCTACGTTACTTTTTTTATTTTCTCACAAATTTGGTTTATTGTTTTCAACAAGTGGATTTTAATTTAAGCGTTTTTAGCTCAGTGGATAGAGCAATAGATTTCTAATCTATCGGTCATAGGTTTGAATCCTATAAAATGTAATTTTAAATGTTGTTAGTGCAAAACTTACTTTCTTTTACTTTACTTTTACCTTTATTTGGTAGTTTTTTATTATTAGTTACCCCATTTCAAAACAAACCTGTTTTAAAATCTATAGTTTTAAATTTCTCTTGTTTAACTTTCATTTCATCCTTATTTATTTGGGTATTTTTTGACAAATCTGTTGGGACTTTTCAATTTACTGAGAAGTTTCTCTGGATTCCTATTTTATCTATTAATTTTCCGCTAGGTATAGATGGTATTTCTTTATTTTTTGTAATATTAACGACGATGTTGATTCCTTTATGTTTGTTAGCTAGTTGGGAAAGTGTTCAAGCTGATTTAAAAAAGTATTTTATGGCTTTTTTAATAATGGAATTTTTTTTAATTGGGGTTTTTTGTATTTTAGACTTGTTATTATTTTATATTTTTTTTGAAAGTGTTCTTATTCCAATGTATTTAATAGTAGGGGTCTGGGGATCCAGAGAACGAAAAATTAGGGCTGCTTATTTTTTTTTTTTGTACACTCTTTTAGGTTCAGTTTTAATGCTACTATCTATTTTATATATTTACTATCAAGTAGGAACAACTGACTATGAAGTTTTACTGTCTTTTATTTTCTCTCCTACAGAACAAAAAATTATTTGGCTATCCTTTTTTATGTCATTTGCGACTAAAGTCCCTATGGTTCCTGTGCATTTATGGTTACCAGAAGCCCACGTAGAAGCTCCCACAGCTGGTTCAGTGATTTTAGCCGGAGTTCTTCTAAAATTAGGTACATATGGTTTCGTTAGATTTTCATTTCCTCTTTTACCTGAGGCTTGTTTTTACTTTACCCCCTTTGTTTACGCTTTGTCTGCAGCAGGAATTGTTTATGCCTCTTTTACGGCTATAAGACAAACCGATTTTAAAAGAATTATAGCTTACACTTCAGTAGCCCATATGAATTTAGTTATGGTAGGTCTTTTTAGTTTTAATGTTATCGGTATAGAAGGGGCTATTTTACAAAGTTTAAGTCACGGTTTTGTAGCCAGTGCTTTATTTTTGATAATAGGTGTAGTTTATGATAGACATCACACTAGAATGGTAAAATATTACGGTGGTCTTGTTCATACAATGCCTCTTTATGTTTCAATATTTTTATTTTTCACTATGGCTAATATAGGACTACCCGGTACGGGTAGCTTTGTTGGTGAATTTTTAATTTTAATAGGCTCTTTTAAGACTAATACAATCATAGCGTTTATAAGCGCTACAGGTATGATAATTGGAGGGTGTTATTCTTTATTTTTATTTAATAGAGTTTGTTACGGTAATCTAAAAACTCAATATTTTAAACATTATTTAGATATAAATAAAAGAGAATTTTTTATTTTTTTTCCTCTTATACTGGGTACTCTTATTATGGGTATTTACCCAAACATTTGGTTGGAATGTATCCACTTTAGTGTAAACACATTAGTTGAAATAATGTATTTTTAAATGGTATATTTATTTGAAACAGAAATATCAAACTCAAAAAAAGTCAAAAATTCTTTAAAAGATGTTTACGGCTTAGGAGATATAACAACAAATGAAATTTGTTCTAAATTAGGAATTTCGAAAAATTCAAGGATTTGCGATTTACCTGATTTCAAAATAAAACAAATAGCAAATCATCTGGATCTTTCTCAACTGCTTATTAGCAGTAATCTTAAAAAAATTAAAAGTAAAGCATCAAAAAAATTAATTTCTATAAAGTCTGTAAGGGGTATTCGGAAGTTAAAAGGGTTACCTGTTAGAGGACAAAGAACGCATACAAATGCAAAAAATTCTAAAAAAAGATATATTTATTAAATAATATGAAATCAACATATAAATTAGACAAGCCTGTTTTCGAAACGTTTTCTAAATCTCTCGGTTCAGGTAATAATTCAAGTTTCATGGCATCTTTCGTAACAAAAACTCTTCGATGGAACAACAATTACGTTTTATCATTCGTAGATAATCACATAATTCATTACCCAAGTCCAGTAAACCTAACTTATGCTTGGAGTTTCGGTTCTTCTGCAGGTATTTGTTTAGTAATTCAAATTTTATCCGGTATATTTTTAGCTATGCATTATACTCCTCACATCGATTTAGCATTTAGTAGTGTTGAACATATTATGCGTGATGTTAATAACGGTTGGTTAATTAGGTATATTCATGCAAATGGGGCCTCTATGTTTTTCATAGTAACTTACTGTCATATTTTTCGGGGTTTATATTATGGATCTTACATCCATCCTCGACAATTACTTTGGTGTTCTGGTGTTCTTATTTTAATTTTGATGATGGGAACAGCTTTTATGGGGTACGTCTTACCTTGGGGTCAAATGAGTTTTTGGGGAGCCACGGTTATAACTAGTTTAGTAACGGCTGTTCCTATAGTAGGGCAATCTATTGTAGATTGGTTATGGGGCGGTTTTACTGTTAATAATGCGACCTTAAATAGATTTTTCAGTATACACTTTGTTCTTCCATTTGCTATTGTGGGGGTAGTTATTCTTCACTTAGCTTTATTACATAAAGATGGTTCAAATAATCCTCTGGGAGTTGATAGCGGAGTAGACAAAGTTCCTTTTTATCCTTATTTTGTTGTAAAAGACGTGTTTGCTTTTTTTTGTTTTTTATTAGTTTTTGCTATGTTTGTTTTTTATTTTCCAAACACTTTAGGTCACCCTGATAATTATATACCAGCAGATCCTATGCAAACCCCTGCTCATATAGTTCCAGAATGGTATTTCTTACCATATTACGCTATATTAAGGTCTATTCCAGATAAGTTAGGTGGAGTTGTCGCTATGGGAGGATCTCTTTTAGTTTTTTTCCTTATCCCTTTTACAAACATGTCTGAAGTACGTAGTACAACTTTTAGGCCTTTATTTAAAATATTTTATTGGCTATTAGTAACTGACTTTTTGATTTTAGGTTGGGCTGGTCAAAAACCTGTTAAAGATACTTATGTTATAGTTTCTCAAATTGCTACGGCTTATTATTTTTTATTTTTCATTTTTCTTATTCCTATTATAGGTATTATAGAAACCCGTTTAGCTCATTATAAAAATTAAAAATGTTATTGACTCCATTAGAACAATTTCAAATTATATCTCTTTGGTCCATTAAAGTGTTATGTTTAGATTTTTCTTTAACAAATATGTTATTTGTTAATGTTATAGTACTATTACTTCTAAGTTCTTTAATTTTATTTTCAACTTCTACAAACAACGGCAATTCAGAGTTTTTCTTAATACCAAATATATGGCAATTATTAATAGAAACCATTTATGAAGTTGCAGCGCAATTAGTTTTTGATAATTTGAATGAAGAAGGAGAAAAATATTTTCCATTTATAACAGTAATATTTACTTTTATATTATTTAATAATTTAATAGGGTTAGTTCCTTATAGTTTTACTATAACCAGTCATCTTATTGTAACATTTATTTTATCTTTTTCTATTTTTATAGGGGCTATAATAATATGTGTTAGCAAACACAAAGCTCAAATGTTTTCTATTTTCTTACCAGGTAATACCTCTTTTGGATTGGCCTTACTGTTAGTTCCTATTGAATTAATTTCTTATGTGTTTAAACCAATAAGTTTAGGAGTTCGGTTATTTGCAAATTTAATGGCAGGTCATACTTTATTAAAAGTTATAGTCGGTTTTGCCTGGAGTATGTTATTATTAGAGAATTTTATGTCTTTTATGCATTTAGTTCCTCTTTTAGTTTTAGTAATACTTATGGGTCTTGAATTGGGGGTTGCTGTTATACAAGCGTATGTATTCACTGTACTTATGTGTATTTATTTAAACGAAAGTATAAATATTTCTCATTAGTAAATTTACCAATATAAATGATATTTATAACTAAATGTGATAGCCCCGATTTTTGGCAAACTTATTTACAAGAGCCTGCTAGTATTTCTATGGAAGGTATTTTAGTATTCAATAAACACTTACTTTTTTTATTAACTGTTATAGTTTTATTTGTCGCTTGGTTGTTAGTTTATACATTATACTATTTTATAGAATTTAATAATAAATACAGTTCAAAATTTGTGCACTCTAAAGAGTTGGAAATTGTTTGGACTATGATACCGGCGTTAATATTATTAGTATTATCTACCCCATCGTTTACATTATTGTACGCAATGGATGAAATAGCAGAACCTGAAATTTCTCTTAAAATTCTAGGACACCAATGGTTTTGGAGTTACGAAATATCTGATTTCAATTCTTGTCAAAAGCAAGAACAAAGTTTAAAATACGTCTGCTACATGATGGTTTTAGATGGAGTTCCTAAAACTAAACAGGGTTATTTTAGGTTGTTAGAAACCAACAAAAGAGTTATTTTACCTACTAATACGCATTTACGGTTATTAGTGACAGCGGCAGATGTTCTGCATAGTTGGACTATACCTTCTTTTGGTCTGAAAGTAGACGCTTGTCCCGGTAGATTAAACCAGGTAAGCTTATTTATAAAAAGAGTGGGAGTTTTTTTTGGTCAGTGTAGTGAAATTTGTGGAGTAAACCATGGATTTATGCCAATAGTGGTAGTATCTATGCCGACTTTACAATTCCATTATTACGTTATGACTAAATTAGAATTAGGATAAATAAAATATCGATGACATTGAAAAAAAAGAATTTAAAAAAAAGAATAAAAAATTTCACAATAAATTTTGGTCCGCAACATCCGGCCGCGCACGGAGTACTTAGGTTAGTTTTAGAATTAAACGGGGAAGTTGTGGAACGTGCTGATCCTCATATAGGATTGTTGCATAGAGGTACTGAAAAATTAATTGAATATAAAACATATTTGCAAGCTTTGCCTTATTTTGATAGGTTAGATTATGTTTCAATGATGGCTCAGGAGCATACTTTTTGTTTAGCAATAGAAAAATTATGTAATGCTAAAATACCTATAAGAGCCCAATACATAAGAGTGTTATTTGCTGAAATTACTAGAATTTTAAATCATTTGTTGGCTGTAGGCTGTCATGCTATGGATGTAGGAGCAATGACACCGTTTTTATGGTCTTTTGAAGAACGAGAAAAATTAATGGAATTTTATGAAAGAGTTTCTGGAGCAAGAATGCATGCTGCTTATTTTAGGCCTGGAGGAGTTTCTATGGATTTACCTGCAGGTTTATTAAACGATATTTTTTTATTTGTAGATCAATTCGTTATAAGGTTGGCTGAAGTTGAAGACATGTTAACTGATAATAGAATTTGGAAACAAAGATTAGTAGATATCGGAGTAGTTTCTGTATCTGAAGCTTATCAATGGGGGTTTAGTGGAGTAATGTTAAGAGGCTCGGGTGTAAAATGGGATTTGAGAAAAAGTCAACCTTATGAAGTTTATGAAAATTTAGATTTTCAAGTTCCGATAGGTACAAATGGTGATTCTTATGACAGGTATTTAATCAGAATTGTAGAAATGAGAGAGTCTCTTAAAATTATAGAGCAATGCTTAGAAAAAATACCTACAGGTATTGTTAAAAGTAGTGATAAAAAGTTCACACCTCCTTCCCGAAAAAATATTAAACAGTCTATGGAATCTTTAATACACCATTTTAAAATATATACCCAGGGTTTTGTTGTACCTAACAACGAAACTTATACAGCTTGCGAAGCTCCTAAAGGAGAATTTGGTGTTTATTTAATTTCTAATAATACTAATAGACCTTACCGATGTAAAATAAAAGCACCTGGATTCGCTCATTTACAGGCTTTAAATTTTATGTCTAAAGGGCATTTAATAGCCGACGTTGTAACTATAATAGGCACCCAAGACATCGTTTTCGGAGAAGTAGATAGATAATAAATGATTAAATCTTTAATAAATCATTCCAACCGTATTATAATTCATTCTGATGGTTGCGTAAGTATTGAAAACTTAAGTATTTTATTTAAAACTAAAAAATTAAGTATAAATGAAAAAGATTACAAATTTTTTCAAAAAAAAAATAAAAATTTATTTAAAAAAGAAATAAATTATAGAAATAAGCTATTTTAAGATATTAATGGTAAAAGAGTTAATTATAGAAAATATAAAATCTCTATCAAAGGTATGTCCTATAGAGAAAATTAAAATTTTTAAGTATAATTTAATAATAATAGTGAAACCTTCTGTTTTAATAGATGTATTATCTTTTTTTAAATACCATGTTTTATATCAATTTGAAATTTTAACTTGTATTTCTGGAGTAGATTACCCTATGAACAAACACAGATTTAAAATTGTTTATGAGCTTTTAAGTGTAAGATACAATTTTAGAATAAGAATAAAAACTTTTACCAATGAATTAGTTATGCTTGATTCTTGCGAAAAAGTTTTTATGGCAGCTAGTTGGTATGAATGTGAGATCTGGGATATGTTTGGTATTTTTTTCAAAAACCATTCAAACTTAAAAAGAATTTTAACTGATTACGGTTTCGAAGGTTATCCTTTAAGAAAAGATTTTCCTTTGAGCGGTTTCATCGAAATGAGGTACAATGAAGTTGAAAAAAGGGTAGTTAATGAGTCTCTGGAATTATGTCAAGAATACAGAACCTTTTCATTTTTATCCCCTTGGGAATCTAAAAAAATTTAAAATTATGAAAAAAATAGTACTAAGGGCAAAAAAAAAAAGAATGGCTGTTGCTAACTTTGAAGATAAAAAAGTAATATTTAAAAGTATTTCTAATAATACTAATCTTATTAAGATAACTAGGTGGAATAGTGGTATAAGTATGTCTAATTATAGTTTTGGGTTTTCACAACTGACAAATAGATGCGTACTAACAAACCGAAAAAATATTTTAAATAAAAATTATAAGATTTCTCGTCTTGCTTTTTTAAAATGCGCTAGACAGGGATTGATACCAGGTTTAATTAAATCGACATGGTAAAAAGTAGTTTTCATAAAAATGACATTAACTAAAAATTTAAACGTATTTTATAATTTTGTAACTCGATGGCTTTTTTCAACTAATCATAAAGATATAGGAACTTTATACTTAATTTTTGGAGCTACCTCTGGTGTAGCTGGAACTGCACTATCTTTATATATCAGAATTAATCTAGCTCAACCAAACAGTGAATTTTTATCTCATAACCACCATTTATATAATGTTATAGTAACAGGCCACGCTTTTGTAATGATATTTTTCATGGTAATGCCTACTTTAATTGGGGGTTTCGGTAATTGGTTCGTACCATTAATGATAGGAGCACCTGATATGGCTTTTCCTAGAATGAATAATATAAGTTTTTGGTTACTACCTCCATCTTTAATGCTTTTAATAGCTTCTGTGCTAGCTGAAGCAGGAGTTGGTACTGGGTGGACTGTTTACCCACCTTTATCTGGGGGTACTGCTCATTCTGGAGGAGCCGTAGATTTAGCAATTTTTAGTTTACATGTTTCGGGTGCATCTTCAATATTAGGTGCTATTAACTTCATTTGTACTATTTTTAATATGCGAATAAAAAGTTTAGCATTCCATAAACTTCCTTTATTTGTGTGGGCAGTTTTAATAACAGCTTTTTTATTACTATTATCATTACCTGTATTAGCGGGTGCTATTACTATGTTATTAACTGATAGAAATTTCAATACAACATTTTTTGATCCTGCAGGAGGAGGAGATCCTGTATTATACCAACATTTATTTTGGTTTTTCGGTCATCCAGAAGTTTATATTTTAATTTTACCTGGATTTGGTATTATTAGTCACATAGTTGTAAGTATGGCAAGAAAGCCTATTTTTGGTTATTTAGGAATGGTTTATGCTATGTTTTCTATAGGAGTACTTGGGTTTATTGTATGGGCTCATCATATGTACACTGTAGGACTAGATATCGATACAAGAGCTTATTTTACTGCGGCAACTATGATTATTGCAATTCCTACTGGAATTAAAATTTTCAGTTGGCTTGCGACTTTATGGGGCGGATCTATCGATTTAAGAGCTCCAGGATTATTTGCTTTAGGGTTTATCTTTTTATTTACTGTTGGCGGAGTTACTGGAGTAGTATTAGCTAATTCTGGTATAGATATAGCGTTACATGACACTTACTATGTTGTTGCTCATTTTCATTATGTTTTATCTATGGGTGCAGTTTTCTCTATGTTAGGAGGTATTTATTTTTGGTTTGATAAAATACTTGGAGTTAAATATTCTGAAATACTAGCTAAAATACATTTTTGGGCTTTTTTCGTAGGAGTTAATTTAACTTTTTTCCCTATGCATTTCTTAGGTGTAGCAGGGATGCCTAGAAGAATACCGGATTATCCTGATGCTTTTGCTACTTTCAATAAAATAGCATCTTGGGGTTCTTATTTATCAGCAATATCATCTTTATTTTTCTTTTTTGTAGTTTACGAGGCTATTTCTTCTAATAGAAAAATAGAACATAAATTTATTTAATTTTGGGATATAGCCAAGTAGGTAAGGCCCTCGTTTTTGATACGATTATTCAAAGGTTCAAATCCTTTTATCCCATAAAAGTAATTAGCTCAATGGTAGAGCGTCTCGCTTACAACGAGGATGTTAGGGGTTCAAATCCGTTATTACTTAAAAATATGTATCTAATTATAATTTTTTTACCTCTTATAGGTTCTAGTCTTGCTGGTTTATTCGGAAGAAAATTAGGACCTAAAGGTGCTGGTATAATAACAGTAACTTGTCTTATTATTACTTTTTTTTGTTCTTTTTTTTGTTTTTATGAAGTTGCATTAATAGGAAGCCCTGTTTATTTAAAACTGACGACTTGGATTAATTGTGAAGTTTTACACGTAGATTGGGGGTTTCAATTCGACACGTTAACTGTAGTTATGTGTTGTGTAGTTACTTTTGTGTCTTCTTTAGTGCATTTATATTCCACTGAGTATATGTCGCACGATCCCCACTTGCCGCGATTTATGAGTTATTTGTCTTTATTCACATTTTTTATGATAATATTAATAACAGCGGACAACTACGTACAAATGTTTGTAGGTTGGGAAGGGGTAGGATTATGTTCTTTTTTACTTATAAATTTTTGGTTTACTAGAATACAAGCAAACAAAGCCGCAATAAAAGCTATGGTGTTAAATAGAGTAGGAGATTTTGGGCTAGTGCTTGGTATTTTTACTATTTTTATTAATTATAAAGCTGTTGATTATGCTACGGTTTTTGCATTAACTCCTTTCTTTGTGAGCGATACTTATGTTTTATTAAATTTTACATTGATTGATTTAATAGGAATTTTCTTGTTTGTAGGAGCTACTGGTAAATCAGCCCAGTTAGGTTTACATACATGGTTGCCTGATGCAATGGAAGGGCCTACTCCGGTTTCAGCTCTTATACATGCCGCTACAATGGTGACTGCAGGAGTTTTTCTAATAACAAGAAGTTCTCCTATATATGAATATAGCCCTAACATTTTAAAACTTATTACTGTAATGGGGGCTTGTACGGCTTTTTTTGCTGCTACTGTAGGTTTATTGCAAAATGACTTAAAAAAGGTTATAGCCTATTCAACTTGTAGTCAACTAGGTTATATGGTTTTCGCTTGTGGATTATCAAATTATTCAGTCGGCGTTTTTCATTTAGTAAATCATGCTTTCTTTAAAGCGTTGTTGTTTCTAGGAGCCGGTTCTATAATCCATGCTGTTGCGGATGAACAAGACATGCGGAAAATGGGGGGACTTAAAACTCTAGTACCTTTTACTTATTCAATGATGGTTATAGGTTCTTTAGCTTTAATAGGATTTCCATTTTTAACAGGTTTTTATTCCAAAGACGTTATTTTAGAAGTAGCTTACGGAAAGTATTCATCTCAAGGACATTTTAGTTATTTATTAGGTTCTTGTGGAGCTTTTCTTACGGCGTTTTATTCTACTAGATTAATCTATTTAACATTTCTATCAACCCCAAATGGGTATAAAAAAGTAATTTGTGCTGCTTATGACTCTTCTTACCAAATATGTATATCGTTAGCTATTCTTTCTGTACCTAGTATGTTTATAGGATTTTATACTAAAGATATGATAATTGGCATGGGTACTGACTTTTGGGGTAATTCTATATACGTATTACCTGAAAATATGAATATGATTGACGCAGAATTTATAGACCATAAATTTAAAGTATTACCCGTTATTCTTAGTCTGTGTGGGGCTACTTCCTCTTTTATTTTATATACTTTTGCTAGTAACAGGCTATTTAATTGGAAAGTATCTTTAATAGGCAGAAAAATTTATAATTTTTTAAACAAAAAATGGTTTTTTGATAAAGTTTATAATGAATATATAGCGCAATTTTTTTTCTCTTTTGGTTATAATGTAAGTTACAAGATAATAGATCGAGGTATTATAGAAATTTTTGGTCCTATGGGTCTTTCTTCTTCTATATCTAATAAATCTAACCATATAGTTAAATTGCAAAGTAATTACATATACCACTATACTTTATCAATTCTTTTAGGAAGTACTTTAATTCTTGGCTTTAGGCAATTTTGGCTGGTCTTTGGAGAATTTACTGATTCACGAAATCTGTTTATTTTTTTAATTGTAAGTATTTTTTTAATTAACGAAAAAAAATATCAATAGCTATGAAATCAATTTTTAAATTAATTAACTTATTTGTAAAACAAAAGAGAGAGCAAAATATTATATTGAAAAATAAAATAAATAAAAATGAAAATTTTAAGTACTTAAAAACTAGACACTCATTTCATTTAGTAGACCCTAGTCCATGGCCGTTAGTTGCTGGATTAGGAGCACTTTTCATGACCTCAGGTGGGGTATCGTATATGCATAATTTCACAGGCGGAGGTCAATTATGTTTTGTAGGTTTGCTTACCATTTTATATGTTATGTACATGTGGTGGAGGGATATAATACGTGAAGCAACTTTTGAAGAACAACACACTTTTTCGGTTCAAAGAGGTTTAAGATTAGGTATGATTTTATTTATAGTATCTGAAATAATGTTTTTTTTCGCTTTTTTTTGGGCTTTTTTTCATTCAAGTCTATCACCAGCCTTTAATATAGGCGGTATATGGCCCCCGATCGGCATAGAAACAATACAAACTTCAGGCCTTCCATTAACTAATACTGGATTTTTATTAAGTTCTGGGGCAACTGTTACTTGGGCGCATCATGCTTTAATAGTGCGTGCTAAAAAACAAGCCATAATAGGTTTAATTTTAACTATAATTTTGGCTACTATATTTACTATTTTTCAAGGAATGGAGTACTTTGATGCGCCATTTACTATGAGTGATAGTGTTTTTGGGTCATGCTTTTATTTAGCTACAGGTTTTCATGGTTTTCATGTTTTTGTGGGTACTATATCTTTATTAGTATCCCTAATTCGTATAGTCTTAAACCATTTTACAGATACACACCACTTTGGGTTTGAATCAGCAGCTTGGTATTGGCATTTTGTTGATGTAGTATGGTTATTTTTATTTGTTACGGTATACTGGTGGGGAGGAATTCAGTAACCAAAATGATGGAACTTGGTAGACATGCTAGGTTTAGGTTCTAGTTCTTTTTAAGAGTAGGGGTTCAAGTCCCCTTTTTGGTAAAATGAACTAATTTAATAAACAAATTTTTGAGATTAAATTAAAATTATTTTTTTGGGCTCTGTATAATTTAGAGCAATTAATCATTGTTATAGATCTATTACTGTAACAATCAGTACCACCTATATAAAAATCTTTCATCCAAATTTTTAAATTAGTTAATACTAATTTAGTTTTGGATTTTTTTATTTTTTTTCTTTGAATATTAATTCTTCCTGATATTTTTGAATTAAAAACCTTCACATTATTTATATAAAAGAATCTGCTTGCAAAATATAAAAAATTTATAAAATTTTTATGTAAATTAACTGTAATGTTATTAAAAATTAGTGAGCTATTAAATTTATAATTGCTTGTGAAATTTATTTTTTTTGAATAAGAAAAAACTTTCCTTATTATTTGCCAATCTTCCTTAATTTGTTTGCCAGAAGATATAAATTTAACGACTTTTTTAAAATGTCCTTTAGTATTTAAATACGTACCACTTGAACCAAAAAATATATTATTGGGTAAGTTTATGTAATTACAAACAGAATAGTTATCTAATAATTTTTTAGGTATTTCTGTAACCATACTGTGATTATGGTCTATACAAAAAAAAGGATTTTTTTCATGAAGATTGTAATTATTTAGTATTTTTAAGTTTAGTATTTTATTTATATTAAGTGATTTGTTGACGTTGGCGTTTATGAAATAAATCCCACTACTGTCATCCAAGTCTTCTGAAGTTACAGATTTAAAACCTTGTATATAGTTTATTCCAACTTCATTTATTGAAGAGCTTAATAAATTTAAATTACTATAATCTATAAAGTTATTTTTTGATTTTAAAAATTCTAATATAGCAGAAATACCTAAAAAATCTTTCCGTTTGTATATTTCAGAACCAAAAATTAATACAGGATTAACAGAGTTTGAAATTTCTTGGCATAAGAAACTATTACCTTCAGCCAAATCTTTTAGTTTTTTGATATTTAAACCAGAATAACTAACAGGTACAGTTAAATCTACGGAAGAACCGACTGAAATAATTTTAAAATTACCTTTTAAATGTCTTTGTCTTAATTTCAGATTTAAATAAGATCCTTCATACCTTGAATTTATTCCAAATAATATACAAAGGGTCGATCCATTAAGCTTATTTACAGAATTTAAAGTAATATTATTTTCAAAATCATTTGATTTAAAATTTCCATCAGATACTTTAAGATTTATAAATGAATATTTTTTCGAAAATAAAATTAATAAATTTAAAACTTCCAGACTTATGTTTGAATTAAATATTACAGTTAGTTTCTTTGACCTCAAAAAATGTTTATTTAAATGATCTTGAAAATATAAAGTATTAATAATTTCATTTAAAAGACTATTCCATAG
>TARA_B110000971_G_scaffold213046_1_pt1 | contig 16133 bp, 13 predicted proteins | sample TARA_B110000971 | Tara Oceans TARA_B110000971 (sample SAMEA4397842) | marine metagenome | biome: Polar Biome; feature: [SRF] surface water layer (ENVO:00010504); material: water (ENVO:00002006), including particulate matter (ENVO:01000060) such as... | depth 5 m | reverse complement strand
TTACAAACCTTCGATAAACTCAATTTATTTATACGACACTTAAAAACCAAATTGGTATTAGAACTTATTCTCGAAGACTGCATTTACCTCATCAAAATGGAGCTCAAAAAGTATTACTTTAAATATCTATCCAAAGATAAAAACGATGAAATAAAGGCAGAAAAAACATAGAAGAGGTAGAAGAAAACAAAGGTTCGCTTTTAGCAACTCCCCTTCATTCCCTATTGCACCCTCATACCTGCTGCTGATACGGTAGGCCAGAGTATACTGCCTGTTGCTGACTCTTCCAGATAACAACCACAAAGAAATTAATTCAACTACTATGAATGAAGCATAAAAAAAAGGTGGCCCGATTACGAGCCACCTATTATGTGGTTTTAGTTTTTGGTTAGTACGCTTTTTATTAGTAAACTAACTTGAAGTCTACTCGTCTGTTAAGACCTCTTCCCTCTGCAGATTCATTATCTGCTATAGGCTTAGTCTCTCCATATCCTTTAGCTGTCATTCTGGCGTCTGCTACACCTTGAGATGATAAGTAACGTTTAACAGCATCCGCTCTTTCCTGAGATAGTGTCAAATTATCAACATCTTCACCTTGACTGTCTGTATGACCTTCTATCATAACATTGGCTTCCTCATAGCTATTCATAATAGAAGCAAGTTTATCTAAATTAGTAAAAGACTCTACTTTAATTATCCCTTTCCCGCTTTCAAAGAATATACCCTTGGCTGCAAGTCTAATCTGCTCTTTCACTTCTTCTTTTATCTCTGGGCATCCTTTATTAGCAACTGTACCTGGAGTAGCTGGACACACATCTAAGTGGTCATACACTCCATCACCATCACTATCTGGACATCCTTCTCCTTCTTTGGTTCCTGGCTTAAGTGGACACTTATCTTCGCTATCTTGTATACTATCCTTATCACTGTCTGGACATCCAGCAAATTCTATGATGCCTGGTACATTCGGGCATTTATCTTCGCTATCTTGTATGCCGTCAGCATCTGTATCTGGACAGCCGCCAAACGCAGCAGTACCCGCTTCATCTGGACACTTATCTTCCTCATCTATTATACCATCACTGTCTCGGTCATATGGACAACCTACAGTATCTACTGCATAACCCTCTGGAGTTTCAGGACAGATATCAAAATCATCACTGATACCGTCATCGTCACTATCCTTGATTTTATATCCTCCACTGTTTCCGTTAGGTCCAAAATTAAACACAAAACCTACTGAGTGGTATAGATAAATGTCGTGAAGTGGCTTGTTACCTTCTCCGGCAACATTCAGTCTAGCTCCTGCTAGTGAATATGGGCTAGCATCATAGTTATCATCAAACGTGTAGTTAAACTGCTCGCTTATTACTAAATCTAATGATTCAGATAGTTTAATTTTTAGTCCTAAACCTGCATTCCAGTGGGATGCTATCCAAGTTCTATTTTGTGATCCGTACCAGTAATCATCTTTATCTCCTACTCGTGTAGAGCCCTCAGTAAATTTAGAGATAGACTGCATAGCACCTATACCTAGTCTTACAAACGGCTTAAATCGAGCATCTTCTGCTATGAGATACCCATTATTAAACTTGTATGTTACTCCTATCATACCTTCAGTCACTCTAGATCGGAAACCTTGTCTGTAGTTTTCTACTAATACTTTATCATAAGTAGTCTTATAAAAACCGATATCACCTGTACTACCATATAAATTAAGGTCGAAAGATGGATTTAGGTACATTCCAAATCCTCCACCTATGCCCTGGTAATCTGGAGTCTGCTTAAAGTAAGCTGCCGAACCTAAGTCGCCATGATATTCCCTTAAGCCTCCATTCACCTCTATACCAAATTTCTTTGTATACGATTGTGCATCTGCTACAAGTGTAAAAGTGAATAAGCCAATGAAAAGTGTGAGTATATTTTTATTCATGATTTTTCTTTTGATTTAAAGTAAGCAATATTACACTAATTTGACAAACCTAAAAAATATTTTTTGAGACTTTATACCCATACTCGGGTTCATTCTGAACAATTTTTGCAAATATCGGTGCTAATACGGCTCTTAAGTATTGGTCTTCTAAAGGGATTATACTCTTCTCTGTGCCATTTTTTTTTAAATGTCATATTTTCAAGTTGACCTAATCTGTAGGTGGCATCCTTGTCAAAACAGTACGGAATTACCTTGCCACCCCACGTTATGACAAGTCCCTGCCACATTCTCCAGCAGTGACTCAATAGTCCATTTTTGATTTTATACGTCAGTCCTTTTTTTCGTACCGCGAGTACTTCGGATTCTTAGGCAATAAGTCATTTGCTTGCTCGAAGTTATATATCTGTGCTGTCTTCAGTGCGATATGATCTACACCTACTTCCTTAGTCAACTACTGTATCTCCTTTATTATGCCCGAAAACTATAAACCGCCTATCATAAAAGGAGTCTTCCTGCCGGTAACTTTCTGCCATTTTATCATATTCTTAGTACCATCTATCACCTTACGCAGTTCGCCTCCTATCCTATACTGCCCATAGATTTCTTGGCTCAAACCGTCTATGGATATAATAAGTCTTCTTAGTCCGCTTTCTATAGTCTTTTTGCAATTGGCATCTGCGAGGTAGTGAGCATTAGTACTCAACGCATCCGTAAATCCTTGTTAAGGTGCAGTTTTCCCTAGAAGTAGCAGGTGATATAAGTGAGCTGCTTATGCAGCTGATCTATCACCTTCATGTTGATTTCTGGCTCTGGCATCCCCATAGGTCTACTAAATGCTGAAAGCCACTTGGACACTCTGGGCACCGCAGATTACAATTGGCAGTAGGCTCTAGCGAGAGTAAAATAGGCCGCCTGATGTAGCAGATTTTTTTAGTAACCGTACTGATACGATGCGAATATCTTTACTGCATTCCATAGACATCTAGCTCTCAGTGTATTCAAGTAGACTAATCCGTCTATTATTTGAGCTTTAATACATTAAACTATCTAAGTGAGGCTCGCTCTTTTTCTGTAAATGACTGTACCCACTACTAGGGTAAAAATAAGTGGCACCGCGGCTAGAAGCCAGCCAGTAAGTCCAACGCTGTGAAAATAAAAAGTGCCAATAATGGAGAACAACATACCGCCGATAACGAGGTGAGCACCTACTCGCAAGCGTCTGCGTAAAAAAACGCTGCCTAGCAATGCTATGAATGCTCCTATACCCTTAAACAATGAGCTTCGCTTATATCTATCTTCTGTAAGGTACACGTCTACGTTTTCTGCTAATGAACTATATACTGCATCCGTTTCCGCGGGGCCAGAGAACTTTCGCTGGTCCTCCATAGCAATGTCTATAGACTCTCGGAAGACCGTAATCTCCTCTGGGTGCTGGTATGAATTATAATTACTCACCACCATAAAAGCAGTGAGAAAAGTGAGTACAAATCCACCTATAGCATATATCGTGCGTGACGCCCCCATTAATACACAAAGTAAACACAAAACAAACCTATGGTTGCAGGTTTTTGGGTATTTTTAATTTAACAACGTAAATAAGTATGGCAACTGCACTATTTCGGATAAAAGAGGTCCATTTATTTTACTCTATACTTTTTTAGGGTAAGAACATTGAAATTTCAGCGAAGCGAAAATTCTTGCTTTTTCTTAGTGCCTTAGTGTTAAACTTTTTTTAGAATGACCCACCAGCTGCCTTGAATAAGAACAGGCCTCAGAGGCCTGTTCTTATCCGCCAACAATCATGAAAATGATCGCTCACCATACCCACAGCTTCCATATATGCCATACAAGTCTTGCTGCCTACGAATTTAAACCCTTCTTTTTTTAATGATTTGCTCATAGCATCGCTCTGTGGTGTGGTGGTTTGTACGTCTGCCCAAGATGCTACCGGTATTACTAAAGTTTGGTAATCAGTAAACTGCCAGATATACTTATCAAATGTGCTATTATCAGCTTTTAGTCTTAGGTATTGTTTCGCATTGTTAATGGTGGCTTCTATTTTACCACGGTGGCGAATAATCCCGGGGTTACTGAGTAATACTTCTATCTCCTTCTCTCCATATCCCGCGATACGCTTCGCATCAAAATTATCAAATGCTAATCGAAATCCTTCCCTCTTCTTTAGAATAGTATGCCAGCTAAGTCCCGCTTGGAAGGTTTCTAATATTAAGGTCTCAAACAAGATCGCATCCTCGTGCACGGGCACGCCCCACTCCTCATCGTGGTATTTTAGGTAGAGTTCATCTTTGAGACACCATTCACATCTTTTTTTGCCGTCTTGTGGGTCGTAGGTTACTTTTGACATATCGCTAATGTTAGAAACAAATAACGACATAGATTTCACCACAAACAATGAAGTACCCATGAGTGAGGTGATAGCTCAGATGGAAAAGGAAATATACAGTAGTGGTGTGCCTCTGAAGCATTATATTAAGACTATCAGCACTAGTCCACGCGATTTGATAGCGGACCTGGCCAAGTTTATCAAGCTAATAGACAGCGGTACACAAGTACAAAACCTCTTTTACCGTATAGACATAAATCCTGCTAAAAAAGACGGCAAACTGCAATACTACGAAGCTCTAGCCACCCTAGCTTGGAATCGAGTCTTTCAGAAGGTGTGGTTTAGGCGGAATTTTAAGGGGTAAGGGTTATTCTATTAGAGTTCCCTTAAAATTGAACGGCTTTCTTCCTTCTGGAGGATCAAATGTCAAGTCCAACTTTGGCTCTTTTCTTCCATTTATAAAAATTTTATTTTGTTCAGATAAATAATACGAAACGTCTTCAATGCAGCTCTGATAGACCAGATACTTACTGCGTGCTTGTTTATACGAAATACAACCTTCAGACTGACATTTTATAGGCATCAAAAGCGTATCAATATTAGGCACTCCTAACAAAAAATACAGCGGTGTAATATAACCTCTGAATGTCCCTGTATTTTTCTGAATCAACTTAAGTTCAGTCTCCGAGCTAGTAGACCCGAACACATTCTCTAAAAACACCCTCTTAAAACTGGAAATAGATAAATGGCTGTATATCTGCACTCGTAGCTTGATAGATCACAACTACCACTATCACGAAAATAAGTGCTTTCACGTACATAGGCGATTCCGTAAACCACCATTGCAGCCTGTTTTTTAAGTTACTTGGCAACATGTGGGCTACATAGCCTAGGAGCATTATTACAAATACCTTGCGGTAGGCTGCCATTCGCGATAACATTCCGTCAAAATCAAAATTAGTGAAAATATTCTCTAACATCAGACCTACAGTAGCCATATCTGTAGCCCTAAAATACATCCAACAAAATGCCACAAAGTGAAAGGTAATTAAAACTGAAATCACTTTACCTACTTTAGTTGTAGCTATATTAAAATACTTAGCCCAGACACGATGTACTGCTAATCCAGCTCCGTGCAGTGCTCCCCAAACGATAAATTTAGTAGCAGCCCCATGCCATAATCCACCAAGAAGCATTGTGATAAATAGATTCACGTAGGTACGTACTTTACTTTTCCTGTTGCCCCCTAGCGATATATATAAGTAATCACGCAGCCAGCTGCTAAGTGAAATGTGCCATCGCCGCCAAAACTCTGTAAGACTCTGAGACTTATATGGACTATTAAAATTAATAGGCAGCTTAAAGCCAAGCAATGCTGCTAATCCTATAGCAATATCTGAGTAGCCCGAAAAATCACAATAGATCTGAATACTGTACCCATATACCGCCATTAGATTCATAAATCCACTGTATATCTCTGGTGTTTCAAATACGCGGTCTACAAAGTTGACTGAGATATAGTCACTGATAACTACTTTCTTAAATAGGCCTGCCATAATCAGAAACACAGCTCGCCCAAAACCACTGCTACTGAGGTAATACGGTCTCTTTATTTGAGGCAAAAACTCAGCTGCTCTTACTATAGGCCCCGCTACCAACTGTGGAAAGAATGACACAAAAAAAGCGAAGTCGAAGATATTGCCACACGGTTTTAGCTTGCCTCTATATATATCTATACTATAGCTCAGTGTCTGAAATGTATAAAAGGAAATACCTACGGGTAATAAGATTTCGTATATATCAAAACTCACCCCGAAAGTCCCGTTAGCAAAAGCAGACAGAAAATTTACTGCTTTAAAATCTGTTTGGAAAAAGCCATTGATAGCTTCTGTCAAAAAATAGGAATACTTGAAAAAACCCAATAGTCCAAGGTTAGCAAAGAGACTAATGCCCAAATAGAACTTTTTCTCCCACTTTTCCTTAGCTAGATAGATACCAAACCCACAGCCATAATCTACTAATGTGCTGAATAGTAGCAGTAAAAAATACAATCCACTGCACTTGAAATAAAAGAAAAGGCTGAAGGCTAGTAAGTAGAAATTACGAACACGTACTTGCTTATGTATTAAAGTAAAACCAGCAAACATGGCCGTAAAAAGAAGTAGAAAGGTGTACTGATTAAAGAGCAACGGATTCTTGGCCGAATAACTAAATATTTGATCTATACTTATCATACTACCTCTGCTCGTAGTGGCTCATCAATGCGTCATAGAGCATCTTCCCTTGTTTTCTGTATCCCTCCTGGGTAAAGTGAATGAGGTCTCCTCTCGCTTCCCCATCCTTATGCCATTCTAATATAGACCTACTGCCTCCCATACTGCCGTATAAGTCCCATACAGCAACCTGCTCCTCCACCGCTAACTCCTTTAGAGCGTCTACCAGCGTTGCCACATTCTTATTGGCATACTTTCTCCGGTAAAAGTGGTCTGGTGGTGTAGTAATTAGGATAGGTAATCCATCATTTGATTTTCGAAGTCTCTGAATGAGTTTTCTGTAATCTTCCTTCACGCAGCTTACGCAAAAGTTTTTACTCGGGAGATAACAATCATTCGTACCGAAACTGATTATCACCAATCTCGCATTTAACTCTTTTATCTGCTGCTCAAAGTTTTCACTTCTCAGGTATTGAGAAACGGTACTCCCATTTATGCCCATAGCATGATAGAGCACACCAGGATTATTGTTTTCCAATATTACACCTTGTAGTTCAGGCGTAGTATCTTTCTCGTAGGTGGGTTTAAAGGAGAGTCTTTCTTGCGGTTGATCGAAACAAATAGTTGTATGCGTATTCTCTTTGGCCTGCGTAAAAAGACCAATGACATCTGACGGTAAAAAGCTACCACATTTATCTAAAAACGTAACCTTAGTAAAGCCAGCGTCTGTCTCTGATCTATCTGCCACATCTATGCTAAAAGAGGAGCTAGGAGATGCCGTGACGACGAAGCCCGCGGCACCTATATCATGTGAAGCATATTCTCTAAGAATAGAGCAATACTGCCATGTACCCGTATGTGTAAATCTCACATCTAAAGCTCCGCCGCTATTGGCTATTCTGTACGGAAAGACAAAACCTCTTCCTGCATTTCCAAAACAAGCCTGAAGACGCCTACGCACCTCGCCAGTCAAAAAATCTGCTTGGATGTGCGAGTCTCCTATATGAACGATAGCTACTTTTTTATCTTGCTCCGAGATAGCATCTAGCTGTAAAAAAAACGGAAGCAACACCTCACTATTTAGTAATTGCTCATTCACCGTTTCGTCATTCTGAGAAAAAGAACCCAATAGAAAAAGGAAACACATCAGCACCAATACATTAATTCTATGACTTATGGTGCTTACTGTCATCGCATTAGCTATACTTACCCTTGAATTTTTTACGAATGTCTGAGGATATTTTTTTCACTTCTTGCTCCTGGTCAGATTTACAGATCAGTAAGGCATCCTTAGTATCTATGACGAAGTAGCCGTCTAAGTCTTTTATCACTACTAGTTTTTTAGTATCACTGACCACTAAGTTTTTTTCAGAGTTGATAGCGTGAAGATTTACATTCAGTGCAGTATTAGAATCTTTCTCCTCTAGCTGCTCATGCACGCTCTTCCAAGTACCGAGATCACTCCACCCAAAAGAAGATGGGAGCACAAATACATTGTCTGCTTTTTCTAAAATACCATTGTCTATAGATATGCTCGCTATCTCTGTATATATTCGTCCTATATGCTTACTTTCTAAAGCAGTATTATAGGCTCCCTTCACTTCACCAAAGCTCATATTTAGCTCTGGCAAGTACTCTCTAAGAGCTTTTAGAATGCTATCTACTCGCCAGACGAACATCCCACTGTTCCATAAGAAATCTCCACTCTCTAGGAACTTTTCGGCCATCTCTAGTGGTGGTTTTTCCGTGAAGGTAATTACCTTATTCACGCCCTTACTTACCTCTTTTTGATCAAACTGAATGTACCCATATCCTGTATCAGGTCTATGTGGCTTAAGCCCCAAAGTGACTAGTGCGTCATTTTCCTTAGCAAAACGGTGAGCAGTGTGCATCTGCTGTATGAAGGTACTCTCATCTTGAATCAGGTGATCGCTTGGAGCTATTAAGAGTATTCCCTCTTTTGAAATGTCCGCTATTTTATGAGCGGCATACGCTACACAAGCAGCAGTATTTTTACCCATAGGCTCTGAAAGTACCTGTTGATCTTCCAGCTCTGGTAATTGCTCCTTTACTAATGTGGCGTATCGTTCGTTTGTGATTACATATATATTCTTAGTAGGTACTAGTTTCTTATACCTATCATATGCATCCTGTATGAGTGTGTTACCAGTACCTAGTATGTCTATAAACTGTTTAGGTGTGTGCTCTCTGCTCACCGGCCAAAACCTACTTCCTATGCCACCTGCTAAGATGACTGCGTACGTATTTTTTAATATTTTCATATCAACCCCTCTTTTACTAAATCTTGTATATGCACTATCCCTTTTACTTCGCCTTCTTTTACCAATATAATATGGTTTATCTTGTTTTCATTTAAGAAAGCTACTCCCTGTACGGCCATAGTCTCAGAACTTAATGTTTTCGGGTTGGCTGTCATTATATCTTCTGCTTTAAAATGCCCCAAGTCCGTATGTTTAGTAAGCATCCTACGCAAATCTCCGTCAGTCACTATACCTATTAATTTTTTACCTTGAAGTACTACTACTGCTCCCATTCTGCCCTCAGTCATAGCCATTATACATTCACTTAATCTCGCTGTAGTAGCTACACTAGGAATAGTGTTCTCGTTTGCTATATCTAGCAGAGTAAGGTACAGTTTTTTGCCTAAAGCTCCACCTGGATGATACCTAGCAAAATCGTCTGACTTGAAACCTCTGCACTTGATTAGGGCTACAGCGAGAGCGTCACCCATCGCCATCTGTGCAACTGTGCTGGTGGTGGGAGCTAGGTTATTAGGACAAGCTTCAGCATCTACGGTAGTATCTAATATATAGTTACAGTTGTCTGCCAGGTACGAATCAATATTACCTACCATACCTATTAGTATGTTCCCCCCTCTAGTTATAAGTGGAGCTAAGGTTTTTATCTCCGGACTATTGCCACTCTTAGAGATACAGATAGCTACATCATCCTGCTGCATCATACCTAGATCTCCGTGTATCGCATCCGCGGCATGCATGTACAGAGCCGGAGTACCAGTACTATTAAAAGTAGCGACAATTTTTTGAGCTATAATAGCACTTTTTCCTATCCCTGTAACCACTACTCTTCCTTTTGATTTTAGAATGTCTTCTACAGCCTTTGAAAAGTTCTCATCGATGAGTGTAATCAGTTTTTGGAGGCTCTTGCTCTCCAAGGAAACAGTTTCTATCCCTATTTGACGTATTTCAGTAGAATTTAACACTTTTATTTAGTGCAAATTAAAAAAATATTTCTGCAAGTGGTGTAAAGAGTATTATATTAGTCCATCATTAATAGATAACAGAGAATAATAACACACAAATGGGAGCGGAAGTAGCAGATTTAAGGGGCAGTTTGAAAAAATTTTTCGGATTTGATTCGTTTAAGGGAATGCAAGAGGAGGTAATATCTACTATTATGAAGGGGGAGGATTGTTTCGTGATTATGCCAACAGGAGCGGGAAAATCGCTGTGTTATCAATTACCCGCACTTATTAGCTCGGGTACGGCCATTATCATATCCCCACTAATAGCACTGATGAAAAATCAGGTAGACGCCATACGTGGATATGGAGATAGTGATGCAGTAGCACATTTTCTCAACTCATCTCTTACAAAAACACAGACAGAGAAAGTAAAAGAAGATGTGATCTCTGGAAGGACTAAAATGCTCTACGTAGCTCCTGAAACACTCAAAAAAGATGAAACTATAGATTTCTTGAGATCTGTAGAATTAAGTTTTGTGGCTGTGGATGAGGCTCATTGTATCTCAGAGTGGGGTCATGACTTCAGACCTGAGTACAGACGCATAAAACAAATAGTTAAAGAAATAGATGATGTGCCTATGGTGGCACTTACTGCTACTGCTACTCCTAAAGTACAACTGGATATTCAGAAAAGTCTAAATATGGTAGGAGCTCAAGTCTTCAAATCTTCTTTTAATCGTGATAATTTATATTACGAAGTAATGCCAAAAGGAAGTAAAGCTCAGACTATGAAGGATCTAATCTCCTTTGTAAATAAGCGAAAAGGGAAAAGTGGTATTATATACTGCTTAAGCCGTAAAAAAACAGAAGACGTAGCTGATATACTCAGAGCCAATGGCGTCAATGCTTTAGCATATCACGCAGGGCTAGACGCAAAAACAAGAGCTGGAAATCAAGATAAGTTCCTTATGGAAGATGCAGATGTAATCTGTGCTACTATAGCCTTTGGTATGGGGATAGATAAACCTGACGTACGTTTCGTGATACACTATGACGTACCTAAATCCCTAGAAGGTTACTACCAAGAGACAGGTAGAGCTGGTAGAGATGGTTTGGATGGAGATTGTCTATTATTTTACAATCCAAAAGATACAGAGAAATTAGAGAAGTTTCTAAAGGACAAACCTGTAGCTGAGCGTGAGATAGGTACTCAGCTCATTTCAGAAATGGCATTTTTTGCTGAGTCATCTCAGTGCAGAAGGCAATCACTCTTGCACTACTTTGGCGAAACCTTCAAGTCTGATAGGTGCGAGAAAATGTGTGACAACTGTAGACACCCTAGAGAGTCGACTGATGGCACCGCACAGCTAGTCATGGCACTTAAAACTATAGCTCATACTGCTGGCAGGGTGGGTCTAAAACACGTGGTGCAGATACTTTCAGGTACAGCATCACCAGAAGTCAAAGCATATAAACATGACAAGTATGAGTTCTTTAGCAAAGGCAAGGAAGAAGGCGATATCTACTGGAAAACTCTCATACGCTATGGCCAAATCAATAACCTAATAATAAAAAATATAGAGCTTTATGGCTTGCTATCCATTAGCGAAGAAGGAAAAGCCTACTTGGCTAATCCTACCAAAATAGCTATAGCCTTAGATAGAGAGTTCGACCCTATAAGTGATGCTGACTTTGATAATATACAGCTAGAAGCAGTATTTGACAAAGATCTATATGACCAACTAAAAGACCTTCAAAAAGAAGTAGCCAAAGAAATGGGGCTGCCACCCTATGTCATTTTCCAACAACCTAGTTTAGAGGATATGGCCTTTAAATATCCTATGAATATGGAGGAGATGGAAAATATCACCGGAGTAGGAAAAAATAAAGCCAAAAAGTTCGGCAAGGCATTTATACATCTCATTACCGCATATGTAGAAGAAAATAACATAGAACGGCCTGATGATCTAGTGCTCAAGTCTGTCGTGAATAAAAGTGCTAAGAAGATACACATTATCCAAAATATAGATAAAAAAGTACCTCTTGAAGATATAGCCAAAGGACAAGGCATGGACTACCAGGAACTACTCGACGAACTGGAAGCAATAGTATTCTCTGGTACGCAAGTAAATCTCATGTATTATGTAGATGAAATCATAGATGAAGACGGTAGAAATGAAATATACGACTACTATAAATCTGAGGATACAGGTAGCATAGATGCTGCCGTAGATGAGTTTGAAGGAGAGTTCACTCACGAGGAAATGAAAATATTTCAAATACAATTCATGAGTGATGTTGCAAATTAAAAAAAGTCTTTTAAATTTGCACTCGAATTGGCCGATGGTGTAACTGGCAACACGTCTGCTTTTGGTGCAGAAGAGTCCAGGTTCGAAACCTGGTCGGCCAACAATTAGAAAGTAAGAGGTCTTGCGAAAGGCCTCTTTGCTTTTAAAAGAAATAAAACAAAGAATACATGAACACGTATTCCAAGTTTATGATAACTCGCACAAGCGAGTGAAAGTAAAACAACGATATGCCATCTTTTATAAATAAAGTAAAAATCTTTGCGGGCTCCGGCTCCACCATATTAGCTGAAAAAATAGCTAAGTCCTACGGTCAAAATCTCGGTACAGTAACCTTGAACACTTTCAGCGACGGAGAGTTTCAGCCGTGTATAGACGAAACAGTACGTGGGTGTGACGTATTCATTATTCAAAGTACTATGCCGCCGGCAGATCACCTAATGGAACTGCTCATGCTCATAGATGCAGCTAAACGTGCTTCTGCTCATAAAGTAGTAGCCGTCATTCCCTACTTTGGTCTCGCTAGGCAGGATAGAAAAGATAAGCCACGCGTACCCATAAGCTCCAAAATGGTAGCGAATATACTCACGGCAGCTGGGGCTGATAGAGTAATGACCATGGATCTTCACGCTCCTCAGATTCAAGGATTTTTTGATATCCCTGTGGACCACCTAGACTCTACCGTCATTTTTATCCCTTATATCCAAAGTCTTCCAAAAGAAAATCTACTGCTAGCTGCACCAGATGTAGGTGCTACTAAAAGAGTACGAGAGTTTGCTAAGTATATGGGAGTAGAAATGGTCATATGTGATAAAGCTCGTAAGCGTTCTAATGAGATAGCTTCTATGACAGTGATAGGCGATGTGAAAGGTAAAGACGTAGTACTCATAGATGATATTTGTGATACTGCTAACACACTCTGCAAAGCCGCTGCACTAATTAAAAAGCAAGGAGCTAAATCTGTAAGGGCCGTATGTACACATCCTGTTCTGAGTGGTCAGGCATATGATAACCTGGAAAATTCAGTACTAGAAGAAATTATATTATGTGACACAATCCCTCTAGTTCCTGGCAATTATAATAAAATAAAAGTGCTAAGCGTAGATCGCTTATTTGCCAATGCGATCAGAAGTGTGAGTGAGTTTGGATCCATCAGCTCATTATTTAATATTTCTGATTCATTCCAACAAGAATTAATATAACAACGAATTTAATAGTAAGAAAAAAATGAAAGTAATTGCATTAAAAGGCGACCCAAGAGAAGGACTAGGAAAGTCAGCTACCAAAAAAGTAAGAAGCGAAGGCAAAGTACCTTGCGTCATTTACGGTAAAGGTGAGAATCACCATTTTTCTGTATACCAAGCAGATTTTAAGAACTTAATATTTACTCCAAACACTTACCTAGTACAAGTGACTGTGGGAGATATGGTAAAACTAGCTAAAGTACAGGAACTACAATACCACCCAGTATCTGAAGATATTATACACGCTGACTTCTACGAAGTAGATGCAGATAACCCAATATCGATAGCCTTGCCTGTAAAGGTAGTAGGAAGTTCTCCTGGTGTAATAGGTGGTGGTAAACTACAAGTTAAAATTAAAAAACTTATGGTTTCTGGACTTATTTCAGATCTTCCAGAATTTATAGAAGTAAGCCTAGATACCCTGGAAATAGGGAAAAGTGTGAAAGTAGGGGAAATAAGCGTAGACAAGCTTACACTGCTAGATTCACCAAATAACTCTATCGTATCTTGTATAGTAACTAGAGCTGCTAAAAGTGCTGGTCTAGAAGGAGAAGAAGCTACTGAAGAAGCTACTGAATAAGTAACTGCTGATTCGAGTACAACTACTTAAAATCCTTTCCGCTGTGCGGCAAGGATTTTTTTCTATAATTTTTTTCGGAATACCCTCAAGCAACCCTTCATCATTCAGGAATATTTCTCCTTCCATCCCATTATATCGTCCGAATGTCTTCGTGTCCCCACGAACATTATACCTCTTGGTTTGAGGTTTTATTATAGGAACTTGCTTTCTACACAGACTTACGAATTACCGCATCTATATTCTCAAACTCAAAATCCAACGCAGTTTTAACTTTGGTATTATCAAAATAATTCACAGCGATACTTGCTTTTACCGTCTCTTTACTCAGCATACCTCCCAATCCTATAAACTCCTTACAAGCCACGAAATAATACGCTATTTGGTAGAGTAACCCTTTTATCTCTATAGACGGTTTTTTAGTGTCTAGAGCAGTCGTCATACTGTCCGCAACTTCTTTGAAACTCTTATTTTCAGAAACAATGATATACCGCTCTCCTACTATATCTGAAATGCACAGTTTTATCGCTACACAAGCTACATCTTCTACTCCCACCCATCCTGTTATTCCATTGCTATAAAATGGAAATCCATTTTGTGCATTGCCAAAGAGTTTATTGCTTCCCTTAGTCCAATCACCGTAACCTAAGATTATACCAGGATTAATAGCTACACTGGCTAGTCCTTCATCCATACCGCGCCACAGCTCTAGCTCGCCTAGATGCTTAGAGTAGCCATAGTTACTATGCGGTAGTTCGTCATCCCATTCTGCATTCTCTCTTATTGTCTCTTCTGTGCCACTCTTAGCTATAGCCGCTATACTACTACAGTATAGTAGTTTCTTCACCCCTACATCCTTGGCTACATTGACCACATTTGCTGTGTATTGTTGATTTACCTCCAGAAGTCTATTGAAGTCTTTCCCAAGATATGAAATCACACCTGCCAGATGCATAATATAATCTACCCCACTAAATACCTCTTCTAATCCTTCGGTATCATACAAAACACACTCATGCCAAGTCAACATAGCATAGCTTTCTGGTGCGAGTTTATAAAATTCCTTGACCTTATCAAACTCAGCTAGCGAAGATCCGAGTCTTGTAATAGCACGGACTGTATGCCTTTGTTTTAGCAAATGATGTATAATATGTACACCTAAAAATCCATTGGCTCCAGTTATGGCAAAAGTCACGTTATGCTTACCTTATTTTTGTAACCTACGAATATATTTAATGTTAGAGGAATACTTCACGCCAATTAGCTTATCTCAAGAATATGCACCTTATCAGATAGGTAGCACCATACAAAAGTATGATACTACATTCCCTGAACTCACATCTGGAAAAACAGCACTGCTCACCGTAGTAGAAGAGCTAGGTCAGTATAATGCCGTTCGGGCAGCACTATACTCTCTGGTAACTCACACAAGACTTACGGATAAACTTATAGACTTAGGTGATATGCTAACTGGTGACAAGCCAACAGACACTAATGCTGGGATACAGCATATATCTAAAACTCTCAGAACACAAGGAATCTCTATTATAGTGCTGGGTGCAGACGCTAATCAAGGAGAAGCTATGTATCGCAGTTTTGAAGGGGACGAAAAACAAGTGGAAGCTACGCTTATATCCTCTCACCTTCCGCTGCTAGAGTATGAGCTACTCAATAGAATATGTAGCATAGATCCTAGTTATCTAGGTCAGTTAAATGCTCTTGGTTTTCAAGCTCATTATGTTCCGCCTAAGGCTATGAACATGTTAGATAATCTAAACTTTGGTCACCAGAGACTTGGACAATTAAAAAGTAAAATAGAAGATAGCGAACTCTACCTCCGAAATTCTGATTTAGTCCTTTTTAATCTCAATGCTATAAAAAATACAGAGGCTCCTGCTCAGAAAGCACTACAACCAAATGGGCTGAATAGTGATGAGGCATGCCAACTAGCGAGGTACAGCGGAATGAGTGATGCAAACACAGCATTTGGCATTTTTGGTTATTTTGATTCCAAAAACGACTCGTCACTTACCTCAGAACTGATAGCACAGATGATCTGGTACTATATAGACGGTATGCTCTGCAGAGTAGGTGACACTCCTACCTCACATAGTGATTTTGTGAAGTATCGCTGTGACTTTTCAGTACACGAAGATACCCCATTACTTTTCTTGAAAAGTAAACGAACTGCTAGATGGTGGATGCAAGTAGAGCACCCTGGATATCCAGAAAATGAAAAGATGCACTTAATCATCCCCTGCTCATATGAGGACTATATAGAAGCAGCCAA
>TARA_B110000971_G_scaffold45171_1_pt1 | contig 16165 bp, 12 predicted proteins | sample TARA_B110000971 | Tara Oceans TARA_B110000971 (sample SAMEA4397842) | marine metagenome | biome: Polar Biome; feature: [SRF] surface water layer (ENVO:00010504); material: water (ENVO:00002006), including particulate matter (ENVO:01000060) such as... | depth 5 m | reverse complement strand
AAAAAGAAGTTAAATCTTAAATTTAATTAAATGAGTATCACAGCTAAAGATGTAAATGAGCTAAGAAAAAAGACTGGCGCAGGAATGATGGACTGCAAAAAAGCTTTAACAGAATCTGACGGAAATATGGAAGAAGCTATTGATTTTTTAAGAAAAAAAGGTCAGAAAATAGCTGCTAACAGAGAGGGTAGAGATGCTAAAGAAGGCTTAGTCATTGCTAAATCTAACAACCATACAGGGTATTTAATTTGTTTAAATTGTGAAACTGACTTTGTTGCAAAAAATGATGAATTTAGTAAGCTTGCCAATTATTTTATTGATTTAGCATTGGAGTCAAATTCTGACTCTTTAGAAGATTTTTTGAAACTATATTATTTAGATTCTGAATTAACTATTTCAGAAAAGATTACAGAACAAAGCGGAGTCATTGGCGAAAAGATTGAAATATCTTATTTTGACAAAGTTAAAGCTGAGAAAGTTGTTGCTTACAACCACCCCGGTAATCAAATTGCTTCACTTGTAGGTTTAACATTGGATGCTGAAGATATTGGTAAGCAGGTTGCCATGCAGGTTGCTGCTATGAATCCAATTGCATTGGATCAGGATTCTGTTACTCAAGATATTATTGATAGAGAAATGGAGGTTGGTAAAGAATTAGCTATTCAGGAAGGTAAACCACTTGAAATGGCAGAGAAAATTGCCAAGGGAAGATTAAATAAATTTTTCAAAGAGACCACCTTAGTAAATCAAGCATTTATTAGAGATAATAAAAAAACAGTAGGTCAATTTCTTAAGGAAAGTGATCCTGATTTAATGGTCACAAGTTTTAAGAGATATTCACTATCAATTTAATTTTGTTATTTATATTTAGAGAGCTTTTAGCTCTCTTTTTTTTGAGCTAATTTTAAAAAACTATGAAGTATAAAAGAATTTTATTAAAACTAAGTGGCGAAGCCTTAATGGGTGAAAAGCAGTTCGGTATTGATAATAAAAGATTAATGCAATACGCTAAGGATATTCAGGAGATTTCTGAGATGAATGTTGAAATTGGTATTGTAATTGGTGGTGGAAATATTTTTCGAGGTGTTCAAGCTGAAAAAGGCGGAATGGATAGAACTCAAGGAGATTATATGGGAATGCTTGCTACTATGATAAATAGTATGGCACTTCAGTCTGCTTTAGAATCTATAGGATTAATAACAAGGCTTCAATCTGCTATTGATATGAAGCAAATTGCCGAACCTTATATAAAAAGAAAGGCAGTAAGACACTTGGAAAAAGGAAGAATTGTAATTTTTGGTGCAGGAACTGGAAATCCTTTTTTTACAACAGATTCTGCTGCTTCTCTTAGGGCTGTGGAAATTGAATCAGATGTGATTCTCAAAGGAACAAGAGTTGATGGGGTATACGATTCTGACCCTGAAAAAAACAGCAATGCTCTAAAATTTGACACCCTAACTTTCGATCAGGCATATGATAAACAACTGAAAATCATGGATATGACTGCATTTACCCTTTGTAAAGAAAATGAAATACCAGTAGTTGTTTTTGACATGAATTGCTCAGGTAATTTAAAAAAAGTTATATTAGGTGAGAAGATTGGTACATTAGTAACAATATAAATCTGAAATGGAAGAAGTTGATATAATCTTAGAGGAAGCTGAGTTGGCAATGAACAAGTGTGTTTCTCATCTTTCAGTTGAACTAAGTAAAATTAGAGCAGGAAGAGCAAATCCTTCAATGCTAGATACTGTCAAAGTTGATTATTATGGTTCTCCAACCCCCTTATCTCAAATTGGAAATGTAAGTACTTTAGATTCTAGAACACTAACTATCCAACCATGGGAAAAACCTATGTTAGATGAAATTACTAAAGCTGTTATCAACGCTAATTTAGGTTTAAATCCCCAGAATAATGGAGAAGTTATTATCATAGCTGTTCCTGTTCTGACTGAGGAACGAAGAATGGATCTTGTTAAAAAAGCTAAATCTGAAGGTGAAAATGCGAAAGTTAGCATAAGATCTCAAAGAAAAGATGCCAATGACATGATTAAAAGCTTGAAAGAAGAAGGACTTAGTGAGGACGGCATTAAAGATTCTGAAGATTTCATTCAAAAACTAACAGACTCTTTCACTAAAAAAGTAGATGAATTAGTTGCTGTTAAAGATGTAGACATTATGAAAGTCTAAATTCTTATGATACTTTTATCCTTGATAATTAGGATTTTATCAAAAATATCTAGAGTTTTACAACAATTAATTTGCAAATTATAAATATTTAAACCAATTATTATGAAAAAGTTTTGGATTTTACCTGTTACTGCATTGATGATATCTTGCGGTGCTGCTACAGAAGAAGCTCCTGCTGCAGCTCCAGTTGAAGAAGTTGTTGCTCCAGTTGAAGAAGTTGAAGAAGTTGCTCCGGTTGCTGACTCAACAATGGAAGAGGCTGCTGCTGACTCTACAATGGAAGAAGCTCCAGTTGAAGAAGCTCACGATGGTCACGATCACTAAAATTCTGTTTTGAATTTATTTAAAGCCCTTTATAGGGCTTTTTTTATGCCCATACTTTTGATCCTTCAGAACAATTCTGACATATTTCTATCTGCTTTCTATCAGAAAATATTTGTTTTCGAAAATCATTATATTTTTTACTTAGCCAGACTTTTTTAAATTTTTCGTTTTCTAAATTTCCAAGGGTGTTTGCAGCATCTTTATCAAAACAACAAGGAACAATTCCACCTTTTGAGGTTACCACTGCACTGCTCCACATTCGCCAGCAATGATTGGAAAATTTATTTTTAAGGATATACTTTCCACTTTTTGTTTTCGTGTATCTAGAATATTTTTCATTATCTGGAATTAGTTCATTTCCATTTTCATAATTGTAGAACTGAGCAGTTTTTAAACGTAGTTCATTAACTCCAAGTTCGCTTGCTAGACTTTTCATCTCTTCAATTAAATGCTCGTTAGTTTTAACCACTAAAAATTGAAAAATCACGTGAGGGTATTGACTGTTTAATTCCTTTTTCCATTTTAAAATATTTTTTGTACCATCAATTACTCTTTTATATTTTCCATTTTTACGATATACTTGATAAGTTTCTTGGCTATTACCATCAATAGATATAATTAACCTCTTTAACCCAGATTGAATAGTTTTTTTGCAATTTTCATCATTTAAGAAATGACCATTAGTAGATGTCGAACAAAATATTTTTTTTGAATTTGCATATTTTACAAAATCAAAAAAGTTTTTATTAATGTATGGTTCTCCTTGGAAGTAATAATTTATATAAGTTAACTTTCCTGCAAGCTCATCAATTATTTTTTTATTTAAAGAAATTGAAAGATTGCCTGTTTTTCTAGTGAATTGTTTTAACCCACTTGGACATTCTGGACAACCCAAGTTACAAGATGTAGTTGGTTCTATACTTAAAGCAAATGGAAGTCCTGAAATCAAAGATTTTTTTAAACCCCTTGAAATAATAAAACTAATATAAAGCCTAAAAACATTTACTGCTTTTTTTACAGTAAAGAAATTAAATAAAGCTATTAATTCAGATTTATGCATTTATATTTATAAAATTAGTAAAATCCTTTATTCTAATAGTCTTTAACTTCTCTATTAATTAATAACTTAGCATATGATTAATGTAAATTAGTTTAAAATGTGGAAGAATATTTCTAGAATTATTCTTAATAACAGAATTTTAATTGTTTTTTTAATTTTAGTTCTAACTATCTTTTTTGGTTTTTTCGCCACCAAAATTAAGTTGCAGTACCAAATAAATAAGCTTCTTCCCGATAACGATTCTACTTTCATTGCCTACCAGAATTTTAAATCAAATTTTGGTCAAGATGGCCTAATGTTGGTTATTGCAACCACAGAACCAAACTTTTACTCTGAAAAAAAATTTAATGCTTGGTTAGAAATGGCCGATAGTATAGGTAATGTTAGAGTTTTAGTAAAAGAAAATGACACTAGTTACTATAAAAACGCTATTGATTCTATTTTTTCAGAAGGACATTTATACAACATAATAAAAGATAAAAAGAAAGGTAAATTCAATCTAGTTCAGATAATTGATAATTACCCTTTATCTCAAGAAAAAATTGATAGTATTTCTAACGTTATTAGCAACCTTAGTTTCTACGAAAATATTGTCTATAAGAACTCTAGTGATCTCCATTTAATGATGCTGTTCTTAAATAAGGATGTTTTTAATTCTAAATCCAGAGGATCCTTAATTACTGAAATTAATGAGATTGCAATGTCTTACGATCACTTATTTGAAAATTGGAGATTTTCTGGTCTCCCATATATAAGGTCTTACGTCATGACAATAATTAAATCGGAGCTAAAAATATTTGTTCTTCTAGCTCTGTTAGTTACTTCAATACTACTTTTTGTATTTTTCAAATCATTTAAAGTGGTTGTTATTTCATTAATTGTTGTTTTAGTAGGTGTTGTTTGGTCCATGGGAGTTATAGGGATTTTCGGTTATGAATTAACCTCTCTTATGGCTTTGATTCCTCCGCTAATAATTGTTATTGGTATACCAAATTGTATTTATTTAATTAATAAATACCAACAGGAATTTAAGAACCATGGTGATAAGCTTTCTGCTTTGGATAAAATTATTCAGAAAGTTGGGAATGCTACTTTTTTAACCAATGCAACTACTGCATTAGGCTTTGGAACATTTGTTTTTACAAATTCTTCAATTATGATTGAATTTGGATTGGTGTCATTTATTAATATACTCTGTATGTTTATAATAAGTATATGTCTAGTTCCAATTATTTATAGTTTTTTACCTCCTCCTAAAGAAAAGCATACTAAACATCTAGACAGAAAATGGATTTTTAGTTTTGTAAATACTTTGGTTGTTTTTTCTAAAAACTATAGAAAGCAGGTTTATATCGCTACAATTATTTTGTTGTTTTTTGGAGCTTACGGAGTGAGTCTAATGCATGTTACAGGAAATTTTACAGATGATTTTCCTAAAAAAGGACCAATTGTAAAAGACCTGAAGTTTTTTGAAAAAGAGCTCAATGGAGTTCTTCCTTTTGAAATAGTACTTACCTATAAAGATACTATATACAAAAGCTTTTCAAATATTGCAAAAATTCAAAAACTACAAGAGTCTTTGAAATCAGAAAAATATCTTTCTAAGTCTTTATCAATTGTAGATGCTATGAAGTTCATTTCTCAATCTTATTCTAATGGTAAAAAGTCTAAATACGATTTAAACTTTAGTAAGTCAAAAGACCAAAAATATTTTTCTCGTATAATAAAGTCAAAGTATTTTAAAAATACTTTTGTTAACTCCAAAACAGATAATAGCAATGGATTTGTAGGTAGTTTTCTTGACTCAACCCATTTAACCACAAGGATTACTTTGCAAATTGCAGATATTGGTACTGCGGCAATGGATAGTTTAATCGAAAGAATAAATTACAGAATAGATAGTATCATCAACCCAGAACAGATTCTTTACCATCAGGCTTTGAAAGAAGGTACAGTTAATGAATTTTATTCTTCCAATCAAATTATAAAATACAGAGTAAAACAAATTTTGACTAATGGAGATTTGGATTTAAGTAATGAATTTCCTAAAAGAAATTCTATAGTAGAAAAACTATATGGCAAGAAGGAGTTTGACGATGCTGTTAAGCAATCTGTAGGATCTTTAAATGTAAAGTCTGATATAACTGGTTCAGGTGTTTTATTCACCAAAGGAACTACTTATATGATTAAAAATTTAATGGTAAGTTTACTATTGGCAATTATGGTTATTGCAATAATTATGGCTTTTTTATTTAAGTCTATTAAAATGGTTTTGGTTTCTTTACTACCAAATTTACTCCCCTTAATTTTCACTTCTGCTCTAATGGGTTATTTTGGTATTAGTATCAAACCTTCTACAATTTTAGTCTTTAGTATTGCTTTTGGGATATCTATTGACGACACCATACATTTTTTGGCAAAATATAGACAGGAGCTGAAGTCAAAAACTATTTCTAGTGCTGTTGAAATTTCTATAAAAGAAACTGGTGTTAGTATGATCTATACTTCTATAATCTTGTTTTTTGGGTTTTCAATTTTCACTGCTTCAGAATTTGGAGGTACTCAAGCCTTAGGGGTATTAGTTTCTTTAACTTTATTTGTTGCTATGCTTACTAATTTAATTTTATTGCCTTCTCTACTTTTATCCTTAGAGAAAATGGTTTTGACTAAAAACTTTAAAAACTCGGATGATTACTTTTACGATGATTCCGATATAGAATTAGATAAATTATAAGAAATGAAAGGAATTATCTTAGCTGGAGGATCTGGAACCAGACTTCATCCACTTACATTAGCCGTTAGCAAACAATTGATGCCTGTTTACAATAAGCCAATGATTTATTACCCTCTTTCAACGCTTATGCATGCAGGGATAAGAGAAATACTATTTATCACTACACCAAATGACCAGCCTCTTTTTAAACATCTTTTAGGGGATGGTTCCAGATTGGGATGTAGATTTGAATATCAAATACAACAGGAACCTAATGGTTTAGCCCAAGCATTTGTAATTGGCAAACAGTTTATCGGAAATGATAAAGTAGCTCTAATTCTAGGAGATAATATTTTTTTTGGTGGAGGAATGGGAGAAAGACTAGAAAGTTCCAATGACCCTGAAGGGGGGTTAATATTTGCTTATAGAGTACACGATCCTGAAAGATATGGTGTAGTTGAATTTGATAGTCAAGGAAAAGCAATTTCTATTGAAGAAAAGCCAAAAAATCCAAAATCAAATTATGCAGTGCCAGGTCTGTATTTTTATGACAATGAGGTAATTAAAATTGCTGAAAACTTAAAACCTAGCGCTAGGGGAGAATATGAAATTACAGATGTAAATCAGGAGTATTTAAGGTTAGGAAAATTACAAGTTAAAACTCTTCCAAGAGGAATTGCTTGGCTTGATACAGGTACTTTTACTTCCCTTATTCAAGCTTCTAATTTTGTTCAAACTATTGAGGAAAGACAAGGTTATGGAGTTGGTTGTATTGAAGCTGTTGCATATTCAAATGGTTTCATAAATGATGAGAAACTAAAAGAGTTGGCCATCCCGCTTTTAAAAAGTGGTTATGGAAACTATTTGATGAGTTTAATTGATTGAGAAAATTAATATGCTAGTTGAGTACAAAAAAATTATTGATAAAGAGTTAAAAAAATTCAGCGATGAATTACCATCACTTTCAATTTATGAACCTTTAAAATACATAATTAGTAACGGTGGCAAAAGGTTCAGATCTTCACTTGCATTAATGGCCGCAGATTTGTTTTCTAATAAGCCTTATTTGGCTATTAATGAGGCTATTGCAATAGAGCTATTTCATAATTTCACTCTAATCCATGACGATATAATGGACCAAGCGCCAATTAGGAGAAACCTTCCTGCTATACATAAAAAATGGGATGAAAATATTGCTATCCTCTCTGGTGACTTACTTTACGCATTAGTTAACCAGCTTTTATCTAAATCTTCTTCTCAGTCACCAACTCTTCATCAGATTTTTCAACAAACTGCTGTAGAGGTTTGTGAGGGACAGTCGCTAGACATGGAATTTGAGAAACTAGAAATAATTGCTAAAACTGATTATATAAATATGATTCAGCTTAAAACAGCAGTTTTGGTTGCATGTTCTTTAAAAATGGGAGCATTAATTGGAGGCGCATCAGAAAAAGATGCACAATTGCTTTACGATTTTGGATTGAATTTGGGAACCTCCTTCCAAATACATGATGATATTTTAGACGTATTTCCTAATGAAGATAATTTTGGAAAACAAGTTGGCGGAGATATTATTGAAAAAAAGAAAACAATCTTATATATTGACTTTTTAACCAAAGCCTCCAATGAAGATAAAAAATTAGTCAATCAAATTATTGACGATAAGCAGTTAAGTAGAGAACAAAAAGTATCAAAGGTTAAAGAATTTTTTCTAAAATACGATGTTTTAAAAGTAGCATTAGATTCAAAAGATGAATTTTATCATAAGTCTATGGTTTCTTTGGGTAATTTATCTTTGTCTGAAAATAAAAAGAAAGTTGTAGAAGATTTCTCCGTTCAATTAATGAATAGAAAGTATTAAGAATAAATTTCTGTAAGAGCATCTTCTATTTTCTCATACTTTAGGTTTATTTCTTCTTTTAATTTTTTATTAGAAACTTTAACTCCTTTCAATATGGTTTCAGACATTTCTCCATACAAGAATTTAAGAACAAAACTTGGCACATTTGGCAGCCATATTTTTCTATTAAAAACATTGCCAATTTTATTAGTTAATTCTGAATTGGTTATATAATCGCTAGATACTGTATTAAAAGTTCCAGAAATTTCTTCATCTAAAATAGATTTATAGAATACATTTACCGCATCTTCTATATGAATCCAAGGCATGTATTGTTGGCCATTTCCTAATGGGGATCCAATCCTGTTTTTAACCATATTTGCTATCCTAGGTAAAGCACCGTGGTTTTTATCCAAAATCACTCCCAATCTGAGCTTGACAACTCTAGAAATAGATTCAAATTTATCTATCGAATTCTCCCATTGCTTACAACAATTACCCATAAAGTCCTCAAAAGCTTTGTCTTTCTCTGTAAAAACTTTTTCACTTATTTGGGCACCGTATATTCCGACAGCTGAAGCAGCAATAAATCCAGAAATCGGCAACTTTAATTGGGTTATTTTTGAATGCATAAGCCGAGTAGTAAGAACTCTGCTTTTTACGATTTGTTCTTTTCTTTTTTGCGTCCATGCTTTTTCTGCAATTCCAGCTCCAGCAAGGTGAACGATATGGGTTACACCTACAAAACAGTTCTCATCAATTTTATTCTTCTCCCAGTTCCATAAATAATTTTTCACATCATTTTTAGAACTTTTATTTCTAGTTAAATGAACCACATCAATACTGTTTTTTAGTAATTTCTTCGTGAGTGCTGAACCGAGCAAACCAGAACCTCCAGTTATTAAAACTTTCATACTTTAAAATTACATTTAAGAATTAACATTGCAGACATTGTTTAGTGTCAAATCTTAAAAAACTAAATAGAATAATGGTATTTTTTTTGGAACTATAATTTTTTATTTAAAAGTCCTGAAAGAATCTTGTTTTCGGCTGTTATTCCAATTAATTATTTTGCATATTTGTTGGTATAATGGCATTAGATAGATTTTCTTTTTTAAACAGTATAGATATAGACTATATAGATGAGTTGCATCAAAGATATTTAGTGGACAAACGATTGGTAGAACCGAGTTGGAGGAGTTTTTTTGATGGTTATGAGTTTTCTAAATTTAATTACCAAGAAGTTGACCAAATACCAATAAATGTTTTAAAAGAGTTTAGGGTTATAAACTTGATAAACGCCTATCGTTCCCGAGGACATCTTTTCACCAAAACAAATCCTGTTCGTGAAAGAAGAAAATACCACCCTACTTTAGAAGTTAAAAACTTTGGTTTAGATCAAGAAGATTTGTTGACTGTTTTTCAGGCCAGTGAACAAGTTGGTTTAGAGCCTTGTTCATTAAACGATATTATAATTCATTTAGAAGAGACTTATTGTGAGTCAATTGGCATTGAATATCAATATATCCGACATCCAGATAGAGTTGAATGGATAAGAAAAAATATAGAATTAAAAAACAGACCAAAATTCTCAAAAGACCAGAAAAAACATATTTTACACAAACTAAATCAAGCTACTGTTTTTGAGCAATTTCTTCAAAAAAAGTTTGTTGGTCAGAAACGTTTTTCAATTGAAGGTGCTGAATCTTTAATTCCGGCATTAGATATTTTGATTGAAAATGGATCCAACTTAGGTTTGAAAGAATTTGTTGTCGGAATGGCTCATAGAGGAAGGTTAAATGTTTTGGCTAATATTTTTAATAAAACCTACGATAAGATATTTAGTGAATTCGAAGGAAAAGAATACGATGACGAAGTTCTTTTTGATGGAGATGTTAAGTACCACCTAGGTATTACATCTGAAGTTAAGACAGATAGTGGCAATAATGTGAAAATAACCTTGTCACCAAATCCATCGCATTTAGAAGCTGTTGATCCAATTGTTGAAGGTATTACAAGATCTAAAATAGATCACGAATTAGATGGAGACGAAAAGAAAATTTTACCCATCTTAATTCATGGAGATGCTGCAATAGCTGGACAAGGAGTTGTCTATGAAGTAATTCAGATGGCACAATTAAAAGGCTATAGAACTGGAGGAAGCCTACATATTGTAATAAACAACCAAGTTGGTTTTACTACCAATTATTTAGATGCTAGATCTAGTACTTACTGTACCGACATTGCAAAATCTACATTATGTCCAGTATTTCATGTTAATGGAGATGATATTGAAGCAGTAGTTCAAACTATTGATATCGCACTTAGATATAGGCAAGAATTTTTAAGAGATGTTTTCGTTGATTTATTATGCTATAGAAAATATGGCCACAACGAAGGGGATGAGCCTAAATTCACTCAACCTAAATTGTATAAAATAATAGCAAATCACCCCAATCCAAGAGAGATTTATTTAAAAAAATTAGTAGATGAAAATGTGGTAAATGTTCAAGAAGGCAGTCAAATGGAAAAGGAATTTGACGATATGCTTCAAGAACGTTTAAACGATGCTAAACAAATTGAAAAGGCCAAAATCACTAATTTTTTAGAAGAAGTTTGGACAGGCTTTAGGAAATCAACTCCCAATGATTTTGAAAATTCACCATCAACTGGTGTGGATAAAAGCAAATTGCTAGTACTTGCCAAAAAAATGAATTCTTTGCCAGAAGGAAAAAAATATTTTAGGAAAATTGTAAAGCTTTTTGACGATAGATTAAAAATGTTGGAGACAGACAAACTTGATTGGGCAATGGGTGAGCTTTTAGCATATGCAACACTTCTAGACGAAGGTAATACTATTAGAATATCTGGTCAAGATGTGGAAAGGGGAACATTTTCTCACAGACACGCAGTAGTTAAAACCGAAGACGATGAAGAAGAAGTAGTTCCTTTAAATTTGCTAAATGATCACCAAGGTAAGTTTGAAATATACAATTCTCTTCTCTCTGAATATGCAGTTCTAGGATTTGATTATGGTTATGCTTTTAATACTCCCAATGGATTGACTATTTGGGAAGCTCAGTTTGGGGATTTCTTTAATGGTGCTCAAATTATAATTGATCAGTTTTTAAGTGCCGCAGAAGATAAATGGGGAACACCTAATGGATTAGTTATGCTTTTGCCGCATGGATATGAAGGAATGGGTTCTGAACATTCCTCTGCAAGGGTAGAACGATTTTTGCAATTGTGTGCGGAAGAAAATTTTCAAGTAGCTAACTGTACCAATCCTGCTAACTATTTTCATCTTTTAAGAAGGCAAATGGCTAGACCATTTAGAAAACCTTTGGTTGTCCTCACCCCTAAAAAACTTTTGAGATACCATAGAGCAGTTTCTTCTATCGAGGAAATGTCTTCAGGTTGTTTCCAAGAAGTTATCGATGATTCATTAGCAAAAAAATCTAAAATTAATCAAGTAGTTTTATGTTCTGGGAAATTTTACTATGACTTAATCGAGCATTACGAAACTCTAAATAAAGAAAACATTGCCTTTATTAGAATAGAGCAACTTTATCCTTTTCCAGAGTCTCAGTTGCGTTCTATCTTTAATAAATATGGAAAGGATTGTAAGTATGTTTGGGCACAAGAAGAACCATTGAATATGGGCCCATGGTCCTATATTCTTAGAAAGTGGGATTATTCCAAAATAGCATGTTTTTCAAGAGAAGAGTCTGGAAGTCCTGCCTCAGGATCGCCAAAAGTTTTCGAAAGAAGACACCAAGAAATTATTAACAAAGTAATGTCATATTCTTAAAAATAAAATTATGTCAATATTAGAAATGAAAGTCCCTAGTCCAGGAGAATCTATAACGGAAGTTGAAATTGCAGAATGGATGGTTGAAGACGGAGATTATGTAGAAAAAGATCAAACTATAGCAGAAGTAGATTCTGATAAAGCTACTCTTGAATTACCTGCAGAAGAAGCTGGAATAATTACTTTAAAAGCTGAAATGGGTGACCTTGTTGCTGTTGGCCAAGTTGTATGTTTGATTGATACTTCAGCTTCAAAACCAGAAGGCGGAAAATCTTCCAGTCCTAAGTCTACCCAAAAAAGTTCTGTTCCTTCTCCAAGACCGGTTAGTTCATCACCATCCCAAGAAAAAACTTATGCTTCTGGACATCCAAGTGTTGCTGCTAAAAAAATTATTGTTGAAAATAATATTCAAGTAGAGCATATTGACGGAACCGGAAAGGGAGGAAGAATTACTAAGCAAGATATTCTTCAGTTATTAGCTACTTTACCAGAAGAAGGCAACAGAAAAAGTGAAATAAGAAAATTAAGTATGCTGCGAAGAAAAATCGCATCAAGATTGGTTACTGTAAAGAATGAAACAGCCATGCTTACCACGTTTAATGAAGTGGACATGAAGCCAATAATGGATTTAAGAGCAAAATATAAAGACGCTTTTAAAGAGAAATATGGTGTTGGTTTAGGATTTATGTCCTTCTTTACCCATGCTTGTACTCTTGCATTACAAGAATTTCCTACGGTTAACTCTATGATAGATGGTGACCATATGATTTCTTACAATTTTAATGACGTAGGAATAGCAGTTAGCACTGAAAAAGGTTTAATGGTACCTGTACTTAGAAATGCAGACGAAATGAACTTATTGGAAATAGAATCTAAAATTAAAGAACTAGCAATTAAGGCTAGAGATGGTAAAATTTCAATTGAAGAAATTACTGGTGGAACTTTTACTATTACTAATGGCGGTGTATTTGGGTCTATGCTTAGCACACCAATTATTAATCCTCCTCAGTCTGCAATTTTAGGAATGCACAATATTGTTCAAAGACCAGTAGCAATTGATGGGAAAGTAGAGATAAGGCCAATAATGTATGTTGCTCTATCTTACGACCATAGAATTATAGATGGAAAAGATAGCGTTGGTTTTTTGGTAAAAGTTAAAGAAGTACTAGAAAATCCAGAAGAGATGGTGTTTCAAGGAAAAGATCCAAAGAAAATTCTAATGAATTACTAGAATAATATTATTCTGTTATTATAATATTATCAACTTCCCATGTCGCTCCATTAGAACTGGTTCCTACATATTTATATGCTATTGTAACTGAAGAGGAAATAAATTGAGTTATATCTATATTTCCGCTAGAAACAAATCCCCAGTCATTAGAATCGGGATCCCAATTAGGTACAAAGCTAGTTAGTTCAAACCAATTTCCCTGTACATCAGGATTACTAACTCCATCATAATTTGACGATATATAAAGTTCCAATTGTGGCCCATTATATCTGGTGTCATTGTCAAAAATTAAGTAGGGAGCAGTAGCATTACTTAGGTCAATATTCGGAGAGACTAACCAACTTTCACAAGCATAATTATTAAAATTCGAATAATTACTCGCTTTAGCAATATTTCCAAATAAAATTTCCCATTCACCCAAATTTGGATTAGTGCCACTCCAAAAAGTTTTCCATCCTCCGGACGTTAAAGAACCATCGTCAAAGTCTTTATATAAATAATCTCCTCCACTTCCTCCACCACCTGAAGAACCATTACATCTTGAAGAATCTAATTGTACTTCATTTATATCTCTTATTACAAATTGTTTTTCGGAATTATAAATAGTAAATATTCCTGTAACAGAGCCTTTTCCTATTGGAAGAGTATCGCTTGCAAAATTTGCGTAACCACTAGTTCTAACAGAAACAGTATTGCCATTGCAATCTGAGAGAATTCTAGATCCAGTACTCAAATTGATTGCATCAGCATAAGTCATCCCTAGTTCCGTAAATTCAACATCGTTTAATTTAACCAATCTACTTTGGTCTTCAGAAAGACTAAGTTGATTAATAGTAGCTTCATATGGCTCAATAAATTTTTCTGTTGCAATCTTCACTACTTGCAGATCTACATCAATATTTTCTAGTTGTATTAAATCTCCATATTCACTCATAGAAACATTCTGAATATTAATTCTAACACTATCTCCAATATACAGACCTCCAGATGATTTTAATTTTAGTTTGATGGCGCCACTTAAGTCCTGCATGTAAACCTCTTTGTAAAAATTCCCATTAGTTTCTTCGGAAGTTATATTTCCAAAAATACTGTAGTTGCTGTCAATTGTAGTCAATGACCCGGTAAACATATCTTTTAGGTCACTTATTGAAATAATATTACCTATTGGCACTTCATTTACTGGTGGATCATCGTATTTTTTGTTGCAAGAAAAGTAAAATAGGGTAATAGATAATACTAGTAGTAAATTTTGAATTTTTTTCATCTTTAAAATAAATAACTTAACATTAGAAAATAGGTTCTACCATACATGTAGCCATATTTGTTGGGGAACCGTTGAATATTGGAGGCATCGTATCTAAGTTGCTCAAAACCTCCAGTTTTGAAAGAAGTATTATCTAATAAATTATTGACATTAAGCCCCAATCTTAAATAACTATCATTTTTATAAATTTTCCAGCTTTTACCACAAAATAAATTCATTGCGTTTCCATTTTCAAGCTTAGTTTGGTCAATTATTTCGTCTCTGTAAGGATACTCAGCTCCATATGCACTAATAGCCTCCGCAGTTCTTCTATCTGGATTAGGAGAAAGGTAAATATCTCTAAAATAATTGAAATTAATTCCAGCATACCAATATTTTGGAGAGTTATATTTTAATCCCAAAGAAGAGGCTTGTTGAGGCATCCCTCCAATTTTGAAATTTTGAAGATAAACTACCTTGTCCAATGCAATAAGTTCTTGAGAATTGTCTCTTGTTATTGTCGCTACTGGTCTAGAATTGTATAAATAATCTCCAATTGTAAATGCCCCAGTTAATTGTACAGTTGAGGTAATATTACTTTCAAATCCTAGTTCTATTCCCATAAAAATTTGATCTACGTTGGTCATCATATAGTTCACAAAAGTTCTATACTCATCGTGGTAAAACGACCTTGCCCAGGTCTGGTCATTTATTTGGGTATAAAAACCTGTCAATCTAGCTTTTAAAAATGGCAATCTTATGTTGTAATTCAAATCGCCTGAAATTATTTCTGTAGAATTTAAATTAGGAACCAGTTGATCCCTTGTTCTAGGAGAAACATAAGCATTTCTAACATAAGGAGCTTCGGTTTTATACATTGCATTGAAAGACAATAAGTGTCTTCCAGTAATTTTGTATAAAAAGCCAAATTTTAAACCGTAGTTGTAGAAGTTTTGTTTTTCAGATTTACCCAAAGAACTTTCTGGAAATCTTCCATTTTGCATTTTCCCATCTCTCCAGAATGTAGTAGTAGACGCATTTAGACCAATAAAAGATTCAATTCTTTTTTTATTGTAACTATAGGTTCCGAATAACTCGTTTTTGTTTACATGAATATCGTAATTGTAGCCAAAAACATCCCCTTTTCTAACTACATTATTAATGTTTTGAAGATCGTTCTGAGCAAGATTAGGGTCGTTAAAGTCTCTAAGAGCAAATTGGTCAATATCTACCCAGAAATCTCCTCCTAAAAGGTCGTTTATTTTTCGATAGTTTCTACTTGTATAATTGCTAATATTAATGCCGAAATTCAAGCTGCTATTTTCATTAATATCCAACTTGCCAAAACTATTAAACCCATAATGTCTTGGATCTAATCTATATTCTTCCACAATGTATTTAGATCTTTTTCCTGTTACGGAAGAGTCTACATTTCCAATATTGTTTTGAGTATATAAATTATTATAGTTGGCATTGTACATTAAATCCCAATTTAACTGCGTTACATCAGGATTATTCTCTTGCCACTGTTGTGAAATATTATTGTACTGATCTTGGTTTTCAATAATTTGATTTCCTGAAAGTGTTCCTTGATTGTTAACGAAAAAACTTGGCAAATACTTATAATAATCTGGTCTTGGGTCGTTAGCATTTACCCAATTTAAATTAGTATTACTTGTTTTTCCAGTAATAGCATAAAAATTAGATTGGATATTTAATTTTCCTGAAACTTTCCAATAATGTCCAAGAGTCA
>TARA_B110000971_G_scaffold88474_1_pt1 | contig 16244 bp, 14 predicted proteins | sample TARA_B110000971 | Tara Oceans TARA_B110000971 (sample SAMEA4397842) | marine metagenome | biome: Polar Biome; feature: [SRF] surface water layer (ENVO:00010504); material: water (ENVO:00002006), including particulate matter (ENVO:01000060) such as... | depth 5 m | reverse complement strand
TTTTTTATATTATAAAATTCTAATCTGTTTTACAATTTTCACAATAGAAAATAGCGTTATTTTCAATAACTTTTAGTATTATATTAGCTTAATTAATACTAACTTTGTAGCGCTTACCCTTCTGAGCCTACATTCAATGTCTCAAATTGATGCTTATTTTCTACCATATAAAAATAATTTTTATTTTACCATATTCTGGACTTGCTTTCGTAAATATATTAAATAATCAGTAATAATTACTATGGAACAATTAATATGAATTTTAAACATATCAATATTGTGAAAATTTCACTCTTACTTTCTATAGGATTACTTTTTTCCGCATGCGCACAAAATACTCCAACAGAATTTAACGACCCCTTAGAACAAATTAATCGCAAGACACATGCCTTTAACAAAACATTAGATACTTGGATGTTACGACCTGCAGGTAAAGCGTATGGCATAGTTGTTAACGATTTTGCGGATGAAATAATTAATGACTTTACTGATAATTTATCAGAACCATCAAACGCAACAAACCATTTGCTACAAGGCAAAATTATAAAATCTTTGAAATCTACTGCAAGGTTTTTAGTGAACTCAACAATTGGACTTGGTGGTATTATTGACCCAGCATCAAGACTTGGATTGATAGCTGATGAGAGCAATTTTGGTGAAACACTTCATAATTGGGGCGTTGGAGAAGGTGCTTATATAGAATTACCTTTTTACGCAGCATCTACAGTGCGTGACACAACTGGCATTATGGTAGATTTTATGATGGATCCCATAAATTCTATTTTACCATCAAAATATAGACCCTATACTCAAGGTGCAAAACTCATTGAATTAGCAGGAGACCGCAATGAATACGGTGATATGATTGATAGTGTTTTATACCAAAATGAAGATAGTTATGCGTCTCAACGCTTATATTATCTACAAAATCGAAGATTTGAGTTAAACAATAATACAATATCAGACGATGATCTAGGGAACCCGTATGACGATGAATAGTATATATATTTCGCGCAGATCGGCGGTTTCTTCTTTAGTCGGTATCACTGCACTTTTAGGAATGCCTGCATTTGCTTTAAGTAAATCAGAAGCAGAAGAATTAATTAATTATTTATCAACTGATGTGCTTTCTGCCATTAATGCAAAATCTTCGCGCAATGAAATGTTTGGGAAATTTGAGACAATTTTTTCAACCTATGCAGATGTCCCTCTTATTGCAAGAAAAGCATTAGGCCCAGCATGGCGCAGTGCTAATAAGACACAGCGCATCGCATACGTTTCTGCATTTCGTGGATACATGGCACGATATTATGGCAAACAGTTTAAGGAATTTATAGGTGCAGAAATTACTATTGATAAATCACGTAAAACATCTGGCGGATACTTAGTAGATAGCAAAATTATATTTAAAGACGGCAGTAATTATTTAGCACAATGGCATGTCGTTGATGCTCGTGGTAAATTTTTGATGTATAATCTATTTCTTGAAGGCGTTAGCGTTCTGTCGGATGTCCGCGTTCAAATTGGCTCTATGCTTGATAAAAGAGGTGGTTCCGTCGATAAGCTCACCAGTTATTTACTTACAGCAGGCTAGGTTTTTGGCTGTCTAATCTTTACTAAAAATATTTCCAAAAATTGATTTAATTTCACTTTTTGGTTTTTCTATTTTTTTGATTTCATTTTTGATACTTTTAAAAATACTTTTAATTTGTGTTCCGCCTAAAGCTTTTATGGGCGCAAATAATTCAACGGATTCAGATGAACCCATAAACAAAGGCTTCAATGGTAAGCCCTCATGAACACGTAGCATAGTTTCACGCCATATATCCGCAGGTAATCCTCCACCTGTTACACCAGATAATTTACGATTATCATCATATCCCATCCAAACTCCTGTTACATAATCAGCCGTAAAACCTATAAACCATGCATCCCTCGCACCTTGTGTTGTGCCAGTTTTACCTGCAGCTTGGCGTTCCTCTAAATTTGCACGCCTACCTGTGCCCACTTTTATTACTTGGTTCATCATGAAGGTTAATTGACTTGCCGCATTTTCATTAATTACACGTAACCCCTCACTTGGATCATGTTCTAACAATGGGTTTCTTTCCCCTTGAATAGTAAGAGCTCTAAGTCCATATGGCTTTGCTGCAATCCCTTGATTTAAAATACCAGCATATGCACCAGTCATTTCCAGTAGTGTGCTTTCGCCAGTCCCTAGTGCCATTGATGCAACAAGTGGAATATCAGTTGTTATCCCTAAATCTGTAGCAATAGCTTTTACGCGTGCACGACCAACTTCCTCACTAAGCTTAATTGCCACAGTGTTTGTAGACTTTGCAAATGCATGTGTAAGCGAAACATTCCCCTCAAAAATACGGTTATAATTCTGAGGTTTATATTCACCACTTGTGTCTGTAATCAAAATTGGTTCATCGCGTAAAATATCATTATATCGGTATCCATTTTCCAAGGCCGCCGCATAAACAAATGGTTTAAACGCAGACCCTGTTTGGCGTAGAGCTTGAGTTGCACGATTAAAAGAACCTGCCAGACCAGTTTTGCGACCACCAACCATTGCCCTCACAGCACCATCTTTTGACATAACTAAAATAGCGGCCTGAACGTTTGAGCCCACTTTAAGTTTTTGAAATACAATTTCTAAAGCCTCTTCAGCATCTTTTTGAATGCGCTTATCAAAAGTAGTTTTTATGATCACATCTGCATTGGCATCTTTAATGATAAATTCAGGTGCTGCGTTTAATACCCAGTCAGCAAAATACCCACCAGCTTTATCTGCAGCAATCTGCGATAATTCTGCAGGATTGTTTTTCGCTTGTCTTGCTTGAGCTTGCGTTAAATACCCCTGACTTTCCATCAGGCTTACAATTAAAGTTCCACGCGTTTGCGCACGATCTAAATTTCGAATTGGATTTGCTGCCGAAGGTGCTTTCAGTAAACCAGCCAACATTGCTGCTTCTGCTGGGTTAACATTGCGCGCAGATTTTCCAAAGTACCGCTGACTTGCAGCCTCAAAACCATAAGCTCCAGAACCTAGAAATGCACGATTTAAGTAAATCGTTAATATTTCATTTTTTGTATATTTAATTTCCATAGCAATGGACATTGGAACTTCTTTAATCTTGCGCTCTAAGCCACCAAGGCCCTCAAAGTAAATTCTTTTTGCAAGCTGCTGCGTTATGGTTGAGCCTCCATTACCCTTCCAAGCTTTACGGCCCTCACGCAGATTTATACGAATAGCACCAATTATACCACGTGGGCTAATACCCCAGTGCTGATAGAATCGTTTATCTTCTGTTGCAATAATAGCATTTTTTAAATGTGGTGAGACAGTTGTAGAAGTAACTCTTCCCCCGAATTGATCACCACGCCAAGCAAAGACTTCACCCCTTGAATCAAGCATTGTTACCGATCCCTTGAGTCGATCATCCATTAATACATTGGCATCAGGGAGCCTTCCAAAATAATAAAGTGTCGACGCACTCAAAACAAAAACAAAAACAATAATAAATCTTAAGGTAAACCACCAAAATGCTTTTAGAATTAATCTAATAATATATCTAAAAAAATAAGTTATAAAGTTGCCAGATGTTTCTTTTTTTTGGTTAGGTTTTTTTAACCCAACCTTACTTTTTTGCTGCTTTTTAGCCACAATCAAGCTTTCGTTCTTTTTCTTAGAAAAGTTACGTTTAGGCGCAATTAACTTAGTTCGGTGTTCAGGGCTCTTAGCCATATTTTATCAGACTTTTGAGGTACATCACATATAAGATACAGATGTTATTCAAATTTGTAGAGCTTTAGTTGATGTTCAAACAACTAAACTTATGATCAAAAAATAAGCATATATATATCACTGCCTAAATATTATACATATTTGTATATTTTCAGATTTTACCTATCCCTATTTTATTGAACATTCTCTATTCTTTGTTTCCTTTTACTTTCAGCGCAAACCTAATGTTTGCGTAAAGTGAGGGAAACATGAAACTTATTATTGCAACAATTAAGCCCTTCAAGCTCGATGAGGTGCGGCAGGCGCTAACTGAATCTGGTGTGAATGGTATGATGGTAACGGAAATTAAAGGCTATGGATCTCAGTCTGGCCATACAGAAATTTATCGTGGCGCAGAATATGCCGTAAACTTTGTACCAAAAATTCGCTTAGATATCGTCGTATCAGATAATGAAGTTGATCAGGTTATTTCAACAATAGAATCAACTGCAAAAACTGGAAAAATTGGTGATGGAAAAATCTTCGTCTTAGATGTTGAGCAAGCTGTTCGCGTTCGGACTGGCGAGACAGGCGACAGCGCTGTTTAAATAGACAAATAAAGGAAAATCTAATGAAACTTAGAACTATAATTTTTGCGGCTGTTGCATCGCTGATTGCCTCTGCTACACACGCACAAGAAATTGCGGTAGCTGTTCCTACAGATACTGTTTTTATTCTTAACTCTCTTCTCTTTTTAATGGCTGGCTTTTTAGTATTTTGGATGGCTGCAGGTTTTTCCATGCTAGAAGCTGGCTTAGTACGCTCTAAAAATGTGACCATGCAATTAACTAAAAATATGGGTCTATTTGGTTTTGCTTGTATTGCTTATTATTTAGTTGGCTACAATTTGATGTATCCATTAGGCACATGGGCATCCGAGGGTATCATATCAGGTGTCTGGGGGGTTGCAGTTTTAGAAGCAGTTGGCATCGATGCGGCTGGCGCAGATGATTATTCTTACGCATCGACTGGCTCTGATTTCTTTTTCCAATTAATGTTCTGCGCAGCGACGGCTTCAATTGTATCAGGCGCATTGGCTGAGCGTATCAAATTATGGCCGTTCTTAATCTTCACAGTCATTTTAACAGGCTTAATTTACCCATTACAGGCATCTTGGAAATGGGGTGGCGGCTTTCTAGACGCTATGGGTTTCTTAGATTTTGCTGGCTCAACAGTTGTTCACTCTGTAGGTGGCTGGGCCGCACTAGCTGGAGCATTAATTTTAGGCCCACGCATTGGTAAATATACAAAAGAAGGCCGTACAGTTCCATTTATGCCATCAAATTTGCCTCTAGCAACACTCGGTACATTTATCCTTTGGTTGGGCTGGTTTGGTTTTAATGGTGGATCACAATTAGCAATGGGCTCATTGGGCGATGTTGCTGATATTTCCAGAATTTTTGCAAATACAAATGCAGCTGCTGCTTCAGGCTCAATAGCAGCATTAATCCTGACACAAATTTTGTACAAAAAACCAGACCTTACAATGATCCTAAATGGCGCATTGGCTGGTCTAGTAGCAATAACGGCTGAACCCTTAACACCAACTCTAGGTTCTGCATCTATTATTGGTGCAATCGGTGGTGTAATCATAGTGTTTGGCGTACCTTTCTTAGACAAATTAAAGATTGACGATGTTGTTGGTGCAATTCCAGTTCATCTGTTTGCAGGCATCTGGGGTACAATTGCAGTCGTATTTACAAATGGAGATGCATCTCTGACAACGCAGTTATATTCTATAATTGTTATTGGTCTATTTACCTTCATCGCTTCTGCTATTGTTTGGTATGCCCTAAAAGTAACATCAGGTATCCGTGTCAGTGAAGAAGCTGAAATCACAGGCTTGGACATATCTGAATTAGGTATGCCAGCATATGATATTATTAAATAATCTCATCTAGATTAATAATCTAGTAACTTGGCCAGCCCTTTGGGGCTGGTTTTTTTATTTGCATTTATATCTAATTTTTAGTTCATATAGGACAAGGAGATTTTATAATGCCCAACCTAAATAGCGTAAAAACTAATCTTGATTATAAAACTGAGCGTACCGACCTTGCTGCAGCATTTCGTTGGACAGCAAAGTTAAACCTTCATGAAGCAGTTGCTAATCACTTTTCACTTTCTGTAAACGAAGATGGTACTAAATTTCTAATGAACCCAAATCAAATGCATTTTTCGCGCATTAAAGCTACGGATATGCTACTTATAGATGCGAATGACCCAAGTACATTAAATGGCCCAAATGCGCCAGATATTACAGCTTGGGGCTTACACAGCGCCATACATCGCCATTGCCCACATGCAAGATGCGCAATGCATGTTCATTCAATACATGCAACAGTTCTTGCTAGCTTAGAGGATAGTCGGTTATTACCCATTGACCAAAATACAGCAACATTTTTTAACCGTTATGTTATAGATAGTGCATATGGCGGGTTAGCCTTAGAAGAAGAAGGGGAGCGTTGTGCTTCATTATTGCAGGATCCTAAAAAGACTGTGATGATAATGGGAAATCACGGAATTATGGTGACTGGTGCATCCGTTGCTGAAACCTTTAACCGTATGTATTATTTTGAACGTGCTGCTGAAACTTATATCCGCGCATTACAAACTGGGCAAAAGCTTCGTATATTGTCTGATGAAATAGCTGAAAAAACAGCATCCGAAATGGATGAATACCCAGAGCAAGGTGAGCACCATTTGGCGGAGTTAAAGAAAATACTAGACACAGAAGGCTCAGATTATTCTGCGTAATTATTAACTATTAGCTTTGCATTTTACACCACTCTCGTTAGCGTTTTTATATACGCGAGAAATAACATGAAGCTTAATGATAATATTACAGGCGCAATCTATATGTGCCTTTCAATGGCAGGCTTTGCTATTAACGATGCAATAATAAAGTTTGCCTCTACCGATATTGGAATTTATCAATCAATTTTTGTACGTGGTTTTTTTGCAACTATTCTTATTGGAATTGTCTCATGGCACAAAGGTATATTTACCAAAATACCCAACAAAGCAGATCATAAACTTATAGCATTACGTACATTGGCAGAGGTTGGCGCAACAATTTCATTTTTGACAGCTTTATTCTATTTACCAATCGCCAATATAACAGCCCTACTACAAGCATTGCCACTAACTGTAACTTTAGCAGCGGCTTGGTTTTTAGGTGAAGCAATTGGCTGGCGCAGGGGTGTCGCAATTATAATTGGCTTTATTGGCGTTTTGATCATTATCCAGCCTGGTACAAGTGAGTTTAATATTTACTCAATACTTGGATTGGTTTGCGTATTATTTGTAACAGCGCGTGACTTAACTGTTCGTAAATTTAGCACAAATGTTTCTTCACTTTACGTTGTATTTATAACCGCAACCGCAGTTACAATTGTTGGTGGGCTATTAACTTTATTTTATGAGGGCTGGCTTCCTATGAAGGGATTTGAAATTATGTTTCTTTTTATCGCAAGTAGCTTAATTTTTGTTGGATATTTTTTTGCAGTCGCAGCAATGCGAATTGGCCAAGTTAGTTTTGTTACCCCATTTAGATACACTATCATGATTTGGGCTATTTCACTTGGTTATCTCATATGGGGAGACATTCCAAATAGTCTAACACTTATTGGAATGTCCATAGTTATAGGTATGGGCATGTTTACATTTTGGCGTGAAGCTCGACTAAAAGAAACTTAAGCAAAAACTTAGATTTATGAATTCACAAATTTATATTAAAAATCTAGATTTTCGACTGATAATGCATTTTGCTGAATAAATTCACGCCGTGGCTCCACAACGTCACCCATTAACTTAGTGAAAAGATCATCCGCATCTGCCAAATCATTGACTTTAACCTGTAAGAATATTCGCGCTTCTGGATCTAATGTAGTTTCCCACAACTGACTTGGGTTCATCTCTCCAAGTCCTTTATAGCGCTGCAAGCTGAGGCCTTTTTCACCCTCAACATTCACTACATCTAATAAATCAGAAGGTGCGTTTATGACGGTACTCTTCTCTTTACGAGTAAATTTAGATTGATTGGCGTAAACCTCTTGAAAGCCTTCAGTCATGCTAGATAACTTTCGTGCTTCATTGGATTTAAGGCATTTTCCATCCAATGTACGAACTTCTTCAACACCACGCAAAATACGGCTAAACCTTAGCCCATCATCTTGAGTAGGCCGCCCTGACCAACCCCGTTCGTATTCCCTAGAAACTAAGTCTAGTCGTGCGGCAACCGCATCTGCAGCACTTTGCGGCTGGGACATAACCTGTTCAAAATCTAATGCGCCTGCAATCGCCGCCTGCTCTAAAATATGGTGGCTATAATGTGTTGGAAAAGCATTTAATATTTGACGTGTTTGTCGCGCCTCTTCTATTACACGCGCTAAATCTGGACCCGCCATAATAGATCCATTACCCAATGTTAAGGTCGCACCCTCGATACCTTGCTCTGCTAAAAAATCTTCAAGTGATACTTGATCTTTTAAATAAACTTCAGACTTTCCACGAGCAACTTTATATAATGGTGGCTGTGCAATATATAAATAGCCACCTTCAATTAATTCAGGCATGTGTCGGAAGAAGAAAGTTAATAACAAAGTTCTAATATGCGCCCCATCAACGTCTGCATCAGTCATGATAACAACTTTATGATACCGCAGTTTACTTATATTAAATTCGTCACGACCAATACCCGTTCCCAATGCAGTAATTAAATTGGTTATTTGTTCAGACGTAAGCATCTTATCAAACCTTGCACGTTCAATATTTAAAATCTTACCACGCAAAGGTAATACAGCTTGATTTTCACGTGAGCGTCCTTGCTTAGCTGATCCCCCCGCAGAGTCACCCTCCACAATAAAAATTTCTGATAATGCAGGATCTTTTTGCTGACAGTCTGCCAGCTTCCCTGGCAGAGATGTTCCACCAAAAGCTGTCTTTCTCCGAGTTAATTCGCGGGCCTTACGCGCAGCTTCACGTGCAAATGCCGCTTCTACAATTTTTGAAACGATTTCTTTTGCATGAGCTGGATTTTCTTCAAACCATTCAGACAGTTTTTCATTCATCAAACTTTCAACAACAGGGCGCACTTCTGAAGAAACTAACTTATCTTTAGTTTGTGAACTAAATTTAGGATCAGGCACTTTAATAGATAAAACGCATGTCAGACCCTCTCGAGCATCGTCACCTGTGAATGAAATTTTTTCTTTTTTTGCAATACCTGTAGATGCCGCGTAATTATTAATTGTCCGCGTTAAGGCGCCCCGAAAGCCTGCAATATGTGTACCGCCATCACGCTGTGGTATATTGTTCGTAAATGGCAAAACGTTTTCATGATAGCTATCATTCCACCACATGGCACATTCAACTACGATATCATCTTTTTCACCAATTATATAAATAGGATCTTCAATAACTGGTGACTTTGAACGGTCTAAAAAACGGACAAATTCTTGCACTCCACCGTCATAATACAAATTTGTTTCTAGATGTTCAGTTGGGCGCTCATCGCGCAAAATAATCTTTACACCTGAATTCAAAAATGCCAGTTCGCGCAGTCTATTTTCAAGGGTTTTAAATACATAATCACGATTTGAAAATGTATTTGTGGAAGCCATAAAACGAACTTCTGTTCCAGTTTCACCATTTGCATCACCAATGATCTCAAGATGCTTTACAGTGTCTCCATGCTCAAAACGTGCTATATGAACTTTTCCATCACGCCATATCTTTAATTCTAACCAGTCCGAAAGCGCATTTACAACCGATACACCTACGCCGTGTAATCCCCCAGAAACTTTATAAGAATTACTATCAAACTTACCGCCAGCATGCAGTTGTGTCATAATCACTTCAGCAGCAGAAACACCTTCACCTTCATGAATTCCCACAGGGACTCCACGACCATTATCACGCACTGAGACGCTCTCATCAGCATGAATAGTGACTGATACAAAATCAGCGTGCTTAGCTAAAGCCTCATCAATTCCATTATCTACAACTTCATAAACCATATGATGCAATCCAGAGCCATCATCAGTATCGCCAATATACATTCCCGGGCGCTTTCGCACAGCCTCTAAGCCCTTGAGAACTTTGATAGAATCTGCGCCATATTCTTCTGGCTTTACTTGATCGTCTGACATCTAGATTAATCCTGTTGTTATATACTAAATATAGACGATATGGGGGACATTGTCACGCACATGGCACAATATTTTGCGTTAAGTTAAGCCAATTATTAACCCAACTAAAACTAATGCAATTCCAACACATATATTAATTTTCTAGATGGCTTTAGGTGAAGCAAAAAGTAACACATTTGATCCACAGCTTTGACTAAAATCAGATTTCCTAACATAGGAAAACAAAAGAAAATTGCATAAATAATAATTACATCTGAATAAAGGTAATAGTCATGGCTTGATGATAGATCCCTCTGGGGTATCACATACTTCTAAATGCTGAGCTCTAGCGCCAAGAGAGGTAAATAATTCAGATCCAGTGCCCGTCATCCACGCTTGAGCTCCTAGAGCAACTATTTCATCATATAATGCATCGCGCCGGTTAGCATCCAGATGCGCGGAAACTTCATCTAAAAGTAAAATTGGAGCAGCTCCAAAATCTTGTGCTAATGCGCGGCCATTAGCTAGAATTAAACTCACTAAAAGTGCTTTTTGCTCGCCTGTAGAACAAAATTTTGCTGGCGTTCCTTTGGTAGTATAAATTGCTTTTACATCATCGCGGTGCGGTCCAATTAAAGTTCGCCCTGCAATCATATCTGCACGGCGATTATTGGCAAATGCATCTCGCATATCACTAATTATTATATTTTCACCATGTAAATCAACTAATGCTAGTTCAGCTGAAGGAAAGCTTGTTTCAGCACCATTTTGTGCCTCCATTATTCGATCTATAGTGTATAGGCGATTTTTTTCAATTTGAGCTCCAGCATCAGCCATTCGATACTCAACAGCTGAATACCATGCAGCATCAGATATACCATCTTTAAGCATTCTGTTGCGCTCTCGCATTGCTCGATCATAAGAAAGGGTATGATCTGCATGAGAGGGCTCAAAACTCATTGCAAGGCGGTCAATAAAGCGCCGCCGGCCTTCTGGTCCCTCAACCCAAAGGCGGTCCATAACAGGAACAAGCCAAACAACCCGTGCAATTCTCCCCAAAGCTGTTTGAGTAGCTGCTTTTCCATCAATCTTAACAGTGCGAGACCCATCTCCAGAATAAGTAGTCTCAACTTCATGAACTTGGCCTAGTGAGCGAAGTGTTGCTCTGAGCTTCCAGCCTAAACTTTCTGGCATTCGAGCCATATCATCGACACGTGCTCGACGAAGTCCTCGCCCAGGTGATAATAGTGATAGAGCTTCTAAAATATTAGTTTTGCCTGCACCATTTGCACCATACAAAACAACAGGACTACCTGTTGTTTCTATGTGTATTTTTTTATGGGACCGAAAGTGCGAAATTCGCAAGTCAGTTACAGCAAGAAGGGACACATACTACACCCGCATAGGCATAACAACGTAAACAGCACTCTCATCATTACCTTCTCGCATCAATGTAGGGTCACCAGAAGAATTAAACATAAAGACTGCATTTTCACGATCTACTTGTCCTGCTATTTCTAGAAGGTACTTAGCATTGAACCCTATCTCTAAACGCTCATCAGTATATGCAACTACCAATTCCTCTTGGGCGGCACCACTATCTGGCGCATTAACAGAAAGAACTAACCTGTCATCTTCTAACGTTAGTTTTACAGCACGTGAACGTTCAGATGAAACAGTTGAAACACGATCTACAGCCTGCGCAAATTCAGTAGCATCTACCTCTAAGCGACGCGTATTACCCTGTGGTATTACCCGTGTATAATCCGGGAAAGAGCCGTCAATTACCTTAGATGTCAGAACTATCTCTGGAGTTGCAAAACGAATTTTTGTTTCAGATACAGAAACTGCAATTTTTATTTCATCATCATCTAATAGCTTACGTAACTCCCCAACTGTTTTGCGCGGAACAATGACACCAGGTAATGTATCTGCACCCTCTGGTAGCTCTGCATCAATTCGCGCTAGACGGTGGCCATCTGTAGCAACACAGCGTAAAACTTTACCATTCACTCCATCTGATGAATGCATGTAAACACCATTCAGATAATATCGCGTTTCCTCAGTAGAAATTGCAAATTTTGATTTATCAAACAATCGACGTAATGTTATAGCTTGTTCTGAAAAATTACATGCATACTCAGAATTTGCCATTACTGGAAAATCTTCACGGGGCAACGTTGCCAGAGAAAAACTTGATCGGCCTGCCACAACATCCAAGCGATTTGCTGTTGCGTCATCAGCCAACTCAACCATTGCACCATCTGGTAGCTTTCGCACAATCTCATGTAACATGTGCGCACTTACGGTTGTTGCTCCAGCACGCTCAACCATTCCAACTACTTTATATACAACCTCAATGTCTAGGTCTGTGGCGCGGAATGAAATTTCACTACCCTCTGCCTCAATTAGAACATTGGCTAAAATTGGAATCGTATTGCGGCGCTCCACGACAGATTGCGCCTGTGACATAGCTTTAAGAAGCGCACTACGTTCAATACTAACTTTCATAACTTAAATCCCCTTTACGTCGGACTATTAAAGTGACGCAATTACTTCATAACTTCAACTTAAAAAGACATTTCAACGGATTTTAGTCAGGGTCAAGAGCCAGTCACCAATTATACTTGGCTAATAATTCAGGAGTATTGCTAATTTTCAGACCAGATATAATAAACTTTCATTTCTGATATAGCATTAATTTGCAAAATTAGCCCTCTAGCATCCTGCGGAGTACCTCTAAATCGTTTGCTATTTGATTATCGATAGACTGCAATTCTTCAATCTTTTTGACTGCATGAATGACAGTCGTATGATCACGCTTACCAAAACGTCGTCCAATTTCAGGAAGAGATTTTGATGTTAATTTTTTTGATAAGTACATCGCAACCTGACGTGGGCGCGCTATTGATCGTGAACGCCGCGCTGATAACATATCGGTGAGATTAACGCCATAATGGTCAGTTACTTTACGAATAATTTCATCAATGGTTACTTTACGATCTGTAGCACGTAAAATATCAGATAGGCTTTCTTGGGCCATCTCTAAAGTTATAGGGCGGCCAACTAATGATCCAAACGCATATAAACGAGTTAAAGCTCCCTCTAACACACGTACGTTCGAAGAAATGCGATGTGCCATGAATTCTAGAACACCAGGTGAGATCTCTACAGTTGAATTATAGCGCGCCTGAGTTTCTTGCTTAGATTGCAAAATGCCAAGCCGAAGTTCATAATCTGTTGGATGCACATCTACGACTAACCCCCACTGCAATCGAGACTTAATACGGTCTTCCAAATGCTCCATATCAATAGGAGAACGATCTCCAGAAATAATCAGCTGTTTATTTTGGTCTATCAAGGCGTTAAATGTGTGAAAAAACTCTTCTTGGGTGGATGACTTTCCAGCAATGAATTGCACATCATCAACCATTAATACGTCAACCGAACGAAACATTTCCTTAAAGCTGATAGTATCTTTAAATCGAAGCGCTTGGACAAAACGGTACATGAATTGTTCAGCTGATAAATATAAAATTCGAGCATTTGGGTCACGTTTTTTTATTTCCCAAGCAATCGCATGCATGAGGTGGGTTTTCCCTAATCCAACGCCACCATGCAAGAACAAGGGGTTAAAAGAAACTTCACCACCTTCTGCCACACGACGCGCAGCAGCGTGGGCAAGCTCATTAGGCTTTCCTACCACAAAATTGTCAAAAGTGAAGCGTAGATCTAAAGCTGCTCCAGGTAGGTCAGCTGAGCCAGTTTTTGTGCGTTCTGCTTTTGGGGTAATATGAGGTTTAGGGGTAATTATTGCACTAGATTTGGCTTTTACACCAAACGAAAGGCGGTCAATGCTTTCACCTTGTTTGGCAAACTCAAGCTTAATAGCGTCGCCATAGTTACGCGCAACCCAATCACCAATAAATTTAGTAGGCGCATTAAATTGCGCCATAGATTCATCTAATAATGATAATTCTAATGGATTAATCCAGTTGGTAAAAGCAGCTTCACCAACAGTTTTCCTTAGAGCCAATTTAATTATTGGCCAAATTTCAGTACCCATAAATTTAAATTCCATGTTTTATCTAAGATTGACGCCAAGCCAATCCACGGGCTTTCCAGCCATTTAGTTTTCCCCGATGCACATCAGAATCAAGATCACCTTCAAATCCTTCAGTCACATTAATACAGTTCACCGACCAACCTTGAGCGGCGAAGACATCAATCATCAAAGCGGCCGCTGCTAGTGAACGAACACCAGAGCGGCACAGGAAATAAACATTTGAAGGCGCAGAACCATTCAAATCATCCATCAACTGTGATGCGAACTCTTCATTTTGAGCCATTGTGGGAAATTGGTTCCATTCAATCAGCTTCACCTGTTTATTTACAGGTGATAGATCTGGGATGCCCACAAATGACCATTCAGCATTTGTTCTGACATCTACTAATATCGCATCAGAACTTTCTGCTAGGCCAGTCCAAGTTTCAGAAGGGTTTGCATTTATAATCGTTGTCATATTACAGCCCTTTCCTAAATTGACTCTGAATCACTAAAATGACTTTGAACGAAGGAAAGATACATTTCAAGATAACTTCTGTGTTGACATGAAAAGAATCGGAAAGGTTTTTATATTTACTTAACCCATTGATTATATTGAAATTTCAACAAAATAATCGCCTACCCTAATAGGGCGACGTGGGTTCTTGCTAACACTATAGAAATCCGATTCGATATAAACGACTCAGTATATAAATATGTTATTCAAACGTGATAGCTCAAACAACGTGAACAAATTAGGAACTCACCTAAGTCATTCAAAATCAAGGCATAAAAAAACGAGGCACAATGGCCTCGTTTTAAAATTCTTATAATAATATAGGTTTAAGCAGTTAGAGCTTTAATGCGCTTGCTAAGACGTGACAACTTACGTGCCACTGTATTTTTATGATAGACACCTTTAGTTACACCGCGCATTAATTCTGGCTGAACTGATTTAAACGCGTCTTTGGCAACAGTTTGATCACCAGAGACAATAGCCTCTTCAGTTTTACGCAAGAATGTTCGAATACGCGAACGGCGTGCTTTGTTTACTTCTGTGCGACGCTCTGCTTGGCGTGCTCTTTTTTTTGCTTGAGGCGTATTGGCCATAATAATTTCCTGATCTTGTCGATTTCGAAAGATGAAGTCGCCGTATAGGGCTGATTCACGTAATAGTCAACGGGGCAAGCGTGTCTTTATTACACAACTATTCCTTTATTTCTGGCAGTTATCGCAAAAGAAGGTAGAACGTCCAGCCTGAACAATTCTTTTAATCAAATTTTTACAATTTGGTGCCTTACAAGCCTCATCTTCACGCCCATAAGCAGCAAATGTGTGTTGAAAGTAACCCAAATCTCCATTTGTCTGGCGATGATCCTTTAGGGAAGAGCCCCCAGCAGAAATAGCTTCTAATAATACGTCTCGTATAATTGGTACAAGATTGTCTATCTTGGTACGACTAACATTTCCAGATAATTGTTTTGGACTAATTCTTGCACGCCACAACGATTCGCAAACATATATGTTTCCTAGTCCTGACACTATACGTTGATCTAACAACGCAGATTTAATGGGGGACGTTTTTCCATTTAACTTTTCAAACAGATAAGATGCATCAAATCCATTTCCCAAAGGTTCCGGCCCTAAATGAGCAATTAACTTGTGATTACCCAAACCATTCGTAGTAATCAAATCCATTGACCCAAAACGGCGCGCATCATTAAAACTGATACGTGTTCCATCAGCCATATCTAAAACTACATGATCATGTTTAGCAGGTGCAGGGTGTAAATGATGGAAATTACCCAATATATCAGTTTTTGCATTACTTTTGGGCAAAATAGTCATTCGCCCAGACATACCCAAGTGTATTAATAAAGTCTCACTCGTGTCTAAATCACATAGAATATATTTTGATCGACGCCTTAGCCTTAAAACTGTTGCTCCAGTTAATCGATCAGACATATTTTCAGGAAACGGCCATCTTAAATCTGGGCGTCTTATATCCGCATACCTAATTTTTTTTCCAACCATTGCAGGCTCTAGGCCTCGGCGAACTGTTTCAACTTCTGGAAGTTCAGGCACCTAAATAAACAACTGTTTGTTGTATTTGATATTTCACACCAAAAATCTTAATTTTTTCTTTTAAAATTTTAAACATTATTAGTAATCCACCAATATATTAAGTATAACCAAAATAATAATTCCTTTAATCTTTAATTAATTTGAAAAGAATAATATAGATACATAAAATAATTAAGAAATAATTTTAAAC
>TARA_B110000971_G_scaffold33545_1_pt1 | contig 16248 bp, 14 predicted proteins | sample TARA_B110000971 | Tara Oceans TARA_B110000971 (sample SAMEA4397842) | marine metagenome | biome: Polar Biome; feature: [SRF] surface water layer (ENVO:00010504); material: water (ENVO:00002006), including particulate matter (ENVO:01000060) such as... | depth 5 m | reverse complement strand
GATTGAATTGGAACATTCGCGAAGTACTCTCGTGTCTCTGTTAGGTCATGCTCTGGCATTTGCTTCTCCTGTTTCCTGATTTTAGTTTTTGGTCTTTTTATTCTGGGACAATAGCGACTTTGAGCGTTGATGGATGATCCATCATCTCTACAGCCTGTAGGTATTGATCGAGGCTAAACCGGTGAGTGACGAGCTTTGCAGTTTCAACCTGGCCAGTATCTATGAGCCTTATAGCCTCTCGATAATCAGCTACCGTTGAGTTAGAACTGCCAACAACGGAAAGCTCCTTGTAGTGAATTAAATTGGAATCGATCTCTGCATTTTGATCTACGGGAAAACCAGCAAACATACTTACTCTTCCCCTATTAGCCGCCAACTGAAGAGCCTGATTTACCAGCTCAGGTACCCCTATACATAAAATTACAACCTGGGCACCAGCCCCACTTGTCTCTTCTCGCACAATCGCGGATAGGTCCTCTGTAGTCGGGTCGACAGTAATGTCTGCACCGAAATCTAACGCCAGTCTTCTTCTGAACTCAAGAGGCTCACTCAGAATTACGGTCTCGGCACCAGATAGTTTCGCAAGCTTCGCATGCATGAGACCTATTGCTCCTCCACCAATAACCAACACGGTATCCGAGGGTGTTATGTGCAAAAACTTTTGCCCGTGAATAATGCACGAAAGAGGTTCCGCTAAGGACACTGCAACAGGATCATGATCACCTTTATAACTAACTAAAACCCCATCGGAAACGGCCTTCGCCGGAATGAGAATAAATTCGGCGAGGCCACCATCTGTCTGGTGTCCTAGCACTAGAGCAACCTTGCAGAGATGAGAACGCTTCTCCGAACACTCCGCACATGCGCCGCAGGAATAAGTCGGACTCATTCCTACCTTGTCTCCTATTTCGTAGCCGACAACATGGTCACCTATTTCAACAACTTCTCCAGCGACTTCATGGCCTAAAATCCTGGGAGCCACGACCCCTTTCCTCTTGATTCCAAGGGCGATTCGTAAATCAGTACCACAAATAGTGTTGCTAGAAATTTTCAGCAACACCTCGCCAACGGCTGGTTTTGGCTTTTCCACTTCAGTGACCACTACGTCTCCAGGTCCCCTATAAACAATTGCCTTCATATGGAACTCGTTCTTCCTTCGGTTGAGTGTGTTGTTGCTATGGATGATGAAATAAGGCTTCTGGCTGTTGAGCTGTCGGTAATCAAAATGTCTATGTATTCGCCGAGAGCTGCAGCTCGAATAATCTGAAGCTTGTCCTGTCCGAAAGCCACCGCAACAGTATTTTTTATATTTTTAATTCTTTGAGGCTTCAGCCCAATCACCCTGGAGGTGAACTTCGAGACAACCTCTCTACCCCTACTGTCGATCAAAATACCCGACACGTCACCGACTGCACCGAGCACCAACGCGTCGGAAACCTCGTCGGCTGTCAAGTATCCGGCGGCAACCAATGCAGATGAATTCAGGTTTATAGCGCCCAGGCCAACCAGAGCGCAATCAGCAGCCTCAGCCGCATCCAGCACCTTGGAAATAGCCGATTGTCGCAGTAACGACAGCGCCGAAGCCTCATCATCAACAACCAGAGGAGCGTTTAGACGTTCATAAGTACCTTTTAACTTTCTTGCAGCCATTTTTGTTAGCTCAACGCCATCATTGGTCGAATCACTCGTGCCCATGGAGCCGATCATCTGAATCACGTGGACTTGCTTATCTGGATTTGTCTCCAAGTTTTCAACAACCAACTTCGTAGCGCTGCCCCAGCAGATCGCTAGGGAACCAGTTTTAGTAATTTGCAGATCAATGCACTTGGCACCAAGTTCGCCGATAATCCTTCCTTCGTCTCTGGTTGTAGCACTCTCCAAATTTGAGACCCAAACCTCACGCAACTTCAAAACTCTTAATAATTGTTTTTCTAACTGCGAATCCCGGGCCAGGGGGTGGTTTATCTTGAAGTCGACTATTCCGGAATCAATAGCCTCTTTCAACATCCGGCTCACAGTTGATCTCGAAGCGTGAATTCGAGACGCTATAAGTTTTTGGTCCATTCTCTGAATGAAGTGCATCTCGGCTACGCGAGCCAAGTCATTCGCCCTTCCACCACTCGTTAGCTGAGGCATTAGGTATCTCGCTGCTTCGATTTCTGGGCCGCAGAGAGCTGGTGCATTATTGGCTTTAGTGCCTCATAAGATTTTTGGTATGCAAGGAAGAACTCCTCGTACCTCTGGTGCACTTCGCTGTTAGGCAACACAACCTTGTCCCTGTGTACCATCGCATCCACGGCGTCATTTATGTCTTTGTATAGCCCTGCTCCGACGGCGCCAAGTATTGCCGGTCCCAAGCTCGCTGTTTCTGAAACCTTAGTGACTTCAACTGGAACATTCGAAATGTCCGCGTGGAGCTGAAGCCAAAGATTGCTATTTGTTGCCCCTCCGGCTGCAACAACTCGATCAATTTGGTGTCCCTGCTCTCGGAATCTGCGCATGGTATTTTCGCTACCGAAGCAGACCGACTCGATCATTGCTCGAAAGATGTGTTCCCTTCGGTGGCTCAACGAAAGGCCCAGTATCGCCCCGCGAGACAATGCGTCCACATAAGGAGTCCTGTTTCCCTGAAAATGATCCAGCACGATAAGCCCATCTGACCCTGGTGGAAGCTTTGAAGCAAGCGGAGACAAAGCTTCAAAAAAGTTGTCCTCAACCTCTTCCGACTGAACCAGGCGCCTAAACCAACCAATCATTGACCCGCTGGAAGTCTGTCCCCCTTCCACCGTGTACTGACCATCGATAACGGCCCCAGGATAGCCACCCCAGGTTCCCTCCCCATGAACACGGTTCTTGGTTTGAAGCAGCAGGAGATGAGACGACCCAGTGATAAGCGCCATGGCTCCAGGCTCTACGACGCCTAGCCCTATTTGAGCCACAAATGCATCAGCGCCTCCGGTCACAACAACTACGTTTTCATCTAAGCCGAGCTCATCCTGGACTCGTTTCGTGAGCTTGCCTATTGGCGTACCCATGGGCAGAACAACTTCGGGAAGCTTCTCTACCAAATCGGGCATACCGAGGGTTGCGTAAAGCTCGCGTGCCCAACCCCCGTTTTCCACGTCGTAATAGGCGCGAATAGCAGCATTATTTTGAGAGGCCACTTTTTCCCCGGTTAGCCTCCAAGTTAGGTAGTCAGAGTATTCGGCCATCCAGGCAGTCTTTGCGAAAATTTCCGGCTGATTACGAGAAAGCCACAGTGCTTTGGACGGAAGCCATTCTGCCGAGGCATGTACTCGACCGCTAAGAAGTAGCGACGGAGAGCCGCTGTCTGCCACCATCCGGGCTTCCTCTTCCGCCCTAACGTCCATCCAGATGATTGCTGGTCGGAGTACATTACCCGAATCATCGAGGCACACAACGGTGCAGCTTGTGGCCCCAACGCAGATCGAGGCTATGTCACTCGACTCGGCGCCGATGTTACTCATTGCGCTCCGAATGCCCGACACTGCGGCCTTCCACCAATGCTCTGGGTTTTGCTCGGCCCAACCGGGCTGAACGAAATTAGTTTCGTAGGCGTTTCTCACGAAAACCAAGGGGTTTCCATCAAGATCAAAAATGCCAACCCTGAGGCCCTCTGTGCCACCGTCTATGCCGATCATGTAGGGACCACTTTTCATTTTGTTCCCTCCCTTTTCCCTTGGTATTTATCCCTAAAACCAAGCTACGGTGACTTCGAAACCCTTGTGCAACTAATTCCATCATTCGCAATTAATTGCATTTAAATATTTCAAGAACATTCTGAGTAGTAGTCCCCTTTATCTCCTCAGATTTGAAAAATTAGCCAACGGAACCTTTAGCTCTCCGTTTGAAATTAGCTCCAGGTCGTCGGCGAAGAGAAAACACCCTTCCTCCCTAAGGTCCTTGACAATGTCCCAGTGCAGTGCGGATTCATTAACCCCAAGCGAGTCTGGGTATGCCCTGCCTAGGGCTATGTGCACCGTGCCTAAAATTTTTTCGTCGAGAAGCAGGTCTCCGGTGAGGGTTTTCATGTTTGGGTTAGTGCCAATTCCAATTTCCCCTAGATGTCTCGAGCCATCATCTGTCTCCAAAACTGCAGACACCAAATCAGCTCCTTCAGTTGCAGAAAAAGATACGACTTTGCCACCCTCGAAATACAAGATGAGGTCCCGAATCGCGACGCCCGAGAACCAGAACACTCCAGGAAATTTGATATGGCCATTGACGCTGGTTTCAATTGGGGCAGTTGCCACTTCCCCGTCTGGGAGATTCATCTTGCCGGCAAAAGACAGCCATCTTCTCTCCGCTACTCCCAAAACTAAATCCGAATCTCTCGAAAGAATTCTTATCTGACTGACCTCGGCAAGTCGGTCACATAGCGATAGCTGCAGGTCACCAATTTTTCCCCAATCGGCAATTGAACTGTCGAAAAACTCAAGCAACAACTCCTCATGGTCCACGTTGATCATATTCGACCACTCGATTGATGGAACACGGACAATGCACCATCTAGTCTGTTGCCAGCGCTTGGTGGACACGATTCCCTTGCCTTTGCGCTGCAGAGCAATTTTGCGCTGATCAACATCGAAATCCGGAGTCACCATGCCCCTGAAGGACACATGCACATCGGCCCACTCCATTGCTGCGACTTCTAGCCCAGCAGGGCTCCCAAGTGTCTCATCCGAGGCAAATTCTTGGGCGAATCGATCAAATCTTTCATCGGTCGCCATAACTTGTGGGAGCGCTCCAACCTTGTAGCACTCAGCCACAAAAGCAGAAACAGCTTCCATGCATCGAAAATCGGTCATAAACATCGACACCTTGGTGTTGGAAGTTATGTCAAGGCCACGGATTAGCTGGTGCGCCAGCAAGCTCCAACGATTATCCATCTCGAGCCCTTAATGACCTCTTGGTTCCTAGGGCTCTTGTCGCTTCGTATAAAGCCTTGTAGTCCTCGTGGTCAATTTGCAGCCTGGACTGCATGTCCCTGTTCACTCCAACCTGCGCTTCAGAACCTACCCAATTCAAAATTTCACTGCGGGATGTCAGATTGCCAACAGCGTATGCAGCAATGGCAGCGTCACCAAAAGCGGCGCCGACGCTACTAGCGACAGTCTGTGGTTTATCTAAGATCGCGGACACGGATTCGATTAATATCGTGTTTTTTGTTCCTCCCCCGATTGCCTTTATTCTCTCAGGCTCAATTCCATTAGTGGAATACGTTTCAAATGCGTACGACAAAGAATGGGCTATTCCCTCTATCGCAGCCCTAGCGATATCGGACCTTGTATGAGAGAGAGAAAGTCCAAAGAAGATCCCGCGGCTATTTGCGTCTTGAACTGGCGTGCGCTCGCCACTCAAATGAGCCTGGAAAATAACCCCATTAGCTCCAACTTTGGATTGCATAGCAAGGTCAATAAGTTCAGTGAATAATTTCTCATCCCCTTCAGAGCTGTCAATATCCAATAAATCGCAGATCCATCGGGTTACTGTTCCAGCAGTAGCCGTCCCGGCTGCAGCTACGAAGCTCTTTGGAAAGACAAAGGGAGCAGACCAGAGATCACTACTTGACTTTGGGGCATCCAGGACGTTAATCATGTAGCCGGCAGAGCCGTACTGGATCATAGTGTCACCAGCCTCAACAACACCCGCACCAACTGCTTCGGCTGGCGAGTCTGTGGTGCCAACCGCCACCACAGTACCCTCAGGGATGCCGGTGGCCAGAGCCGCGGCATGAGTAACGTAACCCGCTATTTCAGTGGCCCATGCAAGATTTGGAAGTTGCGCTGCAGAGACGAAGTCCTCGCAACCCGTAATGTCCCATTTCTGCTGCTTGAGATCATAAAGCGGGTGAAAATAACCGGCAGTCCCATGATCCATGGTTACTTCACCCGTGAGCTTCGCGACCAAAAAACTTTGACTGGTGACATACCATTCAGTCATGGCGGCAATTTCTGGTTCATTTTGAGCAACCCACATCACTTTGGGCCCCGCCGACTGACTGCTTAATGAGTTACCTGATTTTGCAAATATCTCGTCGTCGCCAAATCTTTCTCTTAGCTCGGAAATCTGCTTACCAGCTCGAGCGTCAACTCCATACAAAATGCCAGGCCTGAGGGGAGCTAGGTTTTTGTCAATTGGCAAAACGCAAGGTCCTATCGCGCTGCAAGCCATCGCCGCGATGGTGCTCGATTTGGCGACTTCGGTTTTCATTAGCCTTTTAGCAACAAAAACTAGATCAGCCCACCAAACTTCTTCTGCATCTTGCTCAACATAGTTTTCGCGAGGGGTCGAGATAGAGTGCCTCTTCGAAGCGCTTGCCTGCACCACACCCTGCTCATCGACCAAAACACCTTTAGTCTCGAAGGTTCCGATGTCTATGCCTAGAAATAAATTCACCATGGGAGCCCTAAAAGCCAGACCGCATCTGACGAACCTCAGTCATTAGCTTTTCTACCCTCTTTGAATCTGTGGCGTTCTCGAAGATGCCATCGCGCTTGAAATACGTGCCGACTATTGCGGCGTCTGCGATGGAAAGTAACTCCACTACTGTTTTGTCAGTAACTCCGGTGTTTACGAAAACAGCAGTATTTCCCGCGTTCTCCTTCACTTTGGCCAAGACGCTGGAGTCGGTTGCAGCCCCTGCGGTTAGCCCGGACACACAGAGCCCGTCTGGTTGGCAATTGAAAACAGTTGACTTAGTAATCTCTTCCACTGATCTTGACCCGACATAGCTGGCTGCTTCCGGAACGACATTGTAAAGAAGTTTCACGTTCTCCCCCGAGACCGCATTGCGGTGCCGAGCAACCTGACCAACATTGGTGTCCCACAAACCGAAATCTGATGCGTACACACCGGTGAAGATCTCCCGAACAAATGCTGCGCCAGTTGCAACAGCTAGATCAATAGAAGCGGTCGCGTCCCACAAAACATTTACACCATAAGGAGTATTAATTTCACTCCGTAGTTCGCCGATTATTCGTGCCATAACAATCGCTGTAATTGGCTCGGTTTTTGTCAAGTAGGGAAGACTAAATTCATTGGAAATGAGAACACCGTCAACTCCACCTTCTTGAAGTGCTGCTAAATCCGCCTTCGCTAGCTCAATTATTTTGTCTAAGCCACCCTTCTTGTCGTAACCAGTGTCGCCCGGCATCGCCTGTAGGTGGCACATGCCGATGACCGGCTTCTGAACCCTGAATGTATCAACTAACCATGACATATTCTTGAATCTCCTTCTGTTTTGCATCTAAGGGGCCACGCGAGTGGGTTGCGCCACTAACCCTTTAGGTCTACACCGGCTTTCTTGGACAAGACTTTGATTAGCGCCGAAGCATTTTCCTCACCCCAACCCTCACCTACTGCTTGTGTGATTATTTCTAGTGTGGCCTCCGTCGCGGGAACGGGGGACTGCATGCGATCAGCAAATGCTTTTACAAGTTTCGCGTCTTTAAGCATCAGCCTCAATGCAAAGCTTGGCGAGTAATCGCCTCTAATTACAGATGCCCCTACACCATCAAAAATTGGTGACCTAAAGTCGGTCACGTGTAAGACATCCAACACGTCGCTTAGGTCAAGGTTTGCCTTCTTGGCCAAAGTTAGCGCCTCTCCAAGAGCTTCAAGCTGGGCGGCCACAATTAGGTTGCCAACGAGCTTCATCTGAGCTCCGCTTCCGGATGCTCCCATGTAGTGAGCAGTTTCACTTATTGGCCCCAAAACCTCCTGAGCCTTATCAAATACTTCTTTATCTCCTCCCGCTACTATCCATAATCCGCCAGCGTTCGCCTCGCCTTTAGATCCAAAGACAGGAGCATCCAAAAATCTAATTCCCTTAGTGGTGAAGCCAAGGGATTCCTTAGCGCTGGTAAGAGGATCAATTGTTGAAAGATTAATCACTATTGTTGGAGAGGACGCCTCAGACAAGACGCCGCCGTTAGACAGGACAACGTCCTCAACGGCCTTGTCGTCAGCCAAGCAGTACATCACGTAATCAAAGCCCTTAACCGCTTCGCTGATTGATGACGCTCTTTTGGCTCCGAGGCTCTCGACGTCAAAAGCACTTCTGTTCCATGCAGTGACTTCGTGCCCTTTCTCCACGAGATTTTTGACCATTCCCTGACCCATAGTTCCAAGCCCTAGAAAACCGATAGTTGACAATTTATCCTCCTTTGATTTGGTTGCGAATACTTAGTAGCTAGTTAGCGGCTTTCCAGGATCTCAGTAGATACCAAAACGCGGTAGCGCCCGGATCCTGCAATCCAACACTTCGCTCCTGCAGCCAAGATGCTCTGCCTCGACGAGACTGCAATGCCCTGGTGTCAACAACTGCTTTTTCTGCAGCAGCAATGCCCGCCTCTAAAGCAACCGCAGGGTCCGATTCGGCTGCCATCGCATTGGCGGCTGGAACGACAGCGTCAAGAATTGTCTTGTCTCCAACTTGGGAACGTCCACGTTTCGCAATTGATTCGCCTGCGGCCAGAGTAAAAGCGGCTGTGTCCGCAATAGTTATCTCACTCTTGCCCTCCCAGAGACCAGAGCCAGCCAGAAGAGCGCCGGCAACAAGTGCGGCCATTGTTGACGGGTTAGCATCAGCAAAGGACGTGGCACAGGCTTGAGCGATGTCAACCGGACTCGCATTCTCTGGAAGTGACGCTAGGGAAGAAGTAATTGCGTCGGCTCCAAGAGAAATAGTTACCCCCAGGTCCCCATCTCCCAGCGCAGCGTCTAAATCACGAAGCTCGTCAGCGTAATTCTTTAGGTCGGCGAGTGTATTTCGAATAGCTTGATTCATCTCTATACCGTTCATTATTTATCTAACCTTCTTTGAAAAATGGTGACTCAGCGGGCGCGTTCAGAAGCTCTAAGCGAGCGGCATTTAATTTCAAGAGAGAGAGAGACGCCCCTGCCATTTCAAGGCTGGTGGCATATTCACCGACGTAAGATTTACCAATCGCAATTCCCTTACCGGCTAAGAGTTTGTTTACTTGGCGATACATGACGTAAAGCTCTTCGAGTGGAGTGGACCCCATCCCATTTACTAGAACGGCAACACTATCTCCCGAGACAATAGACAGATCGGCAACGATTGGATCAAGCAGTCTGGCAACAATCTCATCCGCTGTTTCCAGTTCCCCTCTGTGGATTCCGGGCTCTCCGTGGATTCCAATTCCAACTTCCATTTCACCTTCCGGAAGCTCGAAACTGGCCTTACCCGTGGTTGGGAAGATCGTGGGAGAAAGACCTATGCCCATAGTTCCCGTGTTTTCGACAACGTCCTGAGCAGCAGCAGCTACCTCGTCAAGCGAATCTCCCCGCTGTGCAGCGGCACCCGCAGCCTTAAACGCGAAGAAGATACCGGCAACACCACGACGGTCCGCTGCTCTTTCTCTTGGCTGGCTGGCAACGTCATCACAACCGAGGACCGTTCTGGTTTCGATGTTTTCAACCTCAGCCATCTCGGCCGCAAGATCAAAATTAAGTACATCCCCTCCGTAGTTTCCGTAAAGGTAAAGCACACCCACTCCCCCAGAAACTGCCCTCGTTGCCTCCAAACACTGCTTTGACGAAGGAGACGAAAAGACGTTTCCAATTGCAACTCCGGAGGCTAGGCCTTTCCCAACGTAACCCTTGAATAAAGGTAGGTGACCTGAGCCACCTCCAGTGACAATTCCAACCTTGCCTTGCTCTGGCGAATCCGCCCGGACAAGCACCCGTTTGTCGGCCGAAGCCAAGCGGACCATACCCGGATGAGCAAGAATCAATCCCTCAATCATTTCATCGACGAAGTTATCGGGGTTGTTTATTATTTTCCTCATGTTTATTTCCGTGCTTTCTTTTTGAACCAGTTGGCTTTGTTTAGGCCCTTATTCAGTTTTCGCTTCGTCGAGGCCTGATCCAAGATCATGACCAGGATCAGAATGGCCCCCTGCGCTATTGAATATTCGTAGGCCGATAAGCGGATTGCATTAAATCCACTCGAAACCGTTTGCAGAGTCAGGGTTGCAAGAACGACCCCGGTCACGGTTGCAAAACCACCTGCAGGGTTTGTGCCACCCAGAACTGCTATGACGATTACCAACAATACGTAGGAGCTTCCGTAGTCTGCACTCGAGGTTGGGTTTCTAGCGAGGAACAAAACACCCGCACAGCCTCCAAGTAAACCAGTCAGCATGTAAGTGCTCATTAGTACTTGTCTCGAGTTAATCCCCGAGTACCTGGCGGCTACGGGGTTGGTACCCAAAAGCTGCGTTTTTCTTCCCAGAGAGGTTTTGTTTAGAAAAATGGCTACAAGTCCTGCGATTACAAGTAGTGCTATGAAAGTCGTTGGCATTCCAAGAACACCAGCCTTGCCCACTGCGGCTAATTCTTCGGGAGCTCCATACAGGGTTTTTCCTCCGGTCCAGACAATGGCCAAACCATTGAAAATTTGCATGGAGCCAAGCGTTGCCAGAATGGGTGCTATTCCAACGTAGCTAATCAGGAAACCGTTAAATAAACCTCCGGCAAGGCCGACAACTAATCCAAGTAAAACTATGAATGGCATCATTTGAGCAGCCCTCGCAGGATCGCTAGCCATTAGCGACGAATAGAGGGTGGTTATTGTTATTGCAGAGAGATTAGCCACTGCAACGGTGGACAGATCTATGCCCCCCGTAAGCATGGCTACCATCATTGCTACCGCAATTACTCCAATTTCCGGAGATGCAATCATAATGTTCTGGAGGTTTACCGGATTGAGGAAGATATCTGGCTGCAGATAAGTAAAAAGGGCAAATGACCCAATCAAAATTAGAAGCATCCTGCTAGTTCCCCGGTCGCCTCTAGCTCTCACAATAAAATCTCGAGTTATCGTGTCCAAGCGATTGTTTGCCGATACAAGAGAAGGCCTTGTGCTGCTTTTGCTATTCAATTTTTATGCCCCCAACTGTGCTGTTACGAAGGATCTCTTGGTTTTTCTCTTTGCAGAAAGAGCTTGAATACCGACACCAACAATCAGTAAAACCCCCACAGCTGCTCGCTGCCAAGCTGTTGGAACTCCGGCCAAGAGAAGGCTGTTGTTGATTACTTGAATCAGTAAAACCCCCAGCACTGTGCCAAGCACAGAACCCCGTCCACCGAACACCGAAGCTCCACCCAGCACGACAGCCGCGATGACATCCAACTCGTTGCCAACGAGGTCCTGGGGATTAGCGTTTCTTCCAAGAGTCACATGAAAGACTCCGGCCACCGCGGCCAGCACACCAACCAAGATGTAAACCATCATTTGAATGCGAACCACGGGAAAGCCGGCCCTCCTAGCAGCCTCGTCATCGCCTCCTATCGCAAAGATGGCTCGTCCAAACATCGTTCGCTTCAGCATCCAGGCGACCAAAATCGTGAGAATGATTACCGGAACCACCAACACGTGCAAGAACGCCCCGCGTTCTTGCTCGTTCACAATTGAAATGATGTTAGTTTTAGCTACCTCATCAAGGGACATTGGTGGGTTGGCTATGTACTTAGAGCCCACATAAGCTATCAATACGCCCCGAAAAAGACCTTGTGTTCCCAGGGTCACAATTAGGGTAGGCAATCTGAAATTTGCTATGACGGCGCCATTGACAAGACCTAGCAGGGCACCAAAACAAGCAGCCATTAGGGTGATGACGATCAATCCCGGATCAAAATTTCCATCTTGAGCAATTTTGACTGCGGTGTACGCAGAGAAGATTGCAATTGCCGCGAAGGAAACGTCAATTCCGCCGGAGATGATCACAATCAGAACACCGAGAGCGAATATAAGCGGAACAATAGATCCGCGCATTATTGAAAACATGGTTGTCAACGAAAAGAACACCGGATTGAGGATGCTAATTGCAACTACTATGACGACTAGGACAAGTGCAAGCACTCCCTCATTATTAGAACCCCGTAGTCCGGCTAGCATTTCGAGAGGTCTCCGAGTCGCAAAAATACTCATGCTGTCGTCATTTCTTGAATGTTGGTTGCTGTAATTTGTGATCCAGTCAGAGTGTCAACAATCTCGCCCTGGCGAACAACCAAGACGCGGTTGCAAACAGAAACCAACTCGAGGGAGTCATCGGAAATTACGATAACCCCCCTTCCTAGATTTGCCTCGCTCCGAAGAATTTCGAGTATTTGTTCTTTTGACCCTATGTCTACTCCCACAGTTGGACCGTTGAGAATCAAAACCTTGGGTTGGTTGGCCAGAAGTTTTCCTAGCACTACTCGTTGAGCGTTTCCCCCTGAAAGAGATCTCACCGGAGCCGAAACGCTTTTCGCCTTAATCTTCAACCGGTCAAACATTGACTGAGTGGTCTTGGAGATACCCTCTCCGTCCAATAGACCGAAAGCACTCCTGTGTTTGTCGAGTGATCCCGCGATGATGTTGTCCCCGACAGATTTGTCCAGAAAAAGCCCCTGAGTTAGGCGATCCTCAGGTAAGTACCCAATCCCCGCCTTGATGGCGTCGCGAATAGTACGAACTCGTGTGGCCTGTCCGTCAATTTCAATTGTTCCGGATTCAGCTGGCCTCACCCCAAACAGAGCTTCTGCAATTTCAGTTCTTCCAGAACCGAGTAGCCCGGTAATTCCCAAAATTTCACCACTATGAAGAGTGAAGCTAACATCATTAAATGCGCCAGAGGAGCACAGGTGCGACACCTCCATTAACGGTTTTGCTGTCATGACCGGAGAAGTTATTTCCCTGGCCTCACTAACGTCGCGCCCAGTTATGTATTGAGTCAAGGATTTTCTGTCGAACTCGCTAGCTATACCTGAAATAATGTGCTTTCCGTTTCGTAGGATCGTTACATCTTGCGAAACTTGGAGTGACTCTTCGAGCTTGTGGCTTACAAAAACTAGCGCTACCCCTCTCTCCCTAAGCTTCCGCACCACATCGAAGAGATAGTCAACTTCGGTGTGAGTAAGGGCAGTAGTGGGTTCGTCCATCACAATAACTCTTGCATCATTTATCAAGGCCCTGCAAATGGCTGTTAATTGCTTATCTGCCACAGATAGAGCTTCAACTTTTGCACTAAGATCCAGTGTCAATCCGAGCTCTTTGATAATCGTCGCGGCGGCGATTTTCGCCTTACTCGCTGAAAATAGTTTTGCCCTAATCGCCACTTGAGAGGTGATCGTAATGTTTTCCGCAACAGACAGATTTGGGAATAGGGAGAAGTCTTGGTAAATAACTTGGATGCCGGCCATTATCGATGAAAATGGGGATAGCTTTTCCTGAAGTTTTCCATCAATGTAAATGGACCCAGAATCTGGTTGCTCAACACCGCTGATTATTTTAATCAGAGTAGATTTACCACACCCGTTTTCACCAGCTAGGCAGTGCACGTTTCCAGCCGTAAGTGCCATTGAGACCTCATCTAAGGCCTTCACCCCGCCGTAGGTCTTGACGATGTTCTTTACCTCTAGCACTGGTAATGCTCTATATGCTTTGGCCATATCTTTTCTTCGCCTAAATGGTGTGGTTCGGAAAAAACAAGGTGCTCTAGGTCTAAGAACCTAGAGCACCTCATCTTTCCTGTTTATTTCTATGACAGTTTTAGAACTTGTACTCCGAAGCGTTGGTTTTGTCTACGATGACCGCAGCCTCACCAACCCAGACGTTGTCAAATCCAGCTAGCTTCTGTAGAGAGTTGTAACCCTCGATACCTAGGTCGGTTCCCTCAGAAAGAGATCCTCCATCAGCCAGAATCTGAGCAATCTTTAACTGAGCTTTCCCGGCAAGTGCAGGGTCCCAGAAGAAGATCTTGTCGATTGAGCCGTCATCCAGGTACTTAGACGCGACAGATGGAATAGAGGTTCCCATTACGCAAACGGAGTCCTGAAGTCCAGCCTCCTGAACCGCGCGACCGATACCGGCGACGTCAGTTCCAGCTGAACCCTGGAAACCCTTGATGTCTGGATACTTAGCTAGAAGCTCCTTGGCTCGCTCGTAAGCAACAGTCTCGTCTTCCTTGCTCTCTACTGGGTCTTCAACACGAACTAGATTTGGGAAGTTTGCCTGCTGCTCTGCATAGGCACCTTCAACCCAAGTCATGTGCGTCTTTGCAGTTAGTCCACCGACGAAGGAGACATACTGGCCTTCGTTACCCATGCACTTTGCAAGGTTAATCATGATTTGCTCGCCGTACCATGTGTTGTCGAACGCTTCAATGTCTGCGTCGACATTGACCATACCGGCCGCTTCATGGGAAACAACGATGACTCCAGCTGCGCGGGCCTGCTTCAGAATGTCCTCTAGAGCCTCCGGCGAATTTGGAACGACTGCAATTGCGGTCGGATTCTGAGCGAGAAGGTTCTGGATAATCGAAAGCTGCTTTTCAGGGCTAGCGTCGTCTCCTCCTTCTTGACGAGCATCGATGCCGGTTTCGGCAGCGAACTCGACAACGCCTTCCTCCATGCGGTCAAACCAACCAATTCCGGTCAGCTTTACAACTACAACCATGGACTGTGCTGTTGTTGGTGCTGAGCCAGAGGAATCTTCGACTGCAACTGGATCTGCTGTGGTGGTACAACCCGCCATCACCAAGACTGATGCGCTTGCGACGGCTGCAGTAAGTAGATGTTTCTTCAAATTCATTTCCGCACTCCCTTGTATTTTACCCTTGCGGTTTTTTTGGTTCTCAGGCCCCGCACGATTGCCTGACTCGCTCACTTTCTCAATGCGATGCATGTTTGTCAAACCAAAACGTGCATAATTCGTGCATTCCGTGCATATTGTGAGCAAACCGTTACATAAATTCTGCTACCTTATGGAATAGCCTCAGTATTGACATCAATTTCAAGGAGAACGACTGTGTCAAGAAAAGCACAGATTCTGGAGATAATCCAGGCTCGTGGATTTCAGAGCGTTCGCAAACTTGCGAGTGAACTTCAAGTAGATGAATCGACCATTAGGCGCAACCTTGAGAAGTTAGAGGCCCTTGAGCTTGTCCAAAGAAGCCACGGCGGAGCAAGCCCGCTTCGTCCCGCGGAAACCCCTGCTGTTTTGAAGCAACAGTTCCATGGAGCCGAGAAAAGGGCAATCGGTCAGGCTATGGCCGATCGAATCCCCGACGGCCAAGTACTGCTTCTTGATAGCGGCACAACAACCTTAGAAGTAGCCAAAGCGCTGAAGAATTCGCTTCTAACCGTGGTCACCAACGACCTGATGATTGGGATAGAAGTTGCCAAGAAGCCTGGAATCCATTTAGTTTTTATAGGTGGAGAATTACTCCCAGACCTTTTCACTATGTGGGGTCCCACGGCAATTCAGCAAATTGAACAACTTAGAGTCGATGTTGCTATTTTTGGCGCGGACGCCGTTAATGAACATGGAATTTTCAACAACACGAGCTACGAAATTGAATCCAAACGAGCCATGCTAAAGATTGCCAGTCAAGCCTTTTTTGTTGCTGACAGTAGCAAGTTTCATCGTAAAGCATTGTTCAAAGTGTTCGGTTTAGAAAGTTTCCTAACCGGGATATCAGATGATTATCTAGATCCGATTGTTGCCTCAGAGTTACCTCTGCCAATAATTAGAGTCGTATCCAAAGCTGACTCGGTTTAGCTTGGACATGGAACGACTTTTTCTATTCAATAGGTAGATCAGCCACTTGCCACCATCTCAGAAAGTTGGAAATTTCCCTAACATAATGGGGCTCGAGAGCAGCAGCCTCCTCAAGTGCTAAGCGCGCGCTCTTTTGCATCACTCATTCAATTTCCAGCAAACTTGGGAACAGGGAAAGCTGATTAAGCAAGTTGCATCCGAGTCACAACTTTTTGACTGGGCCATTGGGCTTTGTTCCGCTTACCATCGTCAGCGACCCTAGCAACGGGTTAACGTGTGGCTGGAAAGTTGAGATCAAGTGATCCTGCACCCCTCGGGCTAACTGCAAATATTGATGCCAAGACTCGGATTTTCTATGCGACCTACTGCCGCGCAACTTTGACCTCAATCGAGAGACTTTGGGGCTGAATATTGCCCCAGGTGAGACACTTTCTTTTACGCACTGTCCGGTGACCACTTTCATTCGATCTCCGTGGTGGATTTGAGCAATCTTCTCTCCCAGCCGCCAGGGTCTTCGACCCGTTTGGGACGGCCGGCACAGAGCTCAGTTTCCCGGCTTTTTAATTCCACTAGTCGTAATCGATTTGTCAGTTATCGGGTTTTTGCATTAAATAGATGAGCATCTATGTATGCTGTTGTAATGAGCGAATGGAACT
>TARA_B110000971_G_scaffold221985_1_pt1 | contig 16297 bp, 11 predicted proteins | sample TARA_B110000971 | Tara Oceans TARA_B110000971 (sample SAMEA4397842) | marine metagenome | biome: Polar Biome; feature: [SRF] surface water layer (ENVO:00010504); material: water (ENVO:00002006), including particulate matter (ENVO:01000060) such as... | depth 5 m | reverse complement strand
GCTATTACAAGCCATGTAACTAATAAAACCTGTCCATGTACTGTTAAGCCCGCAATGTTCCAATATAAATGTTCCCCTACTTCAACAGCAGCTAACGAAAAAAACATAAACAGATTATAACGAGACGTGAATAGTGCAGATTTTTTGTTCCTTATTAATAAATATACCTAGGTATTCTATTTAGGTACACTTCAATAAGAAATTAAAGTTATTTATTTTTAGTGAATGTATTAAATATCAGGTATATTCAAAATATTACCTCCTCGTTCCAGTAATTTTGTTACTAAAACCAAAAGGTACAAATAAATATTCTAAAACTTATTTTTATTTAAGAGTGGAATGTCTACCAGTAATAATCGCGTCTGATAATGAAGAAATGATTAATTTAATAGAACGGACTGCATCGTCATTAGCTGGAATTGGGATATCAACAACGTTTGGATCACAGTTGGTATCTAGTATAGATATAATTGTAATCCCAAGTTTTTTACATTCAGCAATGGCTGTTGCTTCACGTTTTGGATCTACAACAATAGCAATATCAGGTACTTGCGACATTTCTGTTAACCCACCTAAATTTTGCATAAGCTTTTCTCTTTCACGACGTAAAAGAGCCGCCTCTTTTTTTGGTAATGAATCTAATTCACCACTTTCTTCTTTGCTATTTAATTCTTTAAGGTATTCAACACGACCTCGAACTGTTGACCAATTTGTAAGGGTTCCTCCTAGCCAACGGTGATTAATATAATGCCCACCACATTTTTTTGCTTCTTCTGCCATAATATCGGCAGCTTGGCGTTTTGTCCCAATGAAAAGAAATTGCTTACCTTCTTGTGAAGCTTTTTGAACATAATTGTAAGCGTGTGTTAATAATCTCGCAGTTTGTACAAGATCTATTACGTGAATACCATTTTGTTCCGTATATATATATGGAAACATTTTTGGATTCCAGCGACTTGATTGGTGACCAAAATGTACTCCGGCATCCAATAATTCACCAAGTGTAACTAGTGTCATAATTTTTTTATTAGGCTAAATAGCTTGATTTTTTAATCAAAGTGTAGGTTAAATTAATGTCTTAACAAAAATTTGTATAATCGACTTAAATTTTACGTGAATAATACTCAATTACGAAAAGTTCATTAAGTTTTAGAGCAATCCATTCGCGATCAATAATACCTAAAACTTTTGCAGTTAAGGATTTTTTATCAAATTCTAAGTTTTGTGGAACGTTTGAAAGTGCAGGTACTTCTAAATTACGTGTGGCAATTTGTTTCGAAACTGACGATTCTTTCACAGAAATAATGTCACCAGGCTTGCATTGGTAACTTGCTATAGAAACACATGTTTTATTAACTGTAATGTGTTTATGGCTTACAATTTGTCGGGCCGATGCAATTGTAGGTGCTAATCCTAAACGGAAAATTACATTATCTAGTCGCATTTCTAGCAATTGTAGAAGAATACTTCCCGTAGCCCCTTTAATTTTTTTGGCTTGTCGAATGTAGTTCATTAACTGTTTTTCGCTTAAACCGTAATTAAACCGTAATTTTTGTTTCTCTTCCAAACGGATGGCGTATTGTGTTAACTTTTTTTGCGTTGCTCCGTGTTGGCCGGGGCGTTGCATTGATTTTGGTTTCTTACTCGTCAATCCGGGTAAATCGCCTAATCTTCGAGTAATTCGTAATTTTGCTCCAGTGTATCGAGCCATAAAAATTTGTGTATTTTCTATATATTTGTACTAAATAAACTTCTTAATATTTAAAATACTATATTTTAAAATAAATTTCAAAATTTGCAAAGATTTTTTCACTAATCTAATCGCGATTTTAAGACATAATTCTTTAACTGGCTATCTAATGATTGCTTAATTAATAAATTTGTTGTCTTTTCATTACCAACCCGTTTGAGGTTTGTAAAACTATTAAATCCGGTCCCTGCTGGTATTAATCTTCCAATGATAACATTTTCTTTTAAACCGTTTAGCCAATCTTTTTTACCTTCAATAGCAGCTTCTGTTAAAACTCTTGTTGTTTCTTGGAAACTGGCAGCAGAAATAAAACTATCACTATTTAAAGAAGCTTTTGTTAAACCTAATAACATGGGTTTATACGAAGGTGGTTCCTCACCACTAGATATAGCTGCTTTTGTTATTAATTCTGCTTGAGTTATATCAAGTATTTCGCCAGGAAGTAATGTTGTGTCCCCACCATTTGAAATACGAACTTTTGAAGTCATTTGTTTGACAATAATTTCAATATGCTTATCAGCAATTTGAACCCCTTGTGATAAATAAGTACGTTGGACTTCATTAACTAAAAACAACTGTAAATATTTAAAACTTTTTTTGCATGCTTCAAGTACTGGATATTGTAACTGATAATAATTAAATAATGTTTCTAGTTTATCATGGGGGTTAATTGGCCCATCCGTTAATGGTTCTAAAAATTGAACATAACTTCCATTGTTAAAATTGACTTTAATTTGAGGGTCAACGTCAATAACTAATTTATCGTTTGAGGATTTAATGATCTCAATTTTTTTATTTTTTAGGTAAGCTTGTCCTTCACTTGGTGCAAGTAAACATCCATTTTTAATTTTCCTTGCTTCTAAGATTTCCTCAACTTTAGGTAAACCCTGTACAATATCAACAGTTTTTAATTTATCGTACACTAGAGTTGCCAACATATCGGATTTATCAACAAGGGATTTTGTTTCAACCCTTAATACAGTCCCTTCAGAAATTAAATATGGGCGTCCAAGTCTAATAGTTATTTGATTATTTTCGATCTTGTATATTTGTCCTGCGTATTTTGAGCGGGTTTTTGACGTTAAATATGTCCCGACCCTCACAAGTTCACCTTTTTTTACATAAATTTCTTCTTGAGCTGGGTCAATACTACATTTCTTTAAGAATTCTTCTTTTAAAATAAGTATTTCAATATTGTTCGTATAATTTACGGCAGCCAAAAGTCCACTTACACTAGTTAACATTTGTACTTTGGCTATTGTAGTTTTGGCAGTAACATATTGATTATTTTGGGCTATCTTCTTTATCAGTATTTTTTCTTTTAAATTCGGGTCCTTTAATGCAAAATCATTAATTTTAATTTTTTCATATAAAGTTAATTTTAATTGGCATTGTTGGTTTTCCTTATCTTCAGTACTAGAAGGTATGTATTCAATTTCTGAACTTAAATTACCATACTTATTTCGTATATCTAGAACAAGGAAAGTTTGAAGTAAATTAACACCTTTTATAGATTTAATACGTTCACCATCTCTATAAAAAACACGTTTTACTGTCCGAAAAGCAACACTACGATTATTTGTTTTCGGAAAGAAACAATATTCAATAGAAAACCCTTTATCTTGAGGAACTTTATATGTTAAAACTGGACGTAAAAGAATGTATTCCAGGCCTTGAAAATTTATAAATTCTAAAAAAGAAAGTTTTTGGATGACTATATTTGAAAAGAGTATTTCTCCAGGTTCTACAAATCTATTAATACGGTCAGCTTTACCCATTTGTTGTGAGCTTACTTGGTACAGCTCCCCTGGTTTAATATTTAATTCATTATTTGTTTTATCCAGTTGTACAAATCCATCGATTATAGAAAATGTATTAGGTAATAAAGTAGTACCTTTTGTAATAAAGTTACCATCTTTAACTTTTAATTTTTCTAAATTTGAAGAACCTATTTGATGAGTTTCTTCCGGTACCCAATATAAATATCCAGCGAATATTTTTTTTGTGCTTTTTTTCTTTTTGCTATTATTTGACGTCGTTGAATAATAAATTGTTCCGCCTGTTTCCGTTTTATAAGTATCTTCTTCTAAACATGCGATAGTTTGGCCGTGCTTAAGTAGTTCATTTGGTTTAACATTTAATTGAAATAATTTTTTAGTTTTGCCTGTAAGTAATTCGAGACTATCAAAGTTATTAGCTGTCTTTATAATTGAAGCATTTTTAATTACCATTGAAGAATTGGTAATATTAATCTCGCCGGTTGTTGATAATTTATCAAAATTAACAATCCCAGAATAATTATTGACAATTTTCTGACTTGTAATAGTTTCATTCGGGTTAAAATTTTGTCCAACTTTAACATCTAATTTTGATGATCTTTGTAGTACATAACGATTACCGTAAAGAACCCATATTAAACCTGCAGTCTTACTAATTTTTTTTGTTGCCCCTTGCCCATCGATACTAGTTTTTATATTTACGTTTTGTAAGAAGACTTCACCTGAAACATCTGTATAAATATCCCTTTTGTCTTCTTCTAGAATCAAATTAGCATCTTTCTTTATTTCTGCCACGACTTGATTACAGAAAATCTTCTGATCATTATTTGCTAATAACATTGCCCCAGGGGGTAAATTAAAGTAACAAATAGTATTAGCTTCATTTTCAATATATAATTTTGCATCTGACGTAAGATTAAAACCCTTTTCGCCGTGTATTGTTCGTACAATTGATGTTTTTGAAGATAAGTCATACTTAAGTGTTCCAGTAAAAGGAGCACGGATTTGTTTTGTTAAATCTCCTGAGAATACACCGCCTGTATGAAAAGTCCGCATTGTTAATTGGGTTCCTGGTTCACCAATTGATTGCGCAGCAAGTATCCCTACTGCTTCCCCAAGATCAATCAATTTTGAATAAGACAAATGCCAACCATAACAATTACGGCAAACTGAACGCAAAGCTTCACAAGTTAATGGAGAGCGGACAACAATATTATTTAATTTCTCTTTGACGATTTTATTAAGTACAGACTTATCAACTTCAGTATTAACTGGAAGAATTATATTTTCGCTTGGAATAGGTAAAGGTTTTATTAAAAGCCTACCAATTAAACGATCTTCGATTGTTAATTCTGTTTTATATTTTTTAAATAAATCGTCTAAAGATAGGCCTTCCGAAGTTAAGCAATTTTCTTCACGAACAATAATATCTTGGGCCACGTCGACTAAACGTCTTGTTAAATACCCAGAATCCGCTGTACGGAGAGCAGTATCTACAAGACCTTTTCTTGCCCCATATGAGGAGATAATATATTCAGTAACTTTTAACCCTTCTCGAAAGTTACTTTTAATTGGTAGATCAATAATTTGCCCTTGTGGATCTGCCATTAATCCTCGCATACCAACAAGTTGTCTCACTTGTGAAATATTTCCTCGGGCTCCTGAAAAAGCCATTATATACAGAGGGTTTAAAGGGTCACTTTCCCGAAAATAAGTTAAAACATCATCTTTAAGCGTATTGTTTGCGTTATTCCAAATATCAATAACTTTTTGAAAACGCTCAACCGCTGTTATATTTCCACTCGTATAGTTTTGTTCAGTAAGGCTTACTTCATTTGTTGTTAAGCCAATTAAATTACGTTTTCGAAAAGGAACTCGCAAATCTTCAACACTAAGAGAAATACCTGACATCGTAGCGTAATGAAAGGTTAAATTTTTTACTTTATCTGCTATTAACGATGATTTTATAATTCCATAATTATGAAAAGTTATATATATTAATTTTTGCAATTTTTTCTTATTTATTACTTCGTTACTAAAACCTATTATTTTTTCCGATTTATTAAGCATAACTAAATATGAACTAAGGTTAAGGATTTGGCTATTACTGACTATCAAACGATTGGTTTAAAAGGATTCGACCAGGTGTAGTTTTTATGTATTTATGCATTAATGTTCCGTCTGAATCTTTTTTCGCTTGTAATTCTGATGTTAAATATATTGTTTGTTGTTGCACTCTTTTTTCTGTAAAATTCGAATTAGTGAACGTTTGATCTAATTTATCGACGCGGACCCATACAAAAGTATGTAAGTTTAGAACGGATTGTTTATATGCGGTAATCACATCGTCAAAACTATAAAAATATTGATCTACTTTCGTTTGTTCGGTTGGGTTATTAGCCGTTAAATAGTAACAACCAAGTACCATATCTTGGCTTGGCGTTAAAATAGGTTCTCCGGTTGCTGGTGATAAGAAGTTATTTGGGGCAAGCATTAACATCCTAGCTTCTGCTTGAGCTTCTAAACAAAGGGGAATATGTACAGCCATTTGATCCCCATCGAAATCCGCATTAAAAGCTGGACAAACTAATGGGTGAAGTTTAATTGCACGCCCCTCAACTAACGTTGGTTCAAAAGATTGGATACCTAAGCGGTGTAAAGTAGGGGCTCTATTTAACAAAATAGGGTGACCGGCCATTACTTGCTCCAATATTTCCCACGCTAATGCTTCATTATTTTGGATAATGTTTTTTGCAGCCTTAATATTGTTTACTAGCCCCTCATAAATTAATCGGTGAATAACAAATGGTTGGAAAAGTTCTATAGCCATTTCTCTAGGTAAGCCACATTGATTCAGTTTCAATTCAGGTCCAACGATAATGACAGAACGTCCTGAATAGTCTACTCTTTTCCCTAATAAATTTTGTCTAAAACGCCCTTGTTTCCCTTCAATAATATCCGATAAAGACTTAAGTGGTCGATTATTTAAACCGAACACAGCTCTTCCACGTTTTCCATTATCAATTAGAGCATCTACGGCTTCTTGCAACATTCGTTTTTCGTTTCGAATAATTAGCTCTGGGGCCATAATTTCTTGCAAACGAGTTAAACGATTGTTTCGGTTTATTACACGTCTATATAAATCATTAAGATCTGAAGTAGCAAATCTTCCACCATCTAGTTGTACCATTGGTCGTAGGTCAGGTGGTAAAACAGGAATAATATCTAATACCATCCACGATGGCTCGGACCCAGAAGCAATAAATTGATCTATTACACGTAAACGCTTAGTTAATTTTTCTCGATCCGAATCTTTTGCCGAGGGAATTAAAAGTCGTAATTCTTTTGATTCGGTTTCAAGATCTAATTGCTGAAGCAACGTTTTAATAGCTTCGGCACCAATTGAGATTTCTACATCACTAATGTCAGTTTTATTTGCATCAAAAACTTGCCAATCTGTTTCAACAAGAAGTTGTTTGTAAGAAAGTTCGTTATTTTTTCCAGGGTTAATAATTACATAAGAATTAAAATAAACAATTTGCTCCAATTCTTTTAAGGAAATGTTTAAAATTAAAGCAATTTTGCTGGGTCGTCCTTTTACGTACCAAACATGAGTTACTGAAGACGCTAATTCAACAAAACCAATTCTATGACGTCGAACATTCGATTCAATTACTTCAACACCACACCGTTCACAGGTAATACCTTTATAGCGAACTCTTTTATACTTACCACAGTGACATTCCCAGTCATTTACAGGTCCAAAAATACGTTCACAAAATAACCCTCCCATTTCAGGTTTTAGAGTTCTATAGTTTATGGTCTCAGGTTTAATTACCTCACCAATAATTTCCCCATTGGGAAGAGTTCTTTCACTCCAACTACGGATACGTGCGGGTGAAGCAAGATTAATTTTTACATAATCAAACGAGCGTTCGGTTTGTAACATAAAGGTAAGATATGTAATAAATTTTTAACAAAGGTGAAGGTTACTTTATCTTTTATAAGGAATTTTTAAAGTTAGGCTTGTTGTTAGCTAACAAAGGAAGGCTATTTTTGACAGGCACTCTTTCAGAATTTTCTTGGTTTTCACTCATTAAATTTATTTCATAATCATTTAATTCTGCATTATTAGAAACATCAAATTTGTAAGTAGCAACATCAAGGCATAGTGCCTGTAACTCTCTCATCAATACTTTAAACGATTCAGGGATTCCTGGCCTTGGTATAGGTAAACCTTTAACGATCGCATTAAGTGTTTCATTACGTCCTTGCATATCATCTGATTTAATTGTTAAAAGCTCTTGGAGAGTGTACGCCGCACCAAATGCTTCAAGAGCCCATACTTCCATTTCGCCAAGCCTTTGTCCACCTTGTTGTGCACGTCCACCTAAAGGTTGTTGTGTAACAAGAGAATAGGGACCTGTAGAACGGGCATGGATTTTATCATCCACTAAATGCACTAGTTTTAGCATATAACCACGCCCAACTGTTACCGGATTTTCAAAAGATTGCCCCGTTCTTCCGTCTCGTAATACCATTTTTCCAGGGTGCTGATTTGAAAAAATCCATTCTTTTGAATTTGCAGCTTGTTTTAACTTTTTGTTTACTAGTGCTCGTGACGCTTCTGCCCCATACATTTCATCAAATGGGACAACTTTAAAACGTACATTTAAATTGTCTGCAGCAAGTCCAAGAAGACATTCAAAAAGTTGTCCAACATTCATTCTAGAGGGTACTCCTAGAGGGTTTAAAATCATATCGACAGGTGTACCATCAGGTAAATAAGGCATATCTTGTCTAGGTAATATCTTCGAAATAATACCTTTATTACCATGTCGCCCAGCCATTTTATCACCGATCTGAATACGTCTTGTTTGTGCAATATATACTTTTAAGATTTCATCTGTTCCAGGTGGTAAATCATCTCGATTACTTCGGGAAAATATTTTAACGTCTAATATACGCCCACATGTTCCATGGGGTAATTTTAAAGAAGTATTGCGGACATCACGTGATTTTTCACCAAATATAGCTCTTAGTAATTTTCCTTCTGGGGGATAATCAGATTCACCTTTAGGTGTTAATTTACCAACTAAAATATCCCCTGCAGTCACCCAAGTACCAATTTTAATAATTCCATTTTCATCTAAATTCCTGATAGAATAATCACTTGCATTTGGTAAATCTCGGGTAACTTCTTCCATACCAAGTTTAGTTTGTCGGATTTCAATCTCAAACTTTTCAATATGTAAAGAAGTATATAAATCGTCGTAAAGAAGGCGTTCACTGATGATAAAAGCATCTTCATAATTGTACCCTTCCCAAGGCATGTAAGCAATTATAATGTTTTGCCCTACTGATAGCTCTCCCCCTTCAGTTGAAGCCCCGTCAGCAATAATCTGACCTGTACTTACTTTTTCATTAATAGAAACAAAGGGTCTTTGGTTAATACAAGTATCCTGGTTTGAGCGTTGGTATTTAGTTAGACTATATGTAAAAATATTCTGTCTTTTATCTTTAATAACAATTTTTCCTTCGGTAATCTTAGTTACCTTACCATAACTAGCACTTAGTACTGTCATCCCTGAATCACGAGCTGTCTGCCCTTCCAATCCTGTGCCTATTAAAGGGGCTTCTGGGTATAGTAATGGTACAGATTGCCTTTGCATATTGGAACCCATTAATGCTCTATTCGCATCATCATGCTCTAAAAATGGGATAAGTGATGTAGCTAAAGATACAACTTGTATAGGGGATACGGCTATATAATCAACGTCGGTTGAAAGAACATTAACTAGATCTTGGCGGTATCGAACTGGTATATTTTTTGCTTGAATTGTACCGTTAGGACTGATTTGTATATCTCCGGCAGCTAGACGGTATTTATCTTCTGCAGTTGCATCAAGATAAATTGGGTAGGAATCTTGTAGAACTTTTCCATCTGTTACTTTGTAAAATGGAGTCTCAATAAAACCATAAGAGTTTACTCTCCCGTATGTTGATAATGAACCAATTAAACCAGCATTTGGACCTTCAGGTGTTTCGATAGGACAAATTCTTCCATATTGACTTGGGTGAATATCTCGCACAGCAAAACCAGCTCGATCTCGAGTAATTCCACCAGGACCTAAAACAGATAATCTCCGTTTATGTGTTAGTTCGGCTAATGGGTTTGTTTGGTCCATAAATTGTGAAAGGGGGTTGGACCCAAAAAATTCTCGAATAGAAGAAACTAAAGGTTTTGAGTTAACCAATACGTTTACTCTTAAATATTTTTGCTCACAAATTGTCATTCTTTCTTGAGCAATCCTTTCTAACCTATTTAAACCAATCCGGATTTGGTTTTGAAGAAGTTCCCCTACTGATCGAATTCTTCTATTACCTAAGTGGTCAATGTCATCCTCAACGGTTGGGGCAAGGCGAAAGTTAATTAGTTCGTTAATAATATATAAGACATCTTTTGAGGTTAAGATATGAACCCCATTTTTTATATTAATATTTAATCTTTTATTGATCTTATAGCGACCAACTCGACCTAAATCATAACGTTTTGGATCAAAAAATCTAGAATATAATAGTTGTTGCCCAGCTTTAATAGTAGCTGGTTCTCCAGGACGAAGTTTATTATGTAATTCTAAGAACGCATCTTCCAATGATGTATTACTATGTTCCTCAAAGGTTTTACGGAAATATTCGGGATGGTCTAACCTATTAAAAATTTCGTGGTCTTTTATACCAACGGTTTTTAGGAAAATATATGCTGAAATTTTCTTGGCTTTATCAATTTTTACACTGATTACCTCATCCTTATCGATTTCAAATTTAACCCAAGTCCCGCGGTTAGAAATTAAACTGGCCGTATAGTAACGGAAATTTTGTTTATCGGAATCTGTCTTATAATAAATACCAGGGCTTCGAACAATTTGATTAATAATGATACGTTCAATACCATTTACTAAAAATGTTCCTTCGTTAGTCATTAAAGGTAAATCACAAAGAAGAACTTCATTCTCAGTTGTATTATTTAAATCGTTTAGGTAAATTAACTGAACGCGAGTATAAATACGAACACTATATGTAGTATCACGACGCTTTGCTTCCGCAAGACTATATTTTGGTTGGCGGATGGTATAAAATTTAGCTGATAGGTTTAACTCTAGTTCATCAAGATAATCTCTAATAGCAGAAAAATTTTCTAATTCTTGAATAAAGCCTAATTCAAGAAACCAACAAAAACTAATTCGTTGTGTTTCTAATAAATTAGGTAAAAGATACTTGTAAACATTCTTTTTTGTGCTAAACATTAATTGGAGTCTGCTTCAAAGTTTAATGATTATTAGTTAAAATCAGATTTGTTATAAGTTTCTGTTGTGGTAAATGAAATATGTATGTATTGTATTGGGAAGGCATTTATAATTTACTGAATGCTGCTAAAAGGATTTAAAACTCTCGTTTAACAGCCTTTGAAAATGTATCCGTTATTTCTTGCCGTCAGTATTAAAGTTGGTTTATGTGGATCCTCTTTTAATTTTAATCGAAGTCGAGAAATATGAACATCGACAATTCTAGTGTCAATTTCCCGTTCTGGAATATAACCCCAAACATTATCTAAAATAACAGTCCTTGATAATATATTTCCTGCATTCGTTATAAGTAATTCTAGAATTGTAAATTCGGTATCAGTAAGTTTAACTTCGACCCCCTTTTTTTTTAGTAACCTTGCCGTTAAATTAATCGTTAAATCGTAAACCTGAAAGATCTCCTCTTTTTTTAGATTATCATACTTTAACAAGAGCATTATTCGATTTTTAAGCTCTTTTAAAGAAAAAGGTTTCGTGATATATTTATTGAATTTTGATTCTAATCTTAACATTTGTTCGGGGGCTGTTTCGAATGTCATTATTACTATTACCGGTATTTGATAGGTTTCATAGACCTTTCGATAAAATATAGAATTAGTAATTTTTGGTAATATAAGGTCAATAAGAAGTAGATCTGGCTTCTCTTTATTAAAATTAACTAGTGCATCTTTACTATTATGGGCAACAATTATTTCGTAACCATGGTTATTAAGTAATATCGTTAATAATCGACAAACCTTTTTTTCCAGACCAACAACTAATATTTTTTTAGGGTAAGTTATCACATCGAACTCTTCCTATATAAGAATTTTATTCATACTCATGATTAAATTGTTCCAAATTTTACTATTGCAATAGTAAAATATAACTTTTATATGGTATTATAGTTCTGTATGGATTTTAGGCGAGCGTAGCCAAGTGGTTAAGGCACTGGGTTGTGGTTCCAGCATTCGCGGGTTCGAGTCCCGTCGTTCGCCCTTTTTTATTCTGTTTCCAAAAAAACATTTAAGTATTTGGCTATTGTTATTGCTTCATCTTCTATTTTATTTAACGCGATAGGTTCTTCAATCCCAGTTAAAGGGATTTCTCGATTATCTGTTAAACATAATAATAATTGGCGCTTTGGATTAATCCCTTCTTTTATTCTCATTTTAATAGATTTAATTTCATCAAATGAAAAATTGAAGGTAAGTTCTCGGTTTTTTCCAGGAAATCCTCTACGGTATAATTTAACTTGTTGAAGATCGCGATTATATTCATTGTAACCCGAACCAACATTCCACCAAACCGTTAATGAAATAAATATCCCTAGTATTGAACCAACAGTCCCATAAAATAAAAGGACAACCCCTTGGGGTATAAAAGAGATTTCACTGGAATCAGAAAAGATTAAAAGGTTAACCCCGAAGAAGCTTGACAATCCTGTAAGGAAAAACCCAAACCCACCTAAACTTACTGCAATAGCCCAAAAAATATTATTTAAACGTCTTGATCCAGTAAAATCAGACTTAATAATTGAATTTGTTTCTGTGTAAGTCATGATTATCTATATTTAATTGAAGAATTTTATTTATCTTAATATTCAATTAAGGTTTAAGAAAAGTTATATATATACATTTCAAACAATAAAAAAAAAGATAACTTCAGAACAACGGATTAGTAATCCGAAAATCTGAAGTGGACTAAATACTTTTTAATAAAAAAGTTGAAAATTTACCCGTAATATTGGGTTAAGATTTAGTTTAAGAGTCTAAACCCAATATTTTATCGAGTTAAAGAGTGACCTAGATTAATCTTATAGTCTTTAAGCCATAAAATAGTCCGGCAGCTAAACTAAACATTAATGTCATTAATAAAATGTAACCAATAAGAGTATTCATAAGTTACTATAGTTTTCTATAAAATAAAATTTTTAATATAATACTATCATAACATACGAAATAGTTCAGCCAACATTTTTTTCTAGTAATTTAACTGATTTTTAGAATGTGAAATTCGGATGATTATTAAAGTGAGGATAGTTATAGTTTTGATTTTAATAAGAGTAAAAAATCACTTCATTTGTTCGGGTTCTTAAATTTTAAAAGTCGAAACCCTTATAAAAAAGAAATAGCCATAAAAACAAATTGCGAAGAAAAAATGGATTAAGTTTTAATCTACTTTTTCAATTCTTCAATTATTCCACGCCAAATTAAACCAATTACCTGACCAAAAACTGATGTTAATGTAAACCTTATGCTCCGACTTACAAAATAAAGAGTTTCGTCTAATCGACTTGTAACAAAGTCCCGTAATTCAAGAAGAATTATTGTAAACAGTGATAGATTATCGATTGAGTTTATTTCTTTAGAACGGTTAGCATAGATTGTTCGGCAATAGATTCCTGTTGTCCGCAAAATTAAAATATCGTATCGATTATTATACAGCGATATTGGGCGTTGAATATAATTTCGTATAATCAGGTTCCAACTTAGATTATTTTTAAAGCGTTCAAAATTTCGTAAGGATAAAAATTTTGAACGGTATAATGTTTGGCGGAATGCATAAACCGATGAAAACTTCACCATGCTAAAATAAACAACACAATTACTAATTTCCAAAATCATGTGATCAATTAAAGCTTCAATAAAGCTTTCTGAAGCAAAATCATAGACTGGGTAATAAATAAAATTAAAAGTCGGAGACTTTGGATCTAGTAGAACATAAAAAGGTACCTGGAATATTAGTTCGATATCTTTTAATAATGTTTTTGTATATAGGGCTTTTTTTAAAATATCCAAATTAATAGTTACCTTATAGCCGTATTGTTTAGTTAAAAAATCTTCGCAACTTTTTTTAATGCACTGAATAAAAAGAACTTTGCCTTTTTTTTGCATTATCTCTCTTGGATTATCCTTGGCAAGAAGTTTTGTATAGGTTTCTTCAACTCTTAAAACACTTATTGTTAATAAATCTTTTTGCGTATTAGCTCTTAAAAGATCAATTCCTAAGAGCTGTTGGTTCTCTTTTTTAGCATTAAAACTTATTTTATATAGGATTTTGGAAAAAATCTGTGTTGTTAATTTTTTTACATCATCTCTTTCAAATTTTTTTATTCTAGCCATTTTTTTAAGTTAGGGTCTGACAGAATTAAATTTTCTGTTATAAATAAAATCGAGGCTACGGTTAAATGTTAATAAATTATTTAAGCATAGCCTTGATTTTATTTTTACAGTTTAATAAGCCGCAAAAGAAAGAGTGTCCGGCATATAACGCTGTATTTCAATAATAAAAGCTGCTGTAAAACTCATCCAAGCAGTTATAAGAACTGGTGCTGTTGAAAGATACTTTAATAAATTTTTATCCATAGATCTATTTATTCAAAAATTAATTAACGAGGAGAAACTGTAACTTCATCCCCTGGTACAAGTAAATCCCCAGAAATTAATTCTTTCCAAGCTGCTAATGGCCAAAGGAAACTTGCAGACATCATACCAAGGGCTACAGGGACATTAATAATAATTTCGTTTTCATTTGGTTTATCAGTAGTTTTTGTGTATTGTAAATAACTACGTCCTGACCAACCGATATAACCTGCAATATATAAAAACATAACACCTGGAAGAACGAATTCTCCAGCATGACTTGGTCTACCATCAGCAATTAGGTGTGGTAATCCATCAGCACCACACAGTAGTCCTTGTTTTCCATACTTATCAAATCGTGCAGTTGTACGATCAATTTGATCTTGTAAAGCTAAATATGCAGGTGTTCCCTCTTCGTAATTAGCTAAACGTGCACTAAGTTTTTTAACACTACCGTCAAGTCGACGTTTAAAAACCGCAGAATCTTTACATGGTACCAGACCACTAACATCTGCAGCTGCAATTTGAGGAGCCCCTAAAAAAACCGTACATGCAATAAAGGATAAAAACCAACGTTTCATAGTAAATGTAGAATTTTTTATTATTATTAACAAACTATCTAATAACTATTATATCTATATAAGTTAGAATAATTACGTATTAATGGATCTTCGTATTAATTTTCTAAAGTCTTCCTGGAAGAATAAAACTGAACGGTTAGAGTTTCCCCCAACTTTCGTTGTTTTTGATAAATCAATTAACCAAATTTGTGAATAAGTGAAAAAACTAACGTATATGCTTACTATAAGTAATAAGAATGAAAAGTAAACAGTATTTATACCTGGATCAGATTTTATTTGAAGCCCAGTACTTGTAATAAAATCCGAAATTTGGATATTCGCACCATTACTAGTTTTAATTGCTCCACCAATATATGACTCTTGAACTAGTAGTCCTTTTGAATTGTAAAGATATACTTTTCCGTTTAAATCATTAAGAACAATTGTTAAATTAGTTGATAATGCGCTATCTAAATTTAAAGAACCAAACCAAAAACGGTTGCCACTTTTTGTAATTTTTTTTAACGGTACTTGAACAATTTTTTTCTTGTCTAAATTTAATTTTAGACCGACAATATCCCAATCTGTTTGATAAAGGACAACATCTTTAAATGTTAAAGGCTCGTTAACGAATATTATTTTTCTTTTAATTTCATTTCCAGTTTGGTCAAACAAGGAAATATCCGAGTAAAATTGATCAGTTTTTGATTCTTTTGTGTATGTTATCCAAAAATTGTTAATTCGACAGGAAAAATTTTGTGGGACATAACTAATGTTGCCAAATTTGGTTAAATTTTGGATATGAAAAATTTCACCACGTGGGACAATTTCTTGTGCAATATATCCACCAAAAGATCCAATAGTAGAGCCAATAAGTAAAACTATGATACTAGCGTGAACAACGATTGGTGCAATCCGACCTAGTAAGCCGGAATATGCATAACTTTTTTTATGTTGACGAAAATAATGGTAATTTTTATCGTTACAATTAAATGCAACTGTATTCGACACCCCTATTTTAATATTATCGTTTACTTTTAGATTTTGATATTGCGATGATTGCGTTATGAATTTCCAAATTTTGAATGTTTTAACTGATGGTAATTGTGTTGTAAAAGTGCATGCTAAAAGAGAACTTCCAAATAAAACAAGTACAACTATAAACCACCAGGCTGAATAAAGTTTGTCTAAACTTAAAGCTTTAATTACTTTCCAAGTTAAAAACCCAAATAAAGGGTTTGCTTCAGAATAACTTTCTTTATAAAAATTCAGACTTTGATCTTGTTCAATGATTGTTCCAAGCGCGATCATTAGACCAATACTTATTAATAAACCTATTGCCAACTGTAAATTGGCTAGTTTTTTTAAAATTTTTGTTTTATTTACGATAACCATTAAATTTTAATACTTGTCAAAAAAGGGTATGTAACTTATTATTTATTAATATAAGTAACAGCCGGGATAGCTCAGTTGGTAGAGCAGTGGATTGAAAATCCTCGTG
>TARA_B110000971_G_C20040042_1_pt1 | contig 16335 bp, 8 predicted proteins | sample TARA_B110000971 | Tara Oceans TARA_B110000971 (sample SAMEA4397842) | marine metagenome | biome: Polar Biome; feature: [SRF] surface water layer (ENVO:00010504); material: water (ENVO:00002006), including particulate matter (ENVO:01000060) such as... | depth 5 m | reverse complement strand
CTCAATCAAGAGTAACTAATACTAAAAAAACAATAGAAATTAATAATTTGAAAAAACAATTAAAATTATGTATTGATAAGGAATTAATTAAACATAATCTTGTATCTGGATTGCAGGTAGATGTTTGTAATGCTGTATCACAAAGACCTCATCCATCTTATTATATATATATAAATTTATTTGACGACATAACTTGGGAAAATGGAATGCCTGTGTATACTAAAGAAAACTTAATAAATATTAAGATTATGAAAAATATAATAAAGGACTTAGATTTAGTGATTACAAGACATACTAATATAACTACATTGAATGATTATATAAATCAAATAAAAGATTATTTAGGAATAACTGATAATGAATGTGGATGTTAAAAAAAAATAATTAATTATCAGTTATAATTTATTTTATGGGATATTTATAATTTATATATATATATAACTTATAAAAACAAAATGGTAGGAGCCAACAGCAATGGAACTAATTATGGAAATTTAATTAATGCATTATCAGCAACTGTCACCAATAGCCATTCAGCGACTGTCACTACGCCAGAGGAATCAGCCATTACGAATCAAGTATATAACAACACTAAGGATTACTGGCTTTCGGTAAGCAGAACGGACATTAATGCAGCATTAATAAATCTTGTTCCATACGATACTAGCGACACCGCTGGTAGCACCGCTGATGTTCAGTCATATGGTTTCAATTCTACGTTGGTAGGTGGTACCACAGGAGCACATTTCGTGAGATACGTTTTATCAAACTGTACTGTAGTTAATGATCCTATCAAAACAGGTGCCTTAATTCAGCCTCTTGATAATGCCCTTAGTTCTATTGAAGGCACGTTTGGTGACGCTGAAATCATTATACAAGACGGTATGCAGGGTGTATATGACGCCGACACAAATGGTTCTTTAGCACAGCTTATTGCTCAGATTGATAGTAGTGACCTCGTCGACTCAGACGCAACCTCGGGTATGACCCCAGCTGCGTTTACCTATGGTGACTCAAATGACACAAATGAGGGTGAATTTGGGGCGACTAAGCAGACAGTTCAGTGCTCCGTCGTCGCGAGTGGTAGCACCACGGATTTATTTAAACAGATTAATCGTCTTTGTTCAACCGAGCAATCATCACTTGGAACACGCACAACAGCACAACATGCAGCTGACAAGTTTATTGTAAATGATGTTTTATTATTAAGTACTACATCAATATTTAAAACAATCCTCAATATGACATCGGTTACGGGCGATAATAATGATCACCCGTCAAAGGCTCAGATCGCTACCAAGGTAAAATCCGAGGCCGTTCTCCTCGCCGTGTCCAGTCAGGACTGGACTTCGTTCGCTATGGACTCCCTAACTACTATTTTCAGCAACGGTAATGTTTTCCTCCAGGTTATCGCATAAATCATTTAATATTGTATCTTAAATTCAATGGACATATTAAAATCATAACCTTGTAAATCAACTAAATTTCCATATTCATTTAATAATTGAATATGAAAACGGTCAATATCAACTGGACCAAAATAATTTCTACGACACATCATAATATTTTTATTTTCAAATAATATTGTATCTGTATCACAATTACATGTTATTCTTGCTAATATATTTTTATTTATAAATGATTCTGTTAAATTACCAATTAAATAATCATTGACATTATTATTAAAATCATTAACCATTAGGTAATAATATTTACATCCACTAATATTAGATAATTTAGGAGGATATTCCGCTGTTATTGTATGGGCTTCTGCATAATAATAATCGTTTTTAAAACCTAACAGGTATCCAAGAGAATAATTATCATCACATTCATCAAACTTAATTTCATAATCAGAGGTTATATGTTCGAACTCTAAATGAGTTGGTTGTGTAGAGCTTAAATCATAATCAAGTTTCATGGAGTTGGGAAGATTTAAATTATTTATGGCATTTTTTAATGTATCAATTGTATATTTATTAGATGGGATTGTATGTGATGTATAATCAGACTCAGCTGGGGGTTTTATATATATTTTATTGTTGCCTAAACTTTCAGATATATTGTACAAGTTATTAGGTAAACATATATCTAATAATGACATGCTAATAACATTTTTAAATTTGTAATTTAATTTCATATAAAAGTTTGATGAATTAATTTCAGTTTTAATCTCTTCTGTATCGAGTGTTTTGTCTCTAAATTTAGAATTAATAACCATAACTTTTGTAATATTATTTTTATAAAAAGGGTTTACTGATATTTCTTCTGATAAAGTGTTGTAGGGTTGATTAATTAATCTTGTTTTGTCTTTTTTATTTGCAATTTCACTGATTCTCGGTTCAATATGTGAATGAATTAATGTTGCATCACTTTTATTTCTTGTCTGTATATTTTTCCTTATTGGAGTAGGTTTAATTAATTTACGATAATCTGATTTAATATTGGATGCTAAATGTAGATTTCGCATTAATCTATCTTTTGCTGAAACATTTTCACTAAATTGAGTTTCTTGTTCTAATCCTTTTTGAATTGTTGAAAGATTCATTGATGCTACTAAAATTATAATATATTTAAATTATTTTATATTCTTTTTTAAACTCGCCAGATCAGTTTTCCACATCTCTTTTGAGGTTATCTCTAAAAGAGCAGCATGTTCTGCTTTTTTAATCTCTTCTTGTTTCTTCAACTCTTCAATCCGTTTTTTGGTTAACGATCGAATCTGCATATTAATTAAATAATCAAATGATTGATTTACTTTAAATAATTCCATCATTTCTAACTGTTCAACAATTACTTCAATGTCAATATTTAAAATCTTAAGTTCATCATTGACAAAAGCTAGAATAAACTTAACCTTTGATTCAATAATATTTAACTCTTCAATAATTTTTGAAATTAATGATTCTCGTCGTTTTTCATAAAATCCTAATCGAAACTTGTAAAACTCTTCTAAAATCTCTTCTGGTGAGGAATATTTCTGAATTCGACCATTCTGATTATATAAATGAATATTACTCATTGAAGTATTCTTCGAATCAATTAGATTCAGTGATTTGTAGGCATCACTGCAAGTTTTAGCAAACGTCAATGTAAAATCAATATCTTCTTCTGTACAATTAGTTGTATAATCAGATAAGAATTGTTTCTTCTGTTTATTAGCAGGAGCTTGTTTATCTACTAACATATTTTCTAGAAACTCTTTATATTTATCTGTCCAAGATCCAATTGGTAGTTCTGTGATATTAATCTTGCCACCACCAACGGATGAACAAATTCCTTTTGAATAAAACTTGCCATCTTTTGAATAAACACGACCTTTGAAATTTCGATACCAAGGTGTCAATTTTTTAATAGCTGTTCCATTCATTAAACGAATTAAATTGTTAATTATATCCTTTGGATTAAACTTTGGAATGTTTGTACTAAATCCTGTACCAATTCCAGTAGCACCATTAACTAAAATCATCGGAATGATTGGAAGATAATAATGAGGTTCAACAAGTGTTCCGTCATCGCTATTATAGTCAAGTAAGATATTATCCCTTGAATCAAATATAATTGGTGTAATCTTTGATAGTTTAGTAAAGATATAACGAGGCGAAGCAGAATCTTTTCCACCCTGTAATCTTGTTCCAAACTGTCCAATTGGTTCTAATAAATTAATATTATTAGATCCAACAAAGTTTTGAGCCATTGATACAATGCAATCATTTAGACTTTGTTCGCCGTGATGATAACAACTTGTTTCACTAACATAACCTGATAGTTGGGCGACTTTAATTTCTTTAATGAGATTTCGTTTTAATGCACTAAATAAAACTTTACGTTGTGAAATTTTAAGTCCATCTACCATTGAGGGAATGGAACGCTCACAGTCATAATTAGAGAAGTGGATGAAATCTTTATTAAAGAAGTCTTCACAACTAATGTTTGTTGCATGTTGGTCTAAAATTGATTCACGATTATATGTCATTAACCAGTCTTTTCGATCATCTGCTCTTGATTTCTCAAAAGCTAATTTAAAACATTCTGGTTCAGTGTAACCGTAATTAATTCTAGTATTGTGAAGCTCACTAAAATATTCTTTTGCTTCGGCAGAGGTACTCGTGCCCAAACCTTTGTAATATTTAATATGCCATTTTTTAAGATTTTTAATTGTCTTTTGCCAGTTTTCATAATTTGTTAAAGTATAAAATGTTTTAATTAATTTACCTTTTCGAGCTTTAACAATTGGTGTTTGCATCGATGTCATAAATCCATCAATTTCTAATAATGATGGCCAGAATGTTTCTAACCAATTCATTACTAAACCTTTGATATGAGACCCATCAACATCTTGATCTGTTAAAATAAGAACTGATCCATACCGTAATGATTTTAAATCTGAATATATTTTACCATATTGTAAACCTAAAATCTTTACTAGTGTGGAGATTTCATAATTTTCACTTACCTTTTTCTTACTAGCCTCTCGAACATTTAATAGTTTACCTCGAAGAGGAAACACACCAAATTTATCTCTTTTTAAAACTGATAATCCAGCAATAGCAAAAGACTTTGCTGAATCGCCCTCTGTGAGAATTAATGTACATTGATCGGCTTTTTTAGTTCCTGCCCAATTGGCATCGTCTAATTTTGGAATACCACGTAAGGTAGACTTCTTTTTACCATCCATTTTACTAAGTTTTGAATCTTCTTTGTATTCTGATAATTTCATTGCTTTTTCAAGAACACCCATTTTAGCGAGTTTTTCAATAAATTTATCTGATAATTCAATAGTCGATCCAAACTTTGACGGAATGGTTGTTAAATACTCTTTTGTTTGAGAATCAAATGAAGGATTCTCAATGGTAGATCGAATAAAAATCATTAAATTATCTTGAATTACAGACTGCTTTAATTTCATTTTTTTACGTTTGATGCCTTTTGTTTCTGCAAACTTTTGTAATTTACGACAAATATATCGCGCAACATAGTCAACATGCTTACCACCTTTAAATGTATAAATACCATTTACAAATGATAACTGTTCAAACTTATCATCCGGACTAACGGATGCTACAATTTCCCATCTATCATTCACATTTTCATATAAACGAGGATATTCTTTTTTAGTGCCAATATATAAATCAACATACTTTTCAAATGTTTTTGTTGTAATTTTTTTATTATTAAAACTTACAGATACACCTTTTGTAATAGCGGCTGTATCATAAACCCGTTTACGAAATAAACTAATAATATCCTCATCCAAACCTGTCATATTAAACTTCTCGAAATCTGGAATAAAACTAATCTTCGTATAGGGTTCATCGTTACAGGCAGTGATACGTGGCTTACATTTTCGATTCATATTATTTTTGAATGTCTGAATATATTTTAATTTACGGATACTGTCAACTGTTTCTACTACAAATTTCTTTGAGAAGATATTAGTCAACTTAGCACCATAACCATTTTTACCTCCTGTGATTTTCTTTTCAGTCTTGTCATAATTTGTTGATGTGAGAAGATGGCCAAAAATCATTTCAGGAACATACACTTTTTCAATTGGATGTTTAACAACATCAATGCCTTCACCATTATTATAGACTATAATCTCCCCTGTTTTCGGTTTAATAGTAATCTTCATAATAGTAACTTTCAGGTTACCGGTGTTATTTGCACACCGAACCCAATGATCAATAGCATTTACTAACACTTCGTCAAATATCTTATAGAGACCTAACGTAATATTAATATTTTTCTTAACCATCGTTTCACCATCATGGACCCATAGATCTACCTCTCCCTTCTCGATTGAACCGATATAGGTATCGGGTAAGTCTATGATATGTTCAAGTTGACTTTTTTTTTGATATTTATCTTCTATTTTTTTAGACATAAATAATAATTATTACTTATATCATTTTAAATGATGATTTTATTCATTTTTTTATGTAATTCTAATATACCATCATTTTTGTACAATATAATATGGCCCCTTACGGCAGATTTATAATAAAGTAAAGTTATTTTATTTTATTTTATTTTATTTTATTGAAAGGTACCACCCTCTGAAAAAATGAGTAACCTATAAATGTTTTTTCAAATGTTTTTTCAATTTGAATATTTTATTGTAACACTGGTAACAGTATTTACCTCTTTTAATTTTATAAAATAAATCTTTTCTTACATAATTGTTACAATATTTACATTCTTTTAAATCGTCGATGGATCGTGATAAAGGACATAGTAATTTTTTATAAAAATATAATCCTTGTAGATACGTATCACATAAATCATCTTTCTTCTTATGATTATTTAAATATAATAACTGTTTTGGATTATCTTTTAAAAAATATTGGGTATGTCGAATTGCCATTTTTTTTCGAATTGTATATTTACTTTTATACACCCGACCCAAATCAATTTCAGGACCAACATACACCTTTAATTTATTTGATGCATTTATTAATAAAATATTAATAGTATTATTGTTACATTTATGAATCATATAAATTGAATACAATATCATTTGAATCGATTTCATTGTTGGATTTTTTAAACAAGGTTGGTTCTCTATTAATACGTAATCAACATTTAAATATTTATCATTATTTACATTTTTAATTAATTTTTCTGAAATTAAATTAAGTTTTTTTTTCTTTGTTGGTATGCTTATATCAATTATATTCCAATCAATTATTGTATTATCTTCAAATAAACAATACGCTAAGTTTTTAATACCTATATCCCAAGAGATTACTTTCATCTATATAAATTATTCTTCTATTTTAAGCTTCATATACTCTTTTAATGTATTTTTCGTAATTTTATTTTTACGTTTTAATTTAAGTGAATCTGTTGCTGATTTTATTAATTTTTTATTTAATGGGATATAAAGATCATCTTTTGTTTTAGTATAATTTAAAATATTTTCCTCTACCTGTGGTATAATTGATATCATTGGTGGTTTAATTATATTATACGTTATATTATTCTCTGATTTATTTCTAAACTCGTCAATGTCAACAAATCCACCAAATATTTTTAATATTTCTTTTGGTGGAGCAAGTATAATTTTCTTATTTATATCAATTTCAATTAATTGTTTTCGTAATAAATGAAGCAATGAAAATTTCTCCCATTTAGTTGTATAGTCCTCTGTTGTTGAAAAAATATGACTTGCTGCACAATTAAATGAACAGAAGTTTCCACATAAATGAAATACTTCTTTCTTTTTTTTATAGGGTATTGCTATTGGTATATTTTGGAATGAATGACAACACCACAGACAATGCGTATTTACCTTCATTGGCCATGATTTTCGATTATTACTATCAATAAACTCATACATAATATATTTTAAGTTTTTTTTAATTTTAATATTTTTATCTTGTATTACAATAGATTGCTTGTTATTTGGTGTTTTTTTTTTACTGAGTTTGTCTAGTTTGTCTATTTCTTTATATACCATTGTAGATTGGTCATATGCTTTCGGGGAAGTAATTTTTGGATTATTACTTTCAATATTATCAAGATTGTCAAGATTATCAATAGTTAAATGTAATATTGAGGATTGTTCTAATGATGGTTCATTAATATTTTTAGTCTTCTTGCCTCTTTTTTTAGGCATTGGTATTAGAATAATAATAATTGTCGATTCAACCTTTAAATGATTTTAATGAGTTAAATGATTTAAATTCATATAATAAAAGTGATAATTATATAAATATGAATAACTACATTATATTAAAATGAGTCTACATTTAATTATTGGTCCGATGTATTCGGGCAAAACAACTGAGTTGCTTAGACTATTTAATCGATATAACTGTATTGGAAAAAACATCGTTGTAATTACGCATTCTATTGATACTCGCTATCATAAAGGTATTTGTTCACATGATGCACGCTCGTGTGGTAGTATTTGTCTTTCAGCTTTAACTGACTTAGAAGACGATATTTTTACACAAGCTGATGTAATTTTTGTTGAAGAACTTCAATTCTTTGAGGATGCCTTTAAAACTATTACTTATTGGGTAGATAGGTATGATAAAACCGTAATTTGTGCTGGATTAGATGGAGATTTTGAACGTAATCCATTTGGAGATGTTCTTAAACTAATTCCACATGCTGATACAATTACTAAATTAACTGCCTTATGTAAAAAATGCAATGATGGAACACCTGCGATTTTCTCAAAAAGAGTTTCGACAGAATATGAACAAACCATTGTCGGTGGTTCGGAGTCGTATCAATCTGTTTGTCGCAAACATTATTTAGAAGAAAAAAATATATCTACTGTTAGTATATAACTAAATGGCCAATCAACTCAACGGTAAGTATTTTGAAAGTGTTAACAAACCAGCAGATGTAAATTATAATATGGGGACTGGTGTCCCCGGATCATACGATGGTATCCAATTAAAACCCCCAGGCGGTAGTGATTGGAGACATTCACCATCAGAGAACAAGTTATTAGATGGTAAGTTTTTTGTTCCACAGGGAACCCCATTACCATTGAAACACGAGATGCAGTTTATGGCATTACCCAAAGATTCAATGTTTATGTTTGCTCAAAATGAATCAAAACCGGAATGTTGTCCATCAACTTATTCATCTGACCAAGGATGTATTTGCACAACACCATCACAAAGAAAACTAATTGGAGAAACACGAGGTAACAACAAAAACTTTCAAAATGGATCCTTTTAAGATAGTCGTCTTAAATATACATCTGTTTCCATGATTCGTTCTCTTCCTCCTTTTCAGTCATCTCCAATAAACCATTAATATCTTTTTTAGTAAGGGTATATGGAAATTTAATATTAGTTATTCTATAATTTAATTTGATATCAGAATATCGCATTAAATTAATTTTCATTATAATTGTATCCAAACATCTTTTTAATTCTCGAACACCCTCTTCAACAGTGAATGTATTAATAATATATTTTAACGATTCATTATCAATTATAATACTCCCCTTTTTTAATCCAATATTCTCTAATATATCTTTTAACAAATAATCTGTTGCAATTTTAATTTTGTCATCTGTTTTAAATCCAGGAACTTTAATAATGGTTAATCGATCTTTTAAAATAGGATTAATCTTTTGTGGGTCATTATAGGAAAATACAATTAAACATTTCGATAAATCAAGTGGGATTGAACTAAAATATTTATCATAAAACTCATCATTCTGAGTTGGATCAGTTAAATGTGTTAAGACACCAATGATTTCTTCACCATGTTTTGTTCCACTTACTTTATCTAATTCATCAAAAAAGATAATTGGATTCATACATTTTGTTTCCATTACAATATTTGCAATTTTTCCACAGATTGCACCTTCATATGTATAATTATGTCCTACTAAAAAAGATGAATCTGTTGCACCACCCAAAGGAATAAAAGCAATGGGTCGGTTCAAAGCTTTAGCTAATCCATTTTTTAAAATAGTTGTTTTCCCAACCCCAGGAGGTCCTTCTAATGCCAAAACTGCACCAGATGATTCTGGTTTAGAAATCCATCGTGCTAATATTTCTAATATTTTAATTTTTGTTTCTTCTTGACCATAGATAGAATCTTCCAAATATTTATACGATTGTTTTATAAAACTATTTATTTTAAGCTTGGTCTCATTTTTTTTAATTGGCATTTGAATGTATGTATTAAATGGTATCTTTTCGAGTAGAGTCATATATTTTTTCATTTTACCATATTCAGACTCTCTTGTTGACATTTTATTAAAGGTATTAATTTTATCAATAATTGAAGATTTTGCAGACAATGATATGTTTGATTTTAGTATTTTTATTTTTAGTGGCATATCTCCGGATTCAAAATAGTCTACAACTTCTTTATTACTATTTTTAATTTTTTTTCTTTCAGTTGATGATAATGTTTTTAAATATTTAGTTTCATCCCGTGTATATGTTCGTGTATATTTATCGTCTTTCTTATTTTCTATTACACTTTCTTCCCCATCTTTATTCTCATCAAATTGTTCTTCATCTAGAATTTGTTGATTAATATTTTTAAAAATAGTAGATGTTAAAAATTTAGCAATTTCCGTTAATTCGTCCTCTGCTGCTGCATCGTTAGTATCATCTGTCATTCTTATTACAAATATATCATTTTCATTATCAATAAACTCTTTATCTTCGAATGTTTCTTCTTCATCTTCCTCTTCCTCCTCATCTTCTTTTTCAGTCTTTTTAAGATCGATACTTTTATTAGAATCTGAGTCAGCTGATTTATATATATAATCAGAGTCGTCTGATTCATCGTCTGAATCTTTAGAATCGTCTGACTCATTAGAATCTTTAGAATCGTCTGAATCTTTAGAATCGTCTGAATCATTAGAATCTTTAGAATCGTCTGAATCGTCTGAAACTTTTTTAATCATAGTTTTAATATTTTCATCATCGTCGATTTTTTTTTTTTTATTAGACGATGAATTATCTGAATCATTTTTTCGTTTGACCATATATTTATAATATAGTTATTTTTTTATATGAATTAATAAAAAAAAGGAAAATCTAAATGATATATAAAAATATATAATGATTATATTATAATGTCGAAACTAATTTATAAACTGAATAATGTGGAGGACGTAGAAACTGTTACAAAGGTTCAGTTTAGTATTCTAAGTCCGGAAAGTATCATCACAGCGTCTGTATGTGAAGTTACCTTACCCGAAACATATGACGGTTCTAATCCAAAAATTAATGGATTATTTGATCCTCGAATGGGAGTATTAGACGATGGTCGAACATGTCCAACAGATGATAACGATAATACTATGTGTCCAGGTTATTTCGGACATATTAATTTAGCATTACCGGTATTTTACTATCATTTTATTCCATATATTATTAAAATCTTACGATGTGTTTGTTTTAGATGTTCTAATATACTAATTGATAAATCGAATCCAACGATTTTAAATGAAATTAAAAAAAGAACTGGTAAAATTCGATTTAAATATGTTTATGATAATTCAATTTCGAGCAAAAACAAAAAATGTCAATATAACTGTGGTTGTCATGCAATTCAGCCTAAAAAATATATTAAGTTAAACTCTGATAAAATTTTAGATCAAAGTAATATTGTTCAGATTGTAGGTGAATTTGACAAAGCTGTCTTAAAATCAAAAGAAACAAATATTCATCAGATTTTTACACCAGAATTATGTTATAATATTCTTAAAAATATCACAGAAGAAGATGTTAAATTACTGGGACTCTCAAATAAATATAGTAGACCAGAATGGTTAATTTGCAAAGTTCTTCCTGTTCCACCGCCATATGTGCGACCATCTATTAAACAAGATAATAATATGCGAGCAGAAGATGATTTAACTCGACATTTAATTCAAATTATTAAACAAAATAATCAACTACGACAGAAAATTGCATCTGGTGCTGAAAAGAAAACAGTAAATATTTATGAAGGTGCTTTACAATGTTTAATTGCCTCCTATATTGATAATGAGATTCCTAAGGTGCCATCTTTAATTGATCGGTCCGGTCGACCATACAAAACACTTAAAACACGATTAAAAGCAAAAGGTGGTCGAATGAGAGGTAATATTATGGGGAAACGATGTGATCGTTCTGCCCGAACAGTTATTTCAGTGGATCCAAACATTAGTATTGATCAATTCGGTGTTCCAATTAAAATGGCAAAGAACTTAACCTATCCTGAGATTGTTAATAAATATAATATTTCAAGACTTTATGAGTTTGTTCACAATGGTCCAAATAAATACCCAGGTGCAAAGTTTATTCGAAAAATCTCTGAAAATGAGAATGAAGACCCCCGGGATTATTCCTTAAAATATATTGATCCTACAAAAATCAAATTAGAGTATGGTGATATTGTTTTCCGACATTTGATTGATGGAGATATCGCACTCTTTAATCGACAACCGTCACTTCATCGAATGAGTATGATGGCACATCGTATTAAGGTAGTAAATGATAATACATTTCGATTAAATGTAACGGTTACAACACCGTATAATGCAGATTTCGATGGTGATGAAATGAATATGCATGTTCCAGATAGTATTCAGACTAGAATTGAATTAGAAAAATTAGCATTAGTTTCCACTCAAATTATTTCACCAGCTAGTTCGATACCAATTATTAAAATTGTTCAAGATTCAGCAATTGGATCATATTTATTTACAAAAAAAGATACACGCATTAGTGGCTATGATTTCAATAATTTACTAATGTGTTTAGAGTTTAATGATAATTTAAAAGGTGATCCAACTAATACAGGTAAAGTAAATTATTGGACAGGTCAACAAGTATTTTCAAAAATTATCCCAGAATTAACGCTCAAATTGAAAAATGCCAGTGGGGAAGATTGTTATTTTGAAAATGGTATTATGAAGTATGGTCAATTAGATAAGGGTATTATTAATAAATGTTTAATTGGAACCATTCATAATATTTATGGAAATAATAAATGTAAAGATTTCTTAAATTCAATTCAGTCATTAATTATTCGTTGGATGGTCGATCAAGGTTTTAGTATTGGTTTTGGTGATATTGTTGCACCGATTGAGATTCGAAAGGAAGTTACTAAGGTAATCGATAAATCAATTAAGGATGTCTATAAATTAATTAAAAATATTAATAGTGGAAAAGATAATATTAACATTGACGATTCTATGAAAAAAGCATATTTTGAAACACGAGTTGGAAAGTTGTTAGCTGATGGAGAAGAGGGAGGTAGAAATATTATTGAAAATTATATTAAAGAAAACTGGAGTGATAATTCACTGTATTCAATTATTAAATCTGGTTCAAAGGGTTCAATGATTAATATTCAACAGATTATGTCAGCAGTTGGACAACAGTCTATTTGGGGTGATCGAATTGGCGATGATTTTACACACAGAAGTCTTCCACATTTCCCAAAGTTTGACGAATCTCCTGCTAGTCGTGGATTTATTAAAAACTCGTATGCAGTTGGAATGACTCCAATTGAGAATTTCTTCCATGCTATGGCTGGACGAACGGGATTAATTGATACTGCCATTCGAACAGCACATTCTGGTTATATTTCACGACGGTTAATTAAAGCTTTGGAGGATATGATTGTGCGTCATGATTATACTGTTCGAAACACCCATAACAATATTGTTCAACTTAGTTATGGTGGTGATGCATTTGATCCAACTAAAATTGAAAAACAAGGGTTCCGACTTCTAGAATACAGTAATATTGAAATGGACAAGGAGTTTAAAATCTCAGATGATATTAACTGGCAATTACTTATTACGCCAGCAGCGTATTCAAAATTACAAGCAGAAAAAGAAACACCCGAATTGTTAAAGAAAGAGTTTAATTATTTAATGGACTCTCGAACAATGTTACGAGAGAAGGTTTACAAAAATCTATCAATTTTAAACTCGGTAGAGATCAAAGCTCCTTATAACTTACGAAGAGTTATTCACAATACAATTAAAAAGTTTGGTGGATCAAACCTTTCAGATTTAACACCAAAATATATTATCGACTCGTTACAAAAACTAGAAACTTCAATTCTAAAGTTTTTCAAGTTTGAGGAACCCTATACACTACTTCGAATGTTAATTACTGTGGAATTATCTGTCAAGAGATGTATTATTAATCATAAATTAACCAAACAGATGTTTGACTACATTCTGACTCACATGAAACTGAAAACATATGAAGCATTTATTGCTCCCGGAGAGAATGTTGGTATTGTTGCAGCACATTCGTTAGGAGAACCTTCTACACAGATGAGTGTTATTAGTTCAGAAAATATTAAAATTATTTATAAAAAGAATACAGACAAGAAATATACGTATTATAATGGGAAAGTGTCAATATTTATTGATAATATCATTAATGATAAAGAAAATAGTATTGTTGAACTAAATGAGGGAAGCATTGAAGGAAAGTTATCAGATGACTATTCATATTATATTATCGGAGTAAATGAAACTGAAAAAACTGCGTGGAACAAAATTTCACATATCAGTCGTCATTTGACAAATGGTGGACTTGTAAATGTTAAAACAAAGAGTGGTCGAACAATCACAACGACACTTTCACACAGTCATTTAACCAGAAAAGATAATAAAGTAATGCCAATTAAAGGAGATGAATTACAAGTTGGAATGCGTATTCCAGTTCTTAAAAATATTAAATATAATTTAAACATTGTTGATACAATTCAGGATCATACTTTGACATTTGAACTGGGTTGGTTATTTGGTGTTTATCTTGCGTCTGAGAAAATTATCACATATAATATTGACAAATATCTTACATATTTTAAAACACTTGGATATCCATTAGAGTTTGATAATAACAAAATTAACATTCCAGAGAGTAAACTATATGATTTTATTAAAAGTAGTTGCACTGGTGAAGGAACAGATGATAACCATATTCCTCAATTCATCTATACAGCACCAAAAGAGTTTCAAACAGGTTTTATGCGAGGATTTTGTGATCAACAGGGCAATGTTATTAACAATAAAAGAAATAAGTTATTACATATTTATTCAACAAGTTTATCTGAAATCAAAGATATTAGTATTCTATTTAATTATTTCAATATCTTTACAACAATTAAAACAGTTAAAAAAACATACTATCTAACAATTATTAATAAATATATAAATTATTATAAAGAGCAGATTGGTAGTGATAATGGTGTCTTCAAGAAAGAATTAATTGAAATTATTAATTATAATGACCGAAATAATCAACATGATGTTGCCGATTATATTGACAAGATCCCTGGTATCGGTGAAGTAGTTGCCGAATGTGGTAAAATTTTACAAATCAAAAATCATAGTCGGGTGTATGGTCGGTGGAAGAACAAAGAAAGTATTGGTCGACGAACCTTACAGAAATATATTAATGAGTTTCAAGAAGTTGCTCTCAAACAAAAAATAGATATTGCTGAGTCAATTAAATATTTGGAACAGGCGGTCAATTCCGACATTGTATGGGATGAAATTGTCAGTATTAATATTCTAGACGATCCAAAAGAGTATGTATATGATTTTACCGTTCCTGGTAATCAAACATTTATGAATGATTGGGGAGTATTAACTCATAATACGCTAAACACGTTCCACTTTGCGGGAGTTGGATCACAGTCTGTTGTGGTTACACAGGGTGTTCCTCGACTGGATGAATTATTAAATAATACCAGTAGTGCTAATATGAAAACTCCATCAATGACTATTTATTTAACAGATAAACTTAAGAATAACAAAGATTTATCAGAAGAATTAAAATATCAATTCCAATATACACAATTAAAAGATATTATTAATAAAACAGAACTTCTATATGATGGTCCTGAGATTGAAACAGAAGAAGATGAGTTTTTATGGACAACCTTTAATCTGTTTAATAAGATTTTAAATGTTGAAACTGAGAAAGAATTATCAAATTGGTCTTTGAAATTATATTTTGATAAAGAAGCAATTTTAAAGAAAAATATTAATATGAATAACATCAAGGACGCTATCTTATTTAATACTGTATCAGAGGAATATATTACTTCACGAATTAGTGATAATAACGCAGACACTCTGGTATTAAAATTAAAAATTACTGTCCAAGATGAGGACGAAGATGATATTGGGTTTTATAAAGTGATTGAAAAACAGATTTTAAATATTACATTACGAGGTATTAAAAATATTAAGCGTGTTGAAATGAAGGAAACAAATATAGTAAAATATTATCCAGATGGTGTGGCAGAAGCCCATAAAGAATATACATTAAATACAGATGGAACAAATCTGTTAGATATTATGGGATGTGATTATATTGATAAAACTAGAACTACAACAAATGATATTAATGAGATTTATAAGGTATTTGGGATTGAAGGTGTTCGAAGTAAGTATATTAAAGAGTTCACCGCTCTCTTTGGTGAATATGATCTATTAAATCGACATATTGAGTTATTGACAGATTTAATGACTTATAAGGGTATTATTATGGTTATTCGTCGCCACGGTATTAATAAATCAATGGAACGTGGTCCAATTGCAAAAGCCTCTTTCGAAGAGATTAATGATATTTTTGTAAATGCTGGTATTTTTGCAGAAACAGATAAATGTCGAGGAGTCTCCTCAAATATTATGATGGGTCAATTTGTAAAAACAGGAACCAATTTTAGTGATATTATTTTAGATGAAGATAAAATTCTAAACAATATTTATGATGATTCTGAAAACATGGAATTATCGATGGAAGATATGGAATCATTGGAGAAGAAGATTGATAATACATTCAGTGATGAACCTATTATCGATGATGATTTTGA
>TARA_B110000971_G_scaffold219521_1_pt1 | contig 16389 bp, 9 predicted proteins | sample TARA_B110000971 | Tara Oceans TARA_B110000971 (sample SAMEA4397842) | marine metagenome | biome: Polar Biome; feature: [SRF] surface water layer (ENVO:00010504); material: water (ENVO:00002006), including particulate matter (ENVO:01000060) such as... | depth 5 m | reverse complement strand
ATAGTAGCAGCTATATCACCTTTAAACTCTTTATTTGCAGCAGCCATAGATTTAGCTTGTTGGCTTCTTTCTTCTGGTGTTGCATTTTTAAGATCTAAAGTAACATTAGCTTGCTTTAACATATTAATAAAAATACTATCAATATTTAATACTTTTAAACCGCCTAAATCTAAACCTTTTAATATGTACCCTTTACCAGCTCCTGGCGCTCCTGCTAATATTATAGCCTTAGGTGCATCTGCTGCTTCCCTTAATAATATACCCTCTGCTATATATTTTTTATAGTTGAAATTATCCATAATATAATTTTATTATAAATATTACAATTTTCTTTTAGCTGTAGTCTTAAATTCTGTGAATATTGGTTTATGATTTGGGTTTTCTAAATCAAATAACCTTTTTACAGTAAGAAATATATCTATATTTTCTTCTTGTGTACGTTTTGACTCATACATTTCCCATCCTTTACCCTGTATTGTATTTTCTTTAGGACCTCTCTTAGATGATTTTAACCATAAAACTCCATAACGGTCTGGCTTTTTACCATAGCATTCTTCATAACATTTACCATAGACTGCTGTTTGTAAATCATAGGTTGTTTGTAAATGGTTAGAGGTTTTAAAATCAATAACCCATAATTCATCATCAATTTCGCATATCATATCACAAGTACCTGCTACTTTTAATTTATCCGAAAATATGTGTACTTCTGTTTCAATTAAAGTTGGGTTATAAGTTTCCCAAAAATCAACAAATTTTAAAAACATTTGCCATACTTTAGGATCATACATTGGATTACCATTTGACGATAAAAAGTTTAATTCTTTACCATTTAAGTAGTCTTCACACATTTCATGTACTTGTGTCCCCTCTTCACTTGCTTTTTTAACAATCCAATCAGCTGAGTATCCTACTTTTTTTAGCCAATCTTGAAAAAATTTACCTTTAGGATAACAACTTAATACATAAGTTATAGATGGGTAATATTCTCCATTTCTTCTATAATACCTAGAATCAGGTAAAGTTATCTGCTTTGCATCGTCACTAATTTCTAAAATCCTATTATAAGATTTTTTAATGTTCTTTTTACTCATGCCAGTTGTAATTTTTTTTCCATTAAATCATATTGTGTTAATGGAGTAGTAGTTTGAATTAATTTGGTGAAATCGTTAAATCCCATATCACTAGGGTCTTTCCCTTGAAGTTCTACCATATAAACTTCTTTTCCTTCATTTATAAACTCTTCTGCATATTTTAATGCTTTTTTTAAAGCGTCTGAGTCTAATGCTATATAAATCTTTTTAACCGTAGATGTTACTATTTTTTTCATTAAAGAACCTTGAACATTGCTTCCCAATAGAGGAATAGCATTTCTTTTAATTGCTATAGCATCAAATGGTCCTTCACATAATACTAAGGGTAAATTCCAATTAATGAATAATTCAAATGGAATTATATTTCTTGATGCTTCCGGGTTTTTGTATTTTTTATATGGTTCTTTTTCAAATGATCTTCCTGTAAAATAATTTAATTTTCCATTTTCATCATAAGATGGAATAATAATCATATTACTATAATTACCATATTCACAATATCCTAAATTATATTTTTCAACATCCCCGATTGTTATTCCTCTATTTTTTAAGTAATTCCATGCTTTTTTTCCTATTAAATCCTTTGAATTAAAATTAATAGGTTTAAAATTATCTGGTAATTTTAGGTTTATTTGTTTTTCTTGGGTATTATATTCTTTTTCTTCTTCTACTAATTTATATAATTCTGTAAATTTATCTGCAGATGCTTTTAATTGTTTAAATAATGTAGATATTCTTGTTCCTTTTTTACCACATACCCAACAGTGCCATGGATTATATCCTTTTTTATTTTCGGAAAAATTAACTTCTAATTTAGGTTTAGTATGATTACAAAAAGGACAACTATAAGCTTGATTGCCCCTTGCTGTCCGCTTTCCAGTACCTAGTACCGAATTTACTAAGTTAACTAGTAGTTCATTTATCATAACCCGTAATATACGAAAGATAATTTGCTAATCAAAGTCTTTTGTGAAGAACTTTCCAAGAATATTATCATTCCAAAATTCGTCGGGTTTTTCTAATGCTTGATATACAAATAAGTATTTAGATTCATAGTAAGTTAATAATTTTTTTGTTGGGCAAGCTTTTAAAATTTGTCTTTCCCAATTTTCTTCAGGATCAGTACTTACTAATTCTTTCATTTCTTTGTTAGAACCAAAATACACTTTCCAATCTGATTCTTTTATTGCTAATTTGTATGATGGTCTTCTACCTACAACACCTTCAAATGCCCTTAAATCCTTTTTACCCAGTTTTACTTTACGGGTAAAATATAATATTTTTTTCCCTATGTATTTTTTTCCAGTTGGTAAATGAGTTATAACATACACAAACCCATAAGTATTATCAGGAAAGTCATCTATTTGAGTAACTTCTTCATTATTATATATCCAATTTATCATGTATCATAATTAATTATAAACGTAGTATCCGTATGTAAAGAAATAGGTATAGGCTGTGCTAACTTACCCACAGCAACCAATTGATACGACTCGTTATAAAGACCAACAGTAGTTACATAAGGGCTAAAATAAGATCCAGTTGCAAAGTCATAATAATTTTCATCTTGGTTTAAATTACTAGAATAGTTAGATATATCTTTTAATTGTAATATAAAAACTATGGATCCTGTAGCATTAGGTATAATTTGAACACCTGCTTCATTTAACTGGCTTAAATCTAATTTTATGTTATCTCCTACTAAATAACTTCTCCCAGTTGTAGCCGTAGTAATATCAGTAATTTCTCCAGATGCATTTATAGTTACTTCTGCTGTTGCTTTTGACCCTATTCCAGTTCCTGTAAGATAACTTATTATATAAATACCTTCATCACCATTATCTCCATAAGTACTTTCAATTGCAGATGAGGATAGCTCATTTTTTACTTTAGATAATTGTCCTGATGGTTTTAATGCTGATGGGTTAGTTGTATACGAGTATTCATTATCTCTAACAGTACATTTATATTGGTTTTCCCTAATTGTTATTGATGATGAAAATGATATTGATGCTGAGTCAAGATTCCTATTACCTGTGTTAGGGGGTGTTGTTGAGTTTGTAGCTCCTACAGACTTTGTAAATTTTTCTAAATATCCTTCATCACCTCCTGTAAATATAGCCATTCCTTGAGAATAGAATATTTGTCCTACACTACCTGTAAATACAGTATTACCCGATGAATCTGATTGTGTAGCTATTAAATTTCCTTCTCCATCATCATGTACAAAGCTTCGTGTATAGTTAACAGATGAAGTATATATAAATTCAAAAGTACTACATGGTATTTTTTCACCATATAATTTTGAGGGTATAGAAATTACAGAAGGACCGTTTTGTGAGTTAAGTGACGATGAATATTTAGCAAAATCTCTATTTTGTTGTATAGATGATTGTAAAAAGTTATCAAATCTAGGGCCTGTTATTATTCCTGTATAAGAATCATATTCTGATGTAACTCCAGGAATTAAACTAGCTGTAGATACATTATCACCTATTGAAGAAGTTAAATAGTTGCTATAATATAGTTGTTTAATATTAGAAAATACTAAAGTACTATCTACTATTGATGTAAATCCTCCAGGGAATGATCCAGAAACATAAGGACCTTGACGTGTTGGGTAATATTCTATTCCAACATTAGAAGCTGTTATTTCACTCCCATTAAAACGAAAGTTTTTATTAGCGTAAAATGGTGTTATTACTACCTGGTTTGTATTAAATTGTTTGAATGCAGCCATTCATCTTAAAAATCAAGTTTAACTCTTACAAGTAATTCCTTTGTAAAATCTTTTTCTAACGGTCTAGATAGTTTAGCAGTTGCTAATAATTCTTGGGATTGGTTGTAAAGACCTACGGTTGTAATGTAAGTAGTTGGGTTTTCTATAAATGAATCAAATAAAATTGCTCCAGTTGATGAAGATATAAATGATGGGTTTGCTGAGTAGTTGTATTCACTGTTTTTAGCTCTACAGAAAATAAAATCACTTGTTAAGCCTTCTTTACTATTTATTGTAAATCCTGTAGGTGCTGTAGGAGTTAATCCTCCTCTTTGCAGCGCGTCAATTAATAAGTTAGGATTACCACCAAAAATATTATAGGCATCATAAGATCTACTTGTTGATAAATCTATTCCCCCTTCAGCTATTTGTCCGTCTAATGCTTCACCATTTAAAATTAATAAATTAACATCTGGTAATAACCAACCATATGAACCTGAAGAAGGTGTCCAACCATCTGCTTGGCCCCCATACCCTTGTGCTACAACTCCTGCTGATCCTGATATTATATTAAAATATCTACCAGCGTCCGAAAATTGAGCTACGTTATTTATTATACTATCATCGGTTAAAATTAATTTATCATTAGCTGCTGCTGTTGATCCAGACAAACACAATGTCCAAGTTCCTGGTAGTATTTGTTGTTTGTACCTTGCTCTTTCTAAATTTATAACATAAAAGTATGAAGATGAATAGTTACCAAATATAAAATTTGCATTTTCATCTCCTAATACTAAATTTCTATACTGACCATAGTTGGTTCTTGTAGGTGAAGTTCCTATTACTAAAGGATTTAAAAATTTACTTCCACTACCTTCAGCATCACAATAAACTGTATCAAATTGAATTTCTGCAGTTGGATCGGTTGATGATGTTTGATATATACTAATATAGTAAGGAGCTGCTGCACTTGCTACTTGAGCTGAGCTTGTTACATATGCTCTTAGAGTTGGAGCATTATTACTCCACATAGGAGAAGTAACTGAATCTGTACTTATGACTAATTCGTCACTTGTTAAGGGTATATATGCTCCTCTATTATTATCTGGTGTTGCTGCCATTTTAAATGTTTTAGTTACCTTATGATGTTGTTGTTCTTGTTATTTGTATTGGAACTTGTACCCTAGCTCCACTATCTAATCCTATTACAGTTAGTGTAGCATAAATTATTGAATTAACTCCAAATAATATATTATCTCCAGTTCCAATAAGGGTTAATGATGACCCTATTACTGTTTGTGAAACTGCTGTGCCATTTGTAATTACAGCATTTGAATTTTGTAAATCTAAAGCTGTTGCTGCTTCTGACTTTGCACCCGCAGATACAAATCCTGTTCTTGATTTTACTACTCTAACATCTGAAATTGTAAATGAATATCCTGATTGTTCTGATGCTCCAGCCGCTGTATTACCTAAATAATTTAATGTATTAGGTATTATGGTTTCAGTACCTAATTGAGGAAGTTTCATTGTCTGAACACCTGCTATAATAGGCATTACTTGAGTTCCTCTAGGTAAAGTAACTAATTTATATTTCATCATTTGATTTTCATCTGGAAATGCTTCCATTAAAGGCATGTTTTGGATAGCTTCACCGTAAAAAGCTGATCCTGATGGATGATTTGGATTATATAGTGTATAATCTACTTCGTCATCAGATAATGCAAATTGAGTTATATTGAAGGAACCATCACCTTTTGCTAATAATTCTCTTCCCTTATTAGTTAAAATTGCGTCTACGGTTACTATCTGATTATTTAAATATCCCATGTTATCGTATTTTATTTATAAATATATAATTTTTTTGTTTTTATTCCAAGCTTAAATTTAAGATGTTTGATTATCTGCAGAATCTACAGCATCTGTAGTATCTCCAGGAAATGCATTTTTCTGTCTTAATTGATTAATAATATTTAAAGCATTGCTAGTTTGTATTTCACTTAAATCTTTTGGAATTAAGAACCCACCACCAGTTTGAGTTAAATATCCTTGTGAGCCTATAGTAGTAGGTGTATTTTTAGTCATAACTTTTTGTTCATTTTCAACTCTTTTTATATGTGTAAATTTAGTTATTTCACCTCCAGGCAAACCTTCTAAAACTTCTTGAGGATTTCGATAAGTTTTTATAAATGTGGGTATGTCTAAAGCTATTTCTCCTGTTTTTTGAGGTTGATATGGTTGTTCACCTGTACCAGGTCCACATCCTGGGTTTATCGCAGCATATACTGAAAAATTATTTGCTAAACCTCCAGTATTTAACATAGTTGAAGTTAACGTAATTACAATATTATTTAATTGTTGTGAACCAAATAATAAATTTATTGTATTTGAAAATATTGTTATTGTATCTCCTACAGCATATCCTCCATTTCCTAAAGTAGTAAATGTTATTCCTGATGCTACTATTTCATAAAGTGATCCAGGACCTTGTGACCTGTTATCTGATACTTGTGGAGCTAATTGTATTGTTCCTCCTGTTCCACTACCATTTGTTGTAAAGGTAGTTGTAGTTTGTACACCTGGGTTAGAACCAAAGGTCCCTAATGAATATCCTGCTGGAAATTGGTTTAATGGTGATGAAATTACATCATTATTAGTTGGTCCAGAACCTACTACAAATGTGCCGGCAACAGGGGCAAAAGTAGAAGATGTATAAAAGAAATTTTGTACTTCTTCAACTAAAAAATCTTCAATAAAATCAATAGATGATGATAAATTGCTAGTAGTAGCAGATAAAATTTCTTTTGTTCCTTCAACTCTAAATATATCACCTCTTTCAATTAAAAAGGGTTTTGCATTATCTTCATAAGTAGGACAATCAGATGCTGATGGTGCCCACTGATAATAATTCTGTGTATTTGATGCATCTATACCATCATTTATCCATGTAAATGATTGAGAAACATTTATAAAAGGACAAAGTAAAGCAGGTCTAACTGATTGAGAAGCTACCATTTGGTTGTAAGTATGCATAACTGCTAATTGAGGACCTGATATTGCTAATTTATTTTCATCAGGCATACCTTCAAATCCAGAGTCTGGATTATCATCTGAAAATGGAACGTAAAAAGAAGATATCATACCTGCAAAATTTACAGATGTTCCTCCTGGGAAAGCTGTTCTTCTAGATGTTGAACTTCCACTAAGTAAAAATCCAAATTGTTGACCATCACCTGTAACCTGACTAGCCGTTACCATTTGAATTGTTTGACTATCTTGAGCTACTCCTACAGTATTTGAATTTAGAATATTTTCTTCTGTAAGTGTAAACTTTAAGTCTCCAGTCATACTAAAATATCTAGGGTTAGCATTAATTACAGATGCTGGTATAGTTATAGTATCTCCTGCTTTATAATCACGAGCTTGTGTAGGTGTTCCTACAAGATCTGGTTCATTCCAAAAACTTGAGTAAAAATTAACCCCCGTAATTTCTCTTTGAGCATTTATTCTTGATATTTCTATGAGTCCTTGAGATCCAGCTCCATCATTACCTATAGAAGCATTATTTAATGAAATTAATGCATTTAAATTACTATTAAAATCATTAATTGTAGAATTTATAGTAGATTGAACACCAGATCCACTTTCTAAAATATTAGCACTATTAAGTGATCCTGTTAATGTTCCTACATAACCAAATGGTGGTAAGTTTCTCATAGTTGAAGCTACTAAACCAGGAGAACCATCTTTTATTATTTTTAAATTTTTAGTAAGTGATTGTTTACCTAAATTATAAGAGTATCTGTTAGAATTAGTTAATATAGATCTTGCGTTTGAATTTAAAGTTAAATATTGTATACTTCCTCCTTCTAAATCATAATCACCTACTTGTATTGTTTCTAAATCAATAGTAGCAACATCTGTAGTTGTTGGGGTAAAAGAAACCCCTATCTTTCTATCTGGTTGGAATACTGATGATACCCATTTTTTATGTTCGTTAGAACCGTCAATTTCTGTAGAATTTGGTGTTATTTCCTGCCCTGCAATAGAAGTTGAAGGGACTGCTATAAGAGAATCAATAGTAAATTCTCTTGAACCATATAGATTAAATTGTTCAAATGATCTTTGAAAATGAGCTATATATTGAGGATATTTATCAATAACAGCTGTTCTTCTACTATTTACTTTATCACCATCCCAACTTCCGGTTTCACCATTTAAAAAAGAAGTTGCAACACTCGAAGAAATATTTTGTAATTGGAGATTATAAGGTGATGCAGGTAGTGTTTTTATCGGTCCTACAGATCCAGAGGGAGTAAAAAAGTTATAATCTAAACTTTTAATATTAGTACCTCGATATGTTGGATTTAAAGCTGCTAAAGATGAATAATTACTATCAGGCACTGTTGCTTTTGTAGATGAAGATAATGGGTTATACATAACACCAATTATACTTTGTAAATTTTCAGGATATGTAGTATCATTATATGATAATAGATAATGGTTTGTACTTTTTCTACTATCTTCTACATTATTATTTAAAGGATTATAATCTGATGTTTCAAATATAATACTTTGTGTATTCCAAATATTAAATGAACCTGATGTTAGTGGGTTATAATTGTTAATAACATTTAAATCCCACGGTATTAAGGCTTCTGTTTGTGATATATTGTTAGTTAAGGCTACAATTGTAAAATTACTAATAGTAACATCTTGAATACTTCCCAATTGAAATGCTAATGGATATCCTACATTAGTTGGAAAACCTACTGGTGATTGGAATGTAAATGTAATAGAATAATTAATTGTTTGTGATGGTGTTGCTGATGTTGTAACTACATTTCCCCCGCCATTAACATCTTGTATTGACTGGGTGTCAAACCCATTTGCACCCATATTCTTAAAATTAGCAGCACTTATAGGGATTGATGGATCTCTTGCTACATAAGTAAAAGGAGAGGGTCCTATATACTGCCCCACTAAAGAAGGGAAATTATTGTCAATAACCGTTGCGGTGTAATTAATTGTGTAAGCTATTCCATTAAATAGAAGTCCATTTAATAAATTAAAAATAAGTTGTGATCTTTCTTCAATTTCACCCTGGCTATTATAATCCCATCCATTTTCAGTTTGACTAGTAAATGATGCAGGATTATCAACATCATTTGGACCAATTATAAATGGGACATTTAATGCTGTAGGGGAAGGAGATACTAATACAGAAGATGGTGGAATTGATTTATATGGGTTTGATTGTGTTATTAGTGTTTTTATAGCACTGCCACTATACTCACCATCATAAAATTCTTCTTGATAATCTTCAATCTCACTTACTACTCCTAAAGTAGTTATATTATTTTTTATATATGTTTGTTTTGAGGGTAAATATGAAGAAGATATATCACTATTAGGTGATTGATTGATAACAGATGCAGGTGTTGTATAATCAAAGGATTTTATTGTTAATGCCGTTAAACCAACATTAAAACTACTACCCCCAGTAGCTGCATCATTATTCGCAAAAAACCCAATTGTTTCTTCGGGTAATATACTTATAAGAGGTGATATAATCACACCCCCACTAAACCCATTATTAATTTTACCTCTATTTAATTCACCTCTTAAAGATGATGATATTATTAATTCTAAAGCAGTAATGCTATCAGTTTTAGCATACATAGAAATGTGTGCTTTAACGGGTTGGTTGGATTTTAAATATCTACCATTTGGTAAACTTCCAAAATCATAGTTTTGCTCACCATATAAATTACCATATGGGTTAGTTGCAGTACCATAATCAAGAGTTGAAGCAACATCGCTTAAATTTAAATAACCATTGCCTGGTATTACTCCACCTACTATCCATTTTTGTGAAAAATATCCGGATTGTGAAATTTGAACGTTATATTCATTTACACTTCCCCCAGCACCCCCTTCAATATTAGCTATTTCTATATTACCAGTTAACTCTAAATTTTTAGTAGTTAATGGTATATTTTGAATAGCGTAGGATTGCGTAGTAACTGCATTTACTTGGGGTTCTCGGTACCTGTTACGTTCAAGCATGTTTTGTTTAATTACAACACCTGTAGATACGCTAGTACGCGCTGGTACATAATTTTTAATTGCTTTAAATAATGAATCATCAAAATATTTTATTAATCTTAAATAAGCAAATACATCACTGCCTACATACTTTCTAAAATAATCATTTGCTATTTTATCTAGTTGAGGATATGAATCTGCTGATTGAGATCTAAATCTTGGGTCTGCTATAGCACTTTGTATAGCACCATAACCTAAAGTTTGAATTATATCATCATTTATTTCATCTTGGGGTGAAAATGCTACTTCTAAGGTATTTATATTTTCTGTGTAACTTTGGCTTATAAAAGGATCTTTTTGTATGCTTACTACCTCAGATAATGCTGTCCCAAAATTTAAATTTTCTTGAACTTGAATTTTATTAGAAATTCTATTTCTTATTCCTATTGAAGGTTGATCTAAAAAGTATGTTTCTGTATTTTCTTTACTATAAGTTCTTTTTATAGAATTTGCTTCATATTGAATATAATAACTTGAAGTTAATGTATTATTAGCTGGATTGATAAAAGATGATGTTATATATTCAGGTGCAGATCCAGTTATTGATGGGTGAACTGAAGAAATTGATTCAGTATATTGAATAAATTGTGAAGCTGTAAATACATTTTTTAATTCGTTTCCTAAAGGAGCTCTAAAATTTATTATATCAAAAGATGATTGTGAGCCTGTTATTTTATTACCTTCAATTGATTCGGGGTTCATTACAAAATCATTAAATACTGATTCTGTTATAGCATTAGAGTAATATCTAAATTCTTGAAATGATCCCGAAAATCCAAATCCAGCTTCATTAGTTATAAATCCATTACTAATTCTAGAACCATTTAATCTACCTCCTATATAAACTCCATCTAATTCGTTAACCCCATATTTATTCCAACTATTATTTATCGATTCTGATATATAACCCCCATATAAAGCTGTATTATAAAGACCGGTTCCATAAACCCCACCAGATGATGAGTCATAATTAGATATGCTGGTTGAAGCTTCAAATCCTATACTATTTCCATCCCAACCATCATATAATTTATTTTTAGCATACAGTGTATATGTAGTTACTGCTGCATCACTATTATTATGATTATCTCTTTGTAATAAAACAGTCCACCAACCTTTATCAAAAAATGGTAAGTAAATAGGATCAGATTCTGCTACTCCTCCATCCGCTGCTGCCCCTGACATATAAAATTTTAATTGACCATAATCTCTATAGTCACTATTTGAAGATCCTGAGTAGGATCCTGATGTAGATCCTGTATAAAATAATGCTATACCCCAATCAAATTCATCATCATCCGTTCCATTAGATTTTTTAACGGCTAATGATTGGCTTGTAAAATTTCCGGCATATGATGATGATGGGTATCCTGTTGTTTTAAATCTAAAACCAACCCCATCTGGTACTATATATTCAGTTTCTGCTATGTAGTTTCTTTGTAGAGGCATCCATGGAATAATAGCTGATGCACTTGCTCGGTAAGAATTAGCTACAGGTGTAAAGGCATAACTATACCTTCTATACCATAAATCATAATCATCAGTTTCATCTTTATTTTTACCTCCAAACTCATTTATTCTTAATATTGTGCTAGGTATACCCCAAATATTAATTAATTGTCTTAACCCTGCTACTGTACCTTTTTTCTTAACAAGATAGGCCATGTTATGATAAAGACGTTTAAATATTTCTTTACTTACTCTATCAATGGGATAAGGAAATCCTTTTTCAAGAAGTTGTTCAACATAGTTATCAAAAGAATAACCATCTTGCCAGTAATTAACTATATTACCCCCATTAATGGCTATATAATTAGTTATTAACTCACTACCTGTGGGAGGTAAATAATCACCATTGTCGTTACCTATTAACCCTATAAAATTATCTTGATTATTATAATTATTTCCAAATCCAGTATATCCTAAAGAAGTAATTACATCATCTGCTAATGATAGAGGAACTCCTTTATCTAATTCATTAGTAGTATTTAATTTTTCAGTTATTGCTTTAGTATATAACCATAATTCATCAAAAGATTGACCAACTAAATTACAAAATTCTACATAATTATCATTATTATTCTGTTCTGTAATAAAGGTGGGTATTGTGTAATATAACCAATTTTGATTATCATTATCATAAAATGAAGCAGATAATAAAGTTCCCCCATAATATTGGCTATTTTCTACATCACTACCTAACCATCTTAATACTTCAACAGAACCTGTTGATAGTAAAGGTTGAGGGAAAATCGACCCGGTTTTTGGATAAGCATCTGAGCCTGTGTTGTAATATTGGTAATATTCAAACCCATCAAAGTTTTTAATTTCATTTTCAACTTTTGTCCATAAAGAAGCTATAGATGAAGAAACAGCTCCAGAATTTGAACCTGTTGTAGCTGATAACAATCTAATATCATTTTCATAAGTTTGTATTCTACTAACTTTAATATAAAAGTTATTTACTCTTGATTTAGCTGATGAAAAATTTACAAATTCATTAAAGGAGGCTGTTGAATAATTAGGTGTTAATTTTATACCTTTTTGTTCTAATACATTTATTAATTGATCTTTAGATGCGGAAGAGTTAGTTTTAAGTAATTCTTCTTTACTTTTATAAGTACTAGAGTTATTAACAAAGTCTTTAATATTTAAGTTAGTATTAGGACCTTTTAACCTTATAGATTCATCTGGGAGATTAATATTTTCTTCAAACTCTATTACATAAGCTTGAGTTTCCCCAGTTTTAGTATAAACATATAATTCACTTTCCAATTGATAATTTAGAGGAAGGGCATCATATAATTTAATTAAAATTGAGTTTTGAGCAGGAACACCATCAATTTCTGTAGCTGATCTACCACCAGTATTTGTAGATGGAGATTCAAACTTAGTATTTACCCCTATATGACTTTCGTTATCTCCAAATGAAATATAAAATTCATCAAAAAAATCTGCTTGTTTTAAGGTTTCTTCAAATGTTATAAATGAAGATTGCATATCACTATTTGAAATATAGTTAGATTTTAACCTTATTTCTGTTCTATCAGCTGATATTTCAGATAAATAATATGGATTACTAATAGATGAACTAAGTTCATGATTAATAAAATTATAAACTGCTGTAAGTTTTCCATTAGAAAAACCAACATTATAAACATCTTGTTCTGGGTTTAAATCTATTATATTAGTTGTAGATAAACTAGCAGTATTTCCTAATTGTACTCCACTTGGGCCAGCATTAGGATTAGAGTTATTTGTTATAGAATAATCAATAAAATTATACTCTGAATATTGAATTTGATTTTGAGCATTATACACAAAAAATTCCATATTATTAAGACCAGGTGTAAAAGATCCAGAATAATCTTGACTAGGAATAATAGTTTGTTGTGATAATTCAAACCCATCAGCAAATATTTCTGATGGATCTATTGGTATTATGGATGATGAAACTTCTATTAATGCCATTTTATATAGATTTATTCTGATTAACTTCTGCTAATGCTGAGTCTATTGTTTCTTGTGCTCCTAAAACATTCCCAATATCAACTGTAAGTTGTAAATTTTGTTCTCTTAATTCTGCTATTTCATCTAATAAAGCTTGTATTTCAACTTGATTAGCTTTATAATCTATATATTGACTGCTCTCTTCTACTATAGTAGTATGGGAATTAGGTCCTGTCATAGGGATTAAATAAAATAAAGTATTATATATACTAAAAAAATCTCCTACGGTAGCCAAGTTTGGATCAAAAAAAGATAAATCTACTTCAGTTACTCCTAATTCTGTAAATTCTGTCTTTACTGTTTCTTTAAATTTATCCTTATCAAATGCTTGTCTAATTAAAGTTACAGGTGTACCAGTTACAGGTATTGCTGTTTGGGGATCCATCATTGCTGGTGAAATAGGAAGTATTCCTTCTACTTGATTAGTATTTACTTCCCTTTCCTTAATAGTAGAGGTTTGTGATTCTAGAGATGTGTAGTTTGTTTCAGCCATTATCCATTTACTACTTTAAACATTATATCTTGATCAAATACATGAGTAGTTCCATCTACAATAGTTTTTATTAAAATTGTATAATACCTTTCAGGTTCTAACCCATTCATATAAACATCAAAGTAACTTGATGTCGAATCAGCACTAATTTTTGTATAATCATTATCAAAAGGAATTACAAATTCGTTAGTATCTGTATCTTTAATAGCGTATAAAGATGAATCATTAGGTAGATAATAATTGGTTGTATATAATGATGCAGTTTGAAATACTACATCTGGGTATTTTGGTATAGCTGCTATTCTAAACCTTTCAACACTTTCAGAATAATATGTTCCATTATTATTATAAACAGACATAAATGCTTCAGGTGTACCTAAAACTGAATTATTAGAAGATCCAGTATTATAGTACCAATCTGACCACTTTAAATCTAATAATGGTGGGTATATTGTGTTGGTATCAATTGAAAAATATCTAAATGTTGCTGTTGTGGCTTGGTTATTAACAAATTCTTTTGAGCTAGATTGTTTAACTAAAAATCCATTATTTGGAAAACCTACGGTATTATCTACTAAAGAATTAGTATACCAAGTTTTTATAGTATCTGTTACATCAACGCTTAAATCAACACCAATACCATATGAAAATGATTGTGATTGTATTACAGGTAATTCTAAATTTGATCCTGTATACCAATTACCTCCTCCATCTACAGATGATGAAAAAGATGCTGTTGCATAAGGTTGAAAAGGTCCAGTTGTTTGCCATTTTTGGGCTCCAACATCTGATCCAGAATATGTTCTCCATTCCCAACTTGCACCATCTGTTGTTTGGGGTGCATTAAATAATTTTCCACTTCCCATTCCCCAGCTTCCTGATATTGGGTATATTTTTAATTCTTGATCTATATTTAAACCATTAACTACGGCTGCAGAATTTCTTAAATCAACCCCAAATTTTCTATTAGTCCAATTTGATCCTGATATTGTTGGAGAAGATAACGTTAATGTAATATCATCTGACATCGGATAACCTGCAAATGATTCAGATTTAAACACTAATTTATCTCCAGGTCTATATCCTATTCCGTAAGGTTTTATACCTTCTAAAACTGATATAGTAGTTACTAAATCATCAGCTCCAATTTTAAAATAAAATGTATCGTCAGGATATGCTTGGTTAAATGTAAATACCCCAGCTCCCACTGTTGAATCAATAGCTGCAGGTGTTAAATAAATGTCTTTATTATCAAAATATGAAAAATAATCTTGGCTTACATATGAGGCAGAACCATTATTTACTATAGGTGCAGATATTACTTTATTGTCTTTAACTACTAAATTTATAGAAGCGCTTAAAGAAGATGTTGTAACTGTATTCTGCACATCATCATTTGATATAATAAAGGGACCATAAGTACCATCATTTGCTGTAAATGTAGGGGTAATTAATAAAGTATCTGCTATATCTCTATTAGGTATAAAATAAGCTCCATGTGCCTGTACATTAAAATGTTGTCCCCTTCCATTTCCTGTTGATGAGGATGGGATTAAATCCCAAGGTCCAAAACTATTATTAAGTCCTTGCCCATCTGATGATGTTGGATAGGTAGGACCTGCTACCATTGTTTGATCGAATAAAAAATCACCTCCATCTGGGTATGCAGCTAATACAGAATATGTTTCTCCAAGGACACCTGATCCAGATATATAAGTTGTTATAAAATTATCTATTTCAGGTTGAGAAAATTCTAATAGATATCTACTAACCTGTGGTTTTGTTTCTTTAATATAAGTAGAAGCTTCTAAAATTTCATCTAAGCCAGTATTCATGCTTTGTGAAATAGTATACAATGATGTATCTTTTGTGGGGAAAATTTTATATATTGCCATAATTTATTTTTATAGTGGTACTACTCTTCCTTTAATATCTTGTGTTGGGTTCTTAACTTCAAAAACCATAGGATCAATTGATGGATAAATTACCCCACTAACTTGAGCAGCAACTAAATCATATGAAAATTTACTATATCCTAAACTTTCTCCTGATAAATTATTAATAGTTACATTTTTTACAGTTTGTACTCCTTCTACTTTGTCTAAAAGAATATTTATATCTTTTAAAATAATAGGCTCATTTATTTGCCATTTATCTATATTAAAAAAACTTTGTAAAGATTGTACACATTTGGTTATTACTTCACTATTGTTAAAATTAGGTAATACAACTACATCAAACAATACTTCTATATTAATTATGTAAGCATCTTTAATATTAATAGAATCATTTATCATTCTATATTCTGATAGATAGGTTTGTAAATTTCTTTTTAATAATAATGATGCATTCCTTAAATTTTTATTAATGTTGTAAGATAAAACATATAAATCTAATACTGTTGGTAATTCACCTGCTTGATAATCCCCTATTTTTTGTGGTTGGGCATGTGCCTTAGATATAAC
>TARA_B110000971_G_scaffold108887_1_pt1 | contig 16434 bp, 25 predicted proteins | sample TARA_B110000971 | Tara Oceans TARA_B110000971 (sample SAMEA4397842) | marine metagenome | biome: Polar Biome; feature: [SRF] surface water layer (ENVO:00010504); material: water (ENVO:00002006), including particulate matter (ENVO:01000060) such as... | depth 5 m | reverse complement strand
AGTATGGCAATTTCAGCACATGGGGTTTCTATGAGAGGTTCGATGGAAGCATTCAGCAGGCAGTAAGCAGAATGACCAATGCAGACATCTTGGAAGTTTACAGAAGCCTTGAGATAGGAATGATTGCCGAGTCAATTTCAGTAATGGACAAGTATGCAGGGTACGCAATGGGAGCACTTGCCACGGAGTATCTAATCGGAGTCCATGGCTATGAAGCCTTTATGGATTTTCAGGACTCTGTAGGTAAAGGTGCAAACTGGAAGACGCAGTTCTTAAAAGACTTCGGCCAAACACCAGACGAATTCTACGTATCTGTGCTAGAATACTTAAAGGTATTGTACAAGTAGTTCAATCTCCCTTAGCTCAGTGGCAGAGCAGAGAGCTGTTAACTCTAGGGTCCGTGGTTCGAATCCACGAGGGAGAGCTAAGGTCTGTTAGCTCAGTTGGTTAGAGCGCCACCCTGTCACGGTGGAGGTCGTGGGTTCAAGTCCCATACAGATCGCTGGTAGAAATACCAGGCCCCGATAGCTCAGTGGTAGAGCAGCTCACTTGTAATGAGCAGGTCGTCAGTTCAATCCTGACTTGGGGCTCGATGGAAAAACAAGAGATACTACATGATGGCGGTGGCCACTTAAATAACCGTGAGGTCTGGTATAACACACCTGACCCAAACTTTATAGACATTTGCGAAAAGTCTATGGTGCAACAAGGCTGGATTTCTTACCAGAGGGTTTTATCTGGGGAGTATGCCAAAGCACCCCTTAAGCCTATCAGCAACTACGTTGCTAATATTGGTTACAGGCCAGAGCTAGTTAGCATTGTGGGCAACACTGTTAGGATCAGAGTTCATCTCTATGCCGATATGTTTTTGTTAAAGAAGCCAGAGGACGATCTGTATCACGTAGACAGGCCTTGGGTAAGGCAGTACTACTTAACTAACCACCAAATGGATAGCAGAGATGATTGCTTTGACGGAACCTTTAAGTTCTACGTTCCTTGGGCGTTTGACGAAGGCGTAGAGGTTAGCTATCTATCTCCAGATGTAGAAAGTCCCGTCGTAATAGAAGAGACTAAGGATTATTGGCACAAGATGCCAAAGTATGCAGACTCTGTTAGCCCCCATTTTGTATACTTTAAGTTTAAAAAGATTGGCAAGCATATGGTAGATGAAGAGTTGGGAATACCTAGAAGGGGAGATCCTATCTTCGATATAGTGGCAGACTTTGATGGTATAATGTTAGAGAGAATAAAGGAATACTATGCCAAAGATTAGATTTTACCCTTTCAACGAGAACTCTGTTGACTTCGTACCCGAGCCAAGGCTTTCCTCTAGGTTTATACCGGAGTGGTACAGGGCTCAGCCAGGGCACAAGGGTGATGAAGCAATGATTCCAGCTATTGGGGTAGCTGCATCAACAGTAAAGAGATGTATGCCTATCTTTGACGTAATGACAGCTGGCTATATGCTGACTGCACCTTGCGACATACACCTGGATGCTACAAATCCAGAAAAGCTAGAGTGGTCAATACCCATAGTGTTGCAGAGTATGAAGGCAGATATGTTTGCCTTTCATTCCCCAGAACAATATGAGAATTACCCAGTTGACCCAGAAAAATATCACAAGCAAATCTTTAGAATAATGCCAGGCTTTGCAGTAGGAACTGATGAGGGCTACAGCACGCTATACACAAATCCATACCACTCTGACGGATCTCCTTTATGGGCCTTCGGTGCAATTGTGGACACGGATAAGTTTGTAACAGAGGGTCACCTTTCGTTTCTAGTAAAGAAAGACTTCAAGGGTATCATTAAGCAAGGCACGCCAATAGCACAGGTAATACCTTTTAAGAGAGAAGCGTGGGAGTCAGAGATTGTGGACCACAAGGAAGCGAAGAAGCTATTCGACAAGCAGAGGTTTGGTTTGCGTAGCACATTCATGAACGGGTACAAGAACAAGTTTAGAAGTAAGAAAGAATATAAGTAATGTCAGACGATGAGCTGCACAGGATTACGTTTACGCCCAGCGTTCATAGCTCATTGCACGATAAAATAAAGCTAGTGCCTCCTCAGCCTGCTTCTTGGACCATACCAGAGTGGTACAAGACTCTGGCAAAGCATGAAAGATCTAATAGCGAAAAGACTCTTCATCCAGTTAACTATGCTGGGACAGATGGTGCAGCCGTAGCAACAAAGCAGTGCCCACCATTTCTAGATGCGATGACAGCGGGGTATCACTACGTTCTTGAAGATGACTTGAACGTAGACATTGATCCAGAGACAGGCAAGCCAATCTTGTGGTGGACCGGAGAGGTCATGATCATTGACCACAGGCCTACCGTAGAGCTTCCTGTGCCTGAAGGTCATCACCCAATCCACTATGGGTTTAAGATGGGGTGGTACTACGAGACACCACCAGGATACTCCGTGTTAATAACACATCCTATGAACAGGTATGACTTGCCCTTTACAGTTCAATCGGGCATTGTCGAGTCCGATATCTGGGGCTTGCCAGTATTTATTGCCTTCTTCTTAAAGAAGGGCTTTCGAGGGGTTATTCCGAAAGGGACACCCATAATGCAAATCATTCCATTCAAAAGAGATGATTGGGAGATGAAGGTAGACCTGTCTGACGAAGCCTACGATCGTCACACATTTGCTGCAGAAAAAAGAAGGACTAGGTTGCACGGTTACTACAAGTGGTTTGCTTGGAGGAGAAAAATATTTAGGGGAGAGCCTAGGATAAAATGATAGAACTTAACGTAGTTCTTTATTCATACAAGAATCCCAACCTAGTAGACGTCGTAAGAAACCTTATAAGCTCTACAACCATGAGCATTAACGCATACGTGATGGACCAACACCCATTAGATAGACGTGAAAAGTTTAAAGAGTTCCTGAATGTAAACTACATACATAAATTTTGGGATAACATCAATTCCCCATTAGACTTTAAATACGAAAAGATTCTAGACAACTCAGTCATAGACGCAAAGTATACGCTTGTAATCTCTGACGACACCATGCTATCCGATGGATGGGCAGCCAAGTGCCTAGAGTTTCTAAACGGTAACGAGTCAGTCCTGATATCTGGCAAGGGTGCCAGGAAAGCCAAGAAGCTAGATGATTACTTCATCTCATGGCAAGAAGATTCTTCAGAGTTGTTTTCATTAACAAACTTTGCAGACAGAAACTTTATCTTTGGACACACAAAAACGTTTGGCAAGACAGGGTACCCAGCCGATGTCAAATATTATGGGGAAGAAGAGAAGCTTTCCATAATGATGTATGAAAAGAACATCTCCATTTACTCAGCACCAACAGGAACCTACGAGGACCTGAATGTGAGGACTATAGAAAATCTATACTGTCCTTTCTCTAAAGAGCACAACTACAACACCCTGATAGATAAGCTAGGTACTGAAATAGGCAAAGACTGGCTGTCTTCTTTAGGGATAGACTCCATGCCTATTAAACTTTTTTATCAAGTTGACGATGTATTGTACGACCCCAACGATCTTAAGATGGTAGATCTAGGCGGAGAAAGATACATAGCCAACACCAAAGCAATCTATTAATATGATATAATTGGTCTAAAGGAGATCGCATGTCAAACATACACATCATTGATAATTTTATTAGTCCAGAGGACGCAGAGACTCTAATCCGGGAGCAGATGCATCCATCAGAGGTAAACCCTTATCCAGAGTATTACGCAGCTAGGTTTGGTGGCACGGCATTTCCTTATAACGCAACCGTGATGGACTTGCTAGTTAAGTACGGACACAAGTCTAACAATGTTCACAAAGAGCGTAACGGATTCGTAAACCCCATCTATGTATTTAAGGCGTTTGGTTCCATGTGGAATGTTGGCTCCAAGGGTGGTCTTCATATAGACGCACAGGATCCAGAGCCATGGATTGAGTGGAGCACTATCATTTACCTGAACGACGAAAGTGAGTACGAGGGCGGACTGATCTACTTCCCTAATCAAGACTTTGAGTACAAGCCTAGGAAATACTCTGCAGTTTTCTTTCCAAGCGCAGGCTCCGAACACATTCATGGAATAACAACTGTGACCTCTGGAGCAAGACACACAGCTCTGTACATGCACACCAGCTTGCCACAACATTCCGACCCAGACTTTACGGGCGGAGTTAAGCTAACGGAGTCAGATTGGGATGCCAACAAGCATCCTAACAGAAACCTATAAAAGAATGGAAGATCACAAAGAGGAGGACCAGTATACTCCTCCCATGGGAAGAGAGCTTTTCTTAAAAACTTATGGTGAAGAGCCGGAAGTTTGGAGAGAGCACCTTGATGACCTACTGGATACCGTCACTTCCCTTGGCTACGCTACAGCAAGGAACACCAACACTGGCCTAGCCCAATCCATGATGTCTCCCTTTGCTCTTTATATCACTCAGAAGAATCTTAAAAAATATAATTTAGAATTGGCTGATCTATACAGCACCCCCAATAGTCATGGCCTTAGGTCGCACGAGTTTAAAGTTGAGCATGAAGGCCTTAACCATATTCTTTTTGCAGGATGCTCTGTGACTTTCGGAGAGGGTATACCAGAAGAATACATCTGGCCAAAGCTGGTATACGATCGGATCAGTTCTTTCTTACACGGCATGTCTGGCTACTTCAATGTTGGAATTAACGGGGGCAACCACGTTGACATAATTAAGCAGGTGCTGACATATATCAAAGAGTACGGAGATCCAGATACAATATTTATAAATTTCCCAGACACGCAAAGGCTCCTAGACTTTGGATTTCCAAAGAACCACCTTGGAATAGTGGTATTACTCTATGATGCGTTAGAGCTATATTGTCAAGCTAAGTCAATAAGGCTTATATCTTTTAGCCATTACCAACCAAACAATGACGGAGTCTCGAACAATTACGGTTCGATGGTAGACAAAGATCCCATGCTTAACATATCTAAAAGAGACACTTTCTACAAGTTTAACAACCAAGACATAGAGCAAGAGATATATAAGCTGAACAGTGTGGGACTGCCAAAGTTCCTGGAGGATCACAAGCTGATCGCATTAGACGGGGCACATCCAGGGGTTTCCTTCCATAAAGCTTATGCAAACCACGCCATCCAAGCCTATGACGCCTCGATGTTGAAAGTTTCTGAGAGAAGCCTTGTCCCTCAAGATAGATCAAAGCTTCCTCGATGGATGCAAGAAAAGATACAAGCCTTCGACAAAGAAGCTCTAGCTGAGCTACGTTTAAACCAGAATCATAATATAGGGCTGGTGGAGGAGTTAAAGATTGCACCGAACTCTGTGCTTGCTAACTTGTTCTCGCCAGGAACAGAAAGTAGATCTTTCTTTATAGAGAAGTGCGAACTTGCTAAGATCGGAAAGACTCTAGAAGACATGTACAGCTTTAACTCTAGGGGATACAGGTCTGAAGAGTTTAAGGCAACACACGATGGCTTACACATTTTGTTTATTGGATGCTCTGTAACTTTTGGGCAAGGCGTATTTTTGGATGACACTTGGTCTAAGATTGTCTACAACAAGCTTGCAGAAACGAATAAGGTAAGCGGATACTATAATTTGTCAGTACCAGGAGCAACAAAGATTGACGTGGCAAATAGAATTAAGATGTACATAGAAGAGTTTTCCATGCCAGACTTAGTCCTAATCAACTTCCCCGATAGCTACAGAGACGCAAGCTTGGTGGGCGTCCCCAAGGTTAGAGGAAAAAGAATTGTTACAGAGACCCTAGATCTAATATCAGACAGGGTCCTGACCATTACTTGGAGCTCTGAGTATGAGCTTGACCCCCTTCCAGTACGTGGAGAATTCACGGTAGAAGAACTTCAAAACTTTAAGCTAGACCTGCACCAACACATAAACTTTATAAGCTATTCCTCTAAAGACATGAACAATTATATTGATAGCGTGGACGACGTTCCGGGAATGCCAGCTTACCTAAAATACCGAGCCTTCGACGGCGCACATCCAGGGACTGCAGCACACATGTTTTATGCAGAGCTATTCCTGACAAGATTAAACAAAGATGGAAGCATTATAAAATGAATACGGTTGAGCATTCAGATTTTATGAACGAGCACTTCCCCCGGTTACACGTTGATGACGGCTCTATCGATCTCGCCCCAGCCAACGTTCCTTTGGTTGCAACGATAGTCACTCACAATAACTGTAAAAGGTTGGGCTTAAAGTTTGAAGAGATTTTTAAGCTTAACTCTTCTGGTCTCAGGTCGAATGAGTTTACCAAAGATCACAAAGGCAAGACACACATACTGTTCGCAGGTTGCTCCGTAACATTTGGAGATGGCTTGCCCGTAGAGCACTCTTGGGCCAACAAAACCTACAGATATTTGTCCGACAGTCTGGGGGATACCTCTGGGTATTTTAATATTGCCACTCCTGGGATGAGTATCCTAAGCATATCTATGCAAATTTTAAAGTATGTATCTATGTACGGAACCCCCAATGTTCTATTTATCATGGTACCAGATGTTGACAGGGAGATGCTTATAGAGTTTGACTCTCAAAGGATGCAGGGCCTCGCATTGCAGCTTTATAGGTTAATGGTTAAAGACCTAGAGAGTAAAGGTTGCAGAATTATGGTTATGTCCTGGGAGGCAGAGATCAATAGAGAATACATAAATAAAAAAACTTTAAGAGCCAACGACCCAAGGCTCCAGATGGGCAGCAACTTCTTTCGCTTTGACGTAGAGGAGCGCCAGAAAGCTTTGTACAGCATGGACAAAAAGGATAAGTCTTTATTGGGGGTCTACAAAGAGTTTGGCTTGGAGGCAATGGACGGTCATCATCCTGGAATATTTGAGCATGACTTTTATTATAAATTTGCAGTCGATATCTTTGAAGGTAACATAAATAGTTCTGGACCTCCATCAATTAATGCTGTATAATTGTAGGTATGAAGAAGTTAATTGAAACAATTAAGTTTAGGATTTGGAAGTTTAAGAACCGCAAAGGTCTTAAACCCAGGAAGTATATCTATTAATGATTATCCTTGGGGTCAATGAGACTACTCACGACGCTTCTGTGAGCCTTATTGAGGATAATATAATCCTGTTTGCTGGTCACGCAGAAAGATATAGCAAGATAAAGAATGATTGGTTTGTAAATGACAAGCTAATCTCCGACGCCCTTAAGTATGGTAAGCCAGATCTGATTGCATACTACGAGAAGCCGCTATTAAAGAAGAGCAGGATTCTTATTAGTGGTGGCTTAGGTGGAGAGCCACCAAGATTCATGAACCACCCCGATCTAAAGGGGGTTCCCGTAAAGAACTTTAGCCATCACTACTCACATGCTGCTGCAGGGTATTACACAAGCAGATTTGACGATGCCGTAATCGTAGTCCTAGATGCAATAGGAGAATGGAATACTTCAAGCATATGGGTTGGCGTTGGAGATAAGATCCAAAGCGTGTACAAGAAGAACTATCCTTTTAGTTTTGGACTATTCTATTCAGCATTCACACAGCTACTTGGTCTAAAGCCCAACGAAGAGGAGTATATCCTGATGGGCATGGCATCTTATGGTAAGCCAGGAAAGTACTACAGTCAAGTTAACGAATACTTTTCAAGCATAAGCAGTCAAAAATACAACTTTCATAAGGGGATCATTGACTGGCAGGGAGAGATAACCCCACTAAACAAGCATGACATTGCCTCTGCTGTACAAAAGGTATACGAAGACAGACTCTATGAGTTCATGGAATTTGCCAAGAAGAAAACTGGCAAGCAAAACCTAGTGTTTATGGGAGGCTGTGCCTTAAACGCTACAGCAAACACACGCCTGTGGGAGCAGTTCTCTGATGTCTGGGTAATGCCTAACCCCGGAGACGCTGGTAGCTCCTTGGGAGCAGCAGCCGCAGCATACGGCAAGCATCTTAATTGGACAACGCCTTACTTGGGGTACGACATTGGACAAGCCAGGTATCCTGCAGAGGCTGCCCTAAACGCAATCTTAGAGGATGGCATTGCCCCTGTGGTATATGGACGGGCAGAGTATGGGCCAAGAGCATTAGGAAACAGAAGCATCTTCGGAGATCCAAGAGACCCAGAGATAAAGTCTAAGGTTAATAAGATTAAGAAGAGGGAGCAGTTTAGGCCCTTTGCCCCAGTGGTGCTTGAGGAGTACGCCTCTGATTGGTTTGAGATGCCAGCTACCTCTCCTTACATGCAGTATACAGTTAAGTGTAAAAAGCCAAACCTCATCCCTAGCGTAGTACACATTGATGGAACCTCGAGGGTACAGACAGTCAACAGGAGGCAGCATCCAGGTCTTCATAAGCTGCTCACGCTATTCTACAAAGAGACTGGTATCCCAGTTCTCCTTAACACCAGCCTGAACATTAAAGGACAACCACTTTTAAATGACGAACATGATATACTTGAATGGGAAAAGGCCTACGGGCAGAAGGTGATTAAATGAGCTTAGAGTATGAAGTGCTAGACTTGGGTCTAGTTTATTACAAAAACATTATTCCAGACACAGACCGAGTGATAGATCTTGCAGAGAAGTTATCCTTAAAGTATGCACATGGTAAGCATGGGGATAACTTTACAATGGTTTCCGATTGGGATGCTTGGAAAGATGACCACATGGATAAGCCATTCAACTACAAATTCTTTATCTATAGGCATGGGGATATTCACGAGCACGACTTCTATAGGGATGACTTGTTAGAGATAGCAGACGCAATATACGGATCTCTAGACGAGGCATTTGCTCACTACTCACAAGTGCTATACCCTTGGGCAGGTAGATCAGTTAAGTCTCAGGAGGCGCTAGACGGCATCCTAAGGTACCAAGAGAACGAAGGCTTTCTTCCAGCACACCAAGATTTGGGGATAAGCAGCAGGCTAATCTCCACAGTCAGTTATTTAAACGATAACTACGAGGGCGGAGAGATTGAGTTCAGGCAGTCTAATGTTAGGATTAAGCCAGAAGCGGGAAGCATCGTGTTCTTCCCATCAAACTACCTGTTCGTTCATGAGGTAATGCCAGTAACAAAGGGCACTAGGTACTCGATGCCGCACTGGTATCACCACCTAAGCGAGCCACGCATGTCTGACGGCACAGAGTAATTTTAAACTAAACAAACAAGGAGAGCATAATGGGAACAGCAGCATATACACAGGCAATTGAAGGTGCCTATGGAAAGTCTTGGAAGATTTCAAGCAAAATGGGTTGGAGAATTCACCCCATTCATAAAACAAAGAAGCACCACAACGGCACTGACATTATTAGTTTGGGCAGGCATCCAGTCTACGTCCAAGCCATTGCCAATGGCCGTGTAGTTAAGACAAAAAAGTCTAACGCAGCAGGCGGTGGCTTTGGATATTACGTTGTGATCAGGCATTACATTGACGGACAGTTCTACACCTCCCTATACGCACACCTAGCTGCAAACACTTTTCAGGTAAAGCCTGGACAAAAGGTGGCAGCTGGAGATATTATAGGTAAAATGGGAAGCACAGGTATGAGTACTGGCAGGCATTTGCATCTAGAAGTTTGGAAGGGCCGTACGCATGGATGGTCCTCAGACGGCAGTGGCTTTATTGAGCCAGTTGGCTTCATCAAGGCACTCTCTGCCGCACAAGAGAGCAAGGCCTCTGCTAAGGTAGCAACACATCCTAAGGCTAAGGTGCAGCCAATAGCTGTACACGAAAAAGCCGGAGCAAAGATTACCTACAATGCAGTAAAGCCAGCTGTACTTGCTAAAGAGCGAGCAGTTGTAAAGCTAAAGGCAGCTATGCCAATTGTTGCAACACCTAAAAAGGTAGTTGCTAAAAAGGTGGTTGACAAGCCTAAGGCAAGAGTGTATACTGTTAAGAGCGGAGACACCCTCGGCAAGATTGCTAGGGCAAATAAGACTACAGCATCCGCACTTCAAAAGATTAACGGTATAAAGAACGCTAACATGATCAGCATTGGTCAAAAGATTAAGCTTTCTTAATAGGAGGATGCATTGGCTATTTATAGCTATAGGTGCAATAGTTGCGACACTTATAGGGATATCTCTAGGAGCATTAAAGAACCAGAGAAGATCTATAAGTGTGGTAACTGCACATTAGTTTTGACCAGATTATACGACAGCCCAGGAGTGAAATTTAATGGTAGTGGATTCTACAGTACAGACAAGTAGTGGTTACATACTGAAGGCAACGGACAGGTGCGACAACTGTGGCTCTCAGGCTTACATTCTAGTTAAGGGTGTTACGGGAGAACTAATGTTTTGTGCACATGACTACACGGCCATCATGAGTGTAGATCCAGGCAAACAAAAGATGATAGACTTTGCTTTTGAGGTAGTTGATGAAAGAGAAAAGCTTATAGAAAACAGGCTAATTGGAGAAAATTAATGGACAGTCCAGAAGATTACATAGATAAGCTCATACTTGCAGGTGCGGTTGAGGTCTCTGGAATCACTTCTGACGGAGAGTTTACGTATTCCTTTACCGATAAGATCAAAGAGGTTGACGCTAAGCTTCAAGAAAGAATCGATAAGATGTTCTTTGAGGAGGTCCAAGAGTTGTGGGAGTTAGGGTTTCTTAACATGAACGTAACTGAGGAGAACCCCGTAGTATCCATTACTCCAAGAGCACTCGTCGAGTCAGAAAGACTAGCCTTGGACAAGCGTCTCCAGGAAACTTTGGAGTACGTAATGAGCATTCTTAAGACATAGTGTATAATTAAGTAGACAAGGAGTTTAAACATGGAATATTTAACTGGATCTTTGCTGACGCTTCTAGTCATGCTATCTACTTATGGCTTCTTTAGTGCCAACATAAACAAGCTCAAGCAGTATAATATAGCCTATACGCAAAGCTATAACTACAGCCTAATACAGCCTTGGGCAGGCTTCACCGCAGCAAAGAAGCCACTTGTGGGGCAGTCGTTTGATTACGCAGAGAGGCACGCGCTGAGAGTTGCCATGACCCCAGACAACAAAGCCTACTGGATTGACAACGGTTTCTTGGTAGTAGCCGAGGTAGTTGATGGTAGAATAGATGCCGACAATAAAAAAAGAGTTGACACAATCCACATGGATAGTGTAGAATTAGATGGTGTAAAGATAATTGTTGACAGACTAACAGATGGGCGAACCAATGAAACTGCTGATCCAGGGGACCAAAAGCTTTAATCAGTACGAAATATTTATCAATGCTGTTGGTAGATCTATTAGATCAATGGACCCAGAAGACTCTGAGCTAAAGCTTATGACACTCGGCCCAGCAAATATCAACTCTATGGCATATGAGTTCACCAACATCTCTGAAGATACCCTGAGGGCAAACGGAATTCGGGTTAAGGTTATCAAGGTAACCAGAAACTGGGTAAAAGAAAACATAGATGAGCTAGATGAGTTCATCTATTTGTGCAATCCAAAAGAACCACTGTCTGACATGGCAACCTTAATAGATAAAAAAGGTAGACCAGACCTGCATGTGTTCCGATATTAGATGGAGAACAAAATGAAGGTAACTTCATTACAACAAATGGAAAAGATTGTTTCCAGAAACAAGATGCTGTCTTGGCGTGGATGGGATGTTGTCTTTTCGAAGGCATATCCAGGAGCCTGGACACGCAACAATGGAGCATTCGTAGACGGCGCATGGTACTCTCAAGATATATTTGGGCTAGGACCTGACGGCTGGGAGATTCCGCAAAAGCTTGTGCGGTGATCCTTGAGTAAAGAGAGCTGGAAAGAATCAGCTTCCTGTATGAACTACGATGTAAACATCTTTTTCGAGACATATGAGGAGAACGAAACCATCAGGCCAGCAGTTGAACAGCTGTGTGGCGGATGTCCCGTTGCAAGGCAATGCTTTGCAGTGGGTATCGCTCAAAAGGAATATGGCGTTTGGGGAGGTGTCTATCTAGAGCATGGGAAAGTATCTCGTGAGTTCGGAAGGCATAAGAGCAAAAAGCAATGGGCAGAAACATGGAAGAAGTTGACAACTGATGTATAACGATTCAATGAGGAGAGCGGTTCACTCTTTATCTAATCATGCTCCTAAGGGGTTTTATTTAGATATTGTAGACGAGACCCACTTCCTAGTTGTGCGTGCTGCAGAGAGAGTGTTCATGTCTCTTCCAGATGTAGAGACCAAAGCACAGGCTGTAAACTATATGATCAAAGTAAAGAAAGCGCTAGAAGATTGCGGAGCAATCGTAATGCTAACAAGGGAAGGAGGTAAGGATGAGCGAAAGTAAGCTAACAGAAGAGCAGCACAAGCTGGTCAACTACATTCTTGCACAAGGTGTTATTGGAGAACGAGAAAGGCTATCAACCTGGCTAAAGACCCAAGACCTTGACGAAGCAACCAAGGAACTGTTCCTTAATGCAATTAACGGGGTATAGCTATGGAGTTGGCAATATTCATAACATCATTAGCTGTAGTCTTGTTCTTAGCAGGACTAGCTTTAGAGAGACAGGTCAAGTACCGTAGAACTCTAGAGAGACTGGTACAGGCAGAGATTGACAGGGTTACTACCGCCAAATATCTACTTGAGGCACACCAGGAACTGGAAAACTATAGGCTCGGAGACACAGAGGAATTTGTAAAGTTTCTTTCAACTTCTAGGGAGTGGGCATTTGACTTCATTGACGAGTTTCAGGTTAGCGTCCAGGATCTGTTTGCCATAGTAGACAACCCTGAGCATGAGGTGTCTGAAGCAGTAGTAAAGTTCAAAGAACTAAAAAAGTTCCTTCCAAAAGAGATGTAGTATGCTAAACTATATATCTACTCTGGAGGACGGACATGTTAGCATTAAAAGATGCGACAACCATACGTAAATACTTATACAGTGTTTGCGAGGTATCCTATTGCACAATTAGGCAAGAAGACACTTACGTAACAAATGAAAACAAAAGCATAAAACTATGCAATTCACACTACAACCAAATAGCTAACGAAGTTCTTTGGTAAGAGGAGAAGAAATATGAACAGAGCATTTATTGAATCACTGCTAAGGCATATTCTAGGAGCAGGCATCACCGCTGTAACAGCCGTAATGGTCACCAGTGGCGTCGTGTCACCCTTGGGTCTAGGTGGAGCAGAGTGGCTAGTAGTTCTAGCTGCCATGTGGGGTGCCTTGGTGCCACCAGTAATTAGATTCCTAAACACAAAGGATCCAGCCTACGGTCGGATAGCCGAGGGCATTGCTAACGAGGTAACTACCGTGATCAAAGCAGCAGCTGCTCCAAAGGCTCCTGCAAAAAAGCCTGCACAATCAAAAAAGAAGTAAATTAATCAGTAAGAATGGCCCTGGGGACTATCCCTGGGGCTATTTTTATGCTATACTTAAATCGTCCCCACACAGGACAAGTGAGTTCGCTAAATCTTAGGATGGCTAGTTACCTTTTCTCTGGGCCAACTGCTAGGTAGCTGTGTGGGGGCTTTAACAGTTAGGACCCCAACCCTTGTACTACAGATCTCTAGAGGCTGCACTCCGCAAATCGTATTACGGTCAGGGACAGTTTATATCTTATTACCCAGGGTACGAGGTAGTTGAGTTGGATGGCCGCTACGCCATACCACGAGTTCTATCGTCCGAAGAGGTAGCCAACATACCGATAAGCCAGGTTGCCGACTTCAGGTCTGACAAGGAAAAGTTAATAATGATTTTCCATCCATCTATTGCTCATATGCTGCAGGACTCCTTCCCCATGCTGGCTGCATATTCTGAATTACATCCTGACCACCAGATACTTCTATTGTCTTTTACCGATGACAGGATGAAAATTGGCGGCAGAGAGAACGCTTTCGGAACTGACTTGCTTCATGTATCGGTAGATTTTTTACAGTCCAGGGGCGTTGAGGTTTTCATTATACCACCAGGGACAAAGCTTCTTACCAATAAAGCACACATCATGGGCACCACAAATCAGTTAGTCTTAAAAAGCCAGAACGTTATGTCGGCAGTAGACAAGGCGCTTGAAGAAATCAGTCCGGGAGATCCAGAAGCATCAGCCAAGCTTTACATTAGTAGATCACGATCACTTGTAAGGGACTACGAATTCCCTGAGGATGATGTCAACCTGATTCTAACTGATGACCGAATCTTTAACGAGGAAGCCTTGGAGAAAGTTTTTGAAGAGATGGGCTTTGAGATTGTTTACGCAGAGGAGTTCGAGAGCTTCCTTGATCAGCTGGCAAAGATGCGAACCGCAAAAGTTATTGCTGGGGTTTCTGGTGCGGGGTTGTCAAACTTTATGCTTACTAGTGAAAAGGTTGCCAACAGATTGTTGGTAGAAATATCCACACCGATAGTAATTCAGAGTATATCTAATCCTGGCGACTCCGAGGATTCAAAGTTTAACCAGCAGGCGGACGTCACTTTTCACACGCCATACTGGGAGCTTGCAAACGTGCTAGAGGGCGCCACATACATATCGCACTCTGGAGTTGCTAATCGTAATGGAGCAGCTGTCGCCCATGAAATCAGACAGAGCCCGTTGTTTGAATTCTTAAAGAATTATTAAATAAAGTCAACGTTGAGTATGCAGCGATACTCTGAAGCTATAGGCGACGAGGAAGCGTGGTATATATGACCATCAAAGACTACCCCTTTGCCAGCCTCGGGACTTACCCTTTGAGATTCGGTAAACTGATCTTTCTTAGTGCCATCAAATAGCTCATTAAAGAACACGGTATCTCCATCGGAGTCGTTTACATAGTATAAAAATACCTTGTGCTTGTCTGTACTGTCTACATGAGGGAGGTGAGGAATGTCACTAAGGCCATTTGCTGATCTTGGTAGCCAGTTAAGCTTCATCCTAGTTATCCCATCACACTTGATGTGATGTTTATGGCAGAACCGATCAAAGACTTTTAAAAAGTATTCGTATGCAGGCATCCCATAAAACAGACCAGCGGAAAACTGGTAGCTGCTTGTAGCCTCTACGTTGTCAATTGGAACGTCAGTATTGTAGGCAAGTGTCCAAGGTATATCTAGTCCATGGAGCAGTACTCTACTCATTACGTCTGCAGTTTCTTCCTTGCTTAAAAAGTTATTATCTACTAGCACGCTGTTCTCTTTCGTAAGTTCTTTGTTTGTGACAGTTTGAACACACAACGTCACACTTGCTAACCTCTTTCCAGGCAGCTTCTCTTCCAAGCCTTCTTAAGACTCTGTAGACAACATCTATCTTTTTGTTTTCAGGTCTGTGATCAAATTCTAATACGTAGTGTGGGTACTTAACACCACAATCCTCGCAGCCATGCTTCTCTTTATAGGCTTGGAATTCTGCGAATAGCGACATATATTAATATTATACACTAACAGATGATATAATTGTATGGATTATAGAAAGTTTTAGATATATAAATGTATTCAGTTAATGAGGACCCTGCCAACGTCGGTGACGCATTGCCAAACATTGTTTTTTATAGCGGAGAGCACTATCTAAATGTTTGTAGAACGTTGGGACAAAACCTAAACTTTTTAGAAAAAAGGCCTGACAATACAATTGCCATAGAAAACCCCGAGGGCAAGAAGATATTTTTTATTAGAGCAGAGATAAGCATTGCCCACATCCTTAATGATACAATATATACCATGGTCATCTACAACAAGGCTTTTCCAGATCACAAGATAGTTTTGGCAGTACCTTTTAGCGCAGACTTTATATACAGGCCACATGGTGGCCAAAGGGCAAGCTTTATACAGAACGAATCGGTTTGGGATTTTATAGAGAACATTGCTATTGATCGCAACATTGATCTACAGGTGTTGCACTTCCCTGACTGTGACGATGCGAACATATCCATAAGAGATTTTTATGCAGTAAATGCCATACCTCACGGGACCCTGATCCACGCAAACAGGTTGGGGCTAAGAGAGCTAAGAAAAGCTTCCATAACAGCAGCCAGGTCAGCACCCTCTCTCGGCAAAAAAAAGATCTATGTCTCTAGAACAAAGACCATTCCAAGACAGGCTGACTCGTTCCAAGAGCAAGAGATAGACTCAGCCGGGGTCTCTAGGATAAACGATGACAACAGAGTGAACGACGAACAGTCCTTGAGTGACGCCTTTGAAGAGCTAGGCTTTGAGATTGTTCACGTACAAGAGCTAGAGACCTACGAGCAACAGGTCAAAATGTTCTCAGAGGCATCGGTTATTGCTGGTGTTACGGGGGCAGGACTAAACAACATGACATTTATGCCAGAGGGCTCTACTGTAATTGAGGTAACGACGCCGATCTGGTCAGTGACCAATGTCAGCCTGCATAACTTTTATAAGAACATGGCCAACTACTTGGATCACTTCTACCTTTCAATCCCAGCAATTACAGACAGGTCCGGAGAAAAGATAGCAAAAAATATATCAAGCCATGTTGCTCTGCGTAACTTTTTGAAGGGCCTGTAATGACGATATCTAGAAGCTTTAACTCAGTAA
>TARA_B110000971_G_scaffold8097_1_pt1 | contig 16548 bp, 8 predicted proteins | sample TARA_B110000971 | Tara Oceans TARA_B110000971 (sample SAMEA4397842) | marine metagenome | biome: Polar Biome; feature: [SRF] surface water layer (ENVO:00010504); material: water (ENVO:00002006), including particulate matter (ENVO:01000060) such as... | depth 5 m | reverse complement strand
GGCGGCGGCGGCGGCGGTTCAATTGCAGCCGTGGCCGTTACGTTGGTAGCTTCACCTTCAACCGCAGGTGGGGGAGGAAATGCAATAGGTGCCGGTGGTGGTGGGTACGTATACGTCTCGACCGTGAGATATCCAACTCGAGCTGGCATCACCTCGCGGTTGTAATACCTCCCCGTGACGTCGTCGTACTTGTTCGGCGTGTACACCTCGGTGTGATTTGCGATTTTCGTATACTGCTGCGGCTTACCGACTTGCCCGTGAAAGTTGTCACCCCAGCCCCACACTTCGTTCGTTTTCGAGACGGCGATAGTGTGACCTCCTTCGAGCGTTTTATCCGTCCCTCCAGCTACGTGACCGCCACATGCCACGAGTTTAATCAGGGGCATGAAGTCTCCGTCTGCGGTTCGGAGAATCTTCGTAGGCTTTTGAACAGAGTTCAGACACGGGTCGTAGGCCCGTCCATCTGGTTTTTCGCATCCTCCAAGCCCGAGCTGACCCTCATGGTTTGCGCCCCACATGAATACAGCACCGGTGAACGTGACCGCTGCGCTATGACCAGCCGCTGCTGAGACATTCTTCACCAACTCACCCCCGACGTCAAGAGCCTGGGGGATACTCGAAAACGGCGTCGTCTCTGGATCCACGTTTACACCGAGCTGTCCATACTGATTACTCCCCCACGCATAGACTCGCCCACCGTTTATGAGTGCGAGTGTGTGTTCTAACCCCACCGCGACGTCCACGACTTTAAGTTTCAGGCCGTTCGGGTTAAACAGCTCGAGCAACGTCGGCTTGAAGCGTTGCGTGGTGTCTTCAGCTAAACCCAAAACTCCAAGGCCCAGTTGCCCCATGTCGTTGTTTCCCCACACGTACATGTCCCCTTCAGCGGTGATGGCGACGGCGTGGTTCTGGCCGGACACAATCCGCTGTATATTTGAACCCTCTCCTTTTATTAGCACCTCGTGCCCTAGCGTAGGCACGAACTGTGGCTCGCACTGGTCCGGCTTGGCTTGATTCGACTGCCCGGGCACGTGGTCGATGCCAAGCTGGCCAAAGCGGTTGAAGCCCCACGCGTGCACACGCCTATATCCCGTCAGCGCAGAGGACGCTTCACATAACAGACACGAGAATAATGCAAAGGTGAACACCGCTTTGTACCCGGTGCGGTGTCTGGCGGCACCGCCGCCCGCCCCCGAGGGTCGCGCCATTTTGTCACCCTCATTTTCGTCGAAGTCAGGAAGTGGCGTTTGATTTATTTATTTTTCGACCGCCAGTTTTGTTTTGAAGTGTCTCGTCATCGGCAAAGCTCCTTCCAGTTTCGAGGCACGCCCGGTCCCCGCAGACACGCCCCGGGGCAAAGCGATATATTTTTTGAACGCTTGGCACGGCATATATGTATGCTTGAGCAGTGAGAAGTGCGTGGAGGCTACGACAGGAGTGGCGATAGAGGGACTGATGGCAAACCGACTGTACCAAGTGGTGCGCTCGCTTCTCGAGGCGAACCGGTCGCCTGCAATGAAAGCGCTCGATTTGCGAAACAGCCCAGACTTGCAGTGCGTGAACATGATGTGCGAAAAAGTGGGCGAGGCGTGTGTGTGCAGATTGAGTAGAGTACTGGAAAAGAACGGCCAAGAGCTACGTTCGTTGTGCCTCGCGGACAACAAGCTATCGCAGCTGCCTGCCATCGTATTCGAGCTGCCTCATCTTCAGGTTTTAGACTTGAGTGGAAACGCGCTGGAAGAGATCCCGGAGGCGGTGGTGAACCTGAAAAGCCTCAAGGTGTTGGACGTGACGGGCAACCCGATCAAGGGGGTACCCAAGGCGGTGGCTAAACAACTATACGGACTCGTGGAGATTAGACGTGATGACGCAAAATGACCGTCACTTTTTGGTAACGCAGCGTGGGGTGGCGGGGACACAAAAGAAACCGATGCGACGCATCCGTGCGCATACTTAGCTAGAATGTAGATTTAGAAACCGATGCTCTTCCATCCTTTCTTTTGAAGCGCGACACGAAGGGCTTTGATTCGTTTCCGCTGCGTCTCCCCCGCACTCGGCGCCTTCTCCACGCGTCCCGCCGTGCGGTACTCCACGCGACTCCGGCCCCCCGGCGCGAAAAAGAACTCGACGTCGTCCACGAACCCGAACTTGGGATCCTTGAACTCGACGTACAAGTAGTCGTCCAGCTTCGTCACGATGGTCGTCTCGAACCCCTCGATATCGGTGTTGGTCACCACGTCGACGAGCTCCTCCATCGCCTGGGCTTGCGTCACGGGGTTTCGTGCACCTCTCCCTTCGTCGGGATTGTACTGCCACGGAGGAACGTAGTGCGAGTCATCGTTCAGGTCGTCGGTGGTGGAAACGCAGTTAGGCAGTTTGGGCGGGCAGAGCGTGAGAGAGACATCATCACCGTACTGGGCGAGGCCGAGACCGCTGGGACGTTCGTTCTTCAACACGCCGGCCAGGGCGTTGTCCAGGAGACCGCCAAGGACGAGCAAGCTGCTGCTGTTCAGCATCAACTCCCTGCGTCCACGTGGACGAGCTTTTTCCTCGGAAGTAGGCTTCTCAGGTCGGCCATTGTTGGCGACGCAACGCGGAGCGATACCACCACGCTTCGACCCGCGGGATGCACGGATGGAAGAGGGCTGCAATCGGAGGGAAGGCGAACAAAGCACCGACATCGTGAGTGCGTAGGGGAGTGGTTTGCATCGCACGAACCGTGATAAGACAGAATCTCTCGGTGCAAGTTCTGTTTCCGAGAAGAATTTTCTCGAGCGGCAACTACTTTTCATTTCACTACCGCCGCCACCTCCCGTGGGCGGGAGTACGCGCACGCGATGGAAAAAGCGGTGGAGCGGTTGTCGGCTCTACAGAGCAAGCGTGAGAACATCCGAAACATATGTGTCCTTGCGCACGTTGACCATGGCAAAACGACTTTGTCGGACGGGCTCATCGCACACAATGGGTTCATCAGCCAGAAACTCGCGGGGAAACTTCGTTTCATGGACTTCCTCGACGACGAGCAGAGGCGTGGTATTACGATGAAAAGCGCGGCAATCTCTCTGCTGTACACACCCAAAGCCACGCCCGACGCGGGCGAGCCGGAGCCACTGCTTATCAACCTCATCGACTCCCCAGGGCACGTCGACTTCTGCTCGGAAGTATCCACCGCCGCGAGATTGAGCGACGGTGGTTTGGTCGTGGTGGACGTCGTCGAGGGCATTTGCGTGCAGACGCACGCGGTGCTGCGCCAGGCGTGGGAGGAGCGACTTCAGGTTTGTTTGGTGTTCAATAAACTTGACCGGCTTATTATAGAGATGGGATATACGCCTTTGGAGGCGTACGAACGCATGCGCAATCTTTTGCACGAAATCAACGGAGTGATGAGCGCGTTCGTTTCCGAAAAGTTCATCTCGCAAGCGGATACGCTTCTAGCCACGTTCGGCGGTGACAACGTCGCCGAGGGTGACGAGACAGCGGGTGACGATGCTGAGTTAGAAGATGTCTTGACGGATGCGGATCATTCCGATGCGGCTTTCTCGGTGGATCGGGGCAACGTGGCGTTCGCGTGCGCGGCGGACGGTTGGGCGTTTCGCGTCGACTTGTTTGCGGAAATGTACGCCTCCAAGCTCGGGTGCAGCTCGAAAGCGCTGCAAAAGGGCCTTTGGGGGGACTGGTTTTATCACCCCAAATCGAAAAAGATCGTGGGGAAAAAGACAGCTGGTGGAAAACTCAAGCCGTTGTTCGTCCAGCTCGTGCTCGACCCGATCTGGAAAATGTATCACGCCGCGGAGGCTGAGAAGCACGGATACCCGCCTGAAGGAAAAGACTTGGCCACTATGGCGGCGTCGCTGAAAGTGGACGTTCCCGAAAAAGATATCAAGAGCAGCGACCGCAAGTACGCGTTGAACGCCATTTTGAAAGCGTGGCTTCCGCTGTCACCGACTATCCTCGAGATGGTAGCCACCTGTTTGCCTAGTCCTGTCAGCTCGGCACCGCACAGGTCGTTTCGGCTTATGCCGGCGCCGACGCTGAAGGCTGAGCTCGACCCGGATGACGCGCGCGCGCTCGTCGCGTCGCGCAAAGCGGTTGCGACTTGTAGCACTTCAGAAGGCGCTTCGACTGCTGCGTTTGTGAGCAAGATGCTCGCGGTGCCCATGTCAGCCGTGCAGGGAATGACAGGGGTGGGTGACAGTGTGTTTTTAGGCTTTGGCAGAGTGTACTCGGGCGTGCTACGAGAAGGGGACAAGATGTACGTCATCAACGGAGCGTACGATCCAAGCCAGCCGGAAGACGGCGCGTGCGAGGAAGTCGTCATCGAAGAGCTTTACCTGATGATGGGCCAAGGAATGTTCCGAGTGAAGGAGGTACCTGCCGGGAACGTCCTCGCCATCGGTGGTCTTGAGAAATACGTGTTGAAGAGTGCTACGCTGTCCAGCACCAAGATGTGCCCGCCCTTCGGCAACATGATGTTCCAAGTCGCGCCAATCGTGAAGGTGGCGGTTGAGCCGGAGAACGTTTCAGACATGCCGGCGCTGGTGGAAGGACTTCGCTTGCTCAACCGTTCCGACGCGTTCGTAGAGGTTGGGCTCATGGAAACAGGTGAACACGTCATCGCAGCAGCTGGCGAGGTACACCTCGAACGATGCATCGCTGACCTTCGCGAACGCTTCGCGAAGGTTGCCTTGAAAGTCTCGCCTCCCCTGGTATCTTTCAGAGAATCAGTCTCTGACACCGGCACCGCGGAGGCTACGACGTCCAATGGCCTTCTCACCATAAGAGCCACGGCGAGTCCTTTGCCTGCGTACTTTCCCCGCGTCTTCGAAGACTCGGTAGAGAGCCTAAGAAAGGTGCTGCTATCCGCGCAAATTGACGACGCGGACAAGCTCGCGCCTGAGATTTTGAGCAAGCTAAAAACTTCACGAGAAGCGGTTGCGATTGACGGCGACGGAACCGAGGGCGACGTTGAAGCGAATCTGTCCGAGGCTTGGGCGCTTGGACCGAAACAGGTCGGTCCCAACTTGCTAATGGTAGGTGAGACGATAGATGCTGAGACAGGCATGCCTCTCAGGTCGCTGGGCAAGCCTTTGGTCGGCGAGGCTTTTGGATTCACGCGTACCAAGCGCGAATACGCCACGCCCGAAAGCGCAGTTCCGAGCCTCATCGATTTGTCCGACCCGACGGTGATGAGTACGGTTGAGGGAAACGCCCTGACGGGGTTTCAAATGGCGACGTCACGAGGACCGCTTTGTGAAGAATCCTTGTTCGGGGTCAAGGTGAGTTTGGAAGTCATCGCGAAGCCTCGTCAGGGTGACGAGGAAGGCGACGGAGGTTTCGGGGAGGAGCAGTACGGTCCATTTTCTGGTCAAGTTACAAGCGCTACGAGGGAAGCTATTCGACGCGCCGTGTTGAAGGCTGGGCCGAGACTCGTTGAGGCCATGTACCTCTCCGTGATCACGACCACTGCTGAGGCACTCGGGGGTACGTATTCCGTGCTCGGCAGACGTCGTGCGAAGATACTTTCGGAGACCATCCGTGAAGGCACCGGCGTGTTCATCATCCACAGCTACCTTCCCGTGGCGGATTCGTTCGGTTTCGCGGACGAGTTGCGACACAGCAGTTCGGGCGCGTCAAACGCGCAGCTGATGTTGAGCCACTGGGAGCGACTGGACATCGATCCGTTCTTCACTCCTAAAACGGAGGAAGAGCGCGAGGAATTCGGAGAGGATGGTGACGTCGGGCCGAACATGGCACGCCAGTTCGTAGACGCGACGCGACGCAGGAAAGGACTGAAGGTTGAAGAGACGCTCGTGAAAGTCGCGACGAAGCAACGCACGTTGTCTCGAAAGGCTTAGGGATAGAAGTGCGCCTTCTTGTCCGCTACAGCGTCTTGAAACAGTTTAACGAACATGGCACGGGCCTGGTCTTTGGTTCTGCCTTTCAGCTTGTTGTGGCCCATCCAGGCGGCTTTGCCGACGTAGTCGACGGCGCCGATATCGTTCCATTGCGGACACTCGGTTGCGATGTCGCCGGTCTCAACCTGGCTTCGAGCGCCCCGACAATCGTAGTAGAGGTCGGATTTCACCCCGACGCCGCCGGGTCTAGTGTGGTGATGAAATAGGAAAATAGGATAGAAACTCGTCAGCGAAAGGTTCTGGCGAGGGGTAAACGGCGAGAACAAACGTTACTTACTTCTTGAAAAGCCTCCACTTCTTCTCCAGCGTGTCAGCGGTTTGCGTCGCTTCGACGTACTGTTGCTCCGTCACGGGGGCAAACTCGTTTTCTTTCGCTTCGATCTCTTGCGCGACTTTCAGGGCGGCGTACTCCTCCGGAGGAAGCAGTTTCTCCTTCTCGAATTTTTCCCGGAATGGCGAGAACGCTTTAACCCCGTAGGCCTTGAAGAAGCGCTGAAGGTCTGCACGCTGTGCGGGTTTCTTACTCGACGACTGTGGCCCGTCCTTCTCAAATCCTAATTCGATCGCCGTGTTGGCGACAGCTTCGAGGGTGAGATTGTGAGAGAATCCGCGGCCGGACTCGGCGAAAGAGAGAACTGCTGCCATGTTTTGGAGGCGTGTGAATGCGGTTCGCGAGGCGAGAGATGTGGTGCGCGCGTCGGGATGCAGTGTGCGCGTCGAAGAGTGTCCTGTTCGTGCGACGTCGAGGCTGAGAAGTCCGAACAAAACGCTCCGTCTCCTTTGAGCGTTTTCTTGGACGGAATCGCGATCGAAGAAACTTCCACGAGACTCGACCGTTGGAGTCTGCGAGGAAATGCACTTTCTTTGAGTTGTTCCATCCGACGCGCTGGGCCGAGGTCGCAGACCGGCGACGCACCACACGGGTTGGCTATCGACCGTGGCGGTGCGACGAGCCGCCATGTACGAAGAGGCGGACACCGTGTCGGTGACCTCCACCCAGGCCATGAGGATGTCCAGGAGGGATTCCGCGAAGACCCGCAAGGTGAGTGTGGGCACTGCCGACCGAAATTTGTTCCAAGGGCGGGCCTCCCTATTCCTCGTGCCGGTAGTCCTCGTACGAAATACTGACCTCCTTCACTTCCGGCATCAACCATCCCGATATATACAGACCACCCCCAGCGCCGGCGTCGACGAGGAGCGGTTACTCACGCTCCAGATGGAGAACCGAACGCTGAAGATGGAAGCGGTGGAGCGAGACATAAAGTTGAAGCAATCGCTCGCGCGATTGGCGCGTGCCGAGGAAGCTGCGAAACGCGCATCCTCGCTACGCGCGCCACTCAAGGGTGACACTAACACAACACGACTCTACGCCGCGGAGCAACGAGCGGCGGAGCTCGAAGACGAGGCGCGTGAGTTGGCACGGAAGCTGCAGAAAGAGGAAGAGCGAGGTTTGCATTACAAAAACATGTGCAAGGAGTACAAGGTGAAACTCGACGCGGCGCTCAAGTCCGCGCGCATGAAGAATGCAGGCCAACGCAGCCCAACCGCTGTATTCCCGGGGCAAACCACATCCATGGAAGACCGCTTGAAGGACATGCTGCGACAGGAACGCGCTAGAGCTGCTGCGCTCGCCGAGGAGCGCGATGAGCTGCGAAAAGCGGTGCGCGCTTCGGGTGGCAAAATGCCCAAGCCTGCCGCGGCCGCCGCGCCGGTGTCTGCGACGAAAGACGGCAACGAATGGATCCTGGAAGACTTTGTGCAGGATGGTCAAACATACTTGCTGGATCGTGTCACGATGAAGGTGTATGACAAGCCCGCCCCTGAAGACTGGCCTGAACCCGTCGGGCGACTGGTCGACGGCACTCTTCACCTGGCGCAGACGGAAGACCTGTTCAAGGCGTTGGATTCGTACCTGAAGCGTGAGCAGATTCACTTGAAGGCAGCTTTCGACCGGTTCGACGACGACGGGAATGATCACTTGGACTCAAACGAGCTTGGTAAATTCCTGGACGCGGTGATGCCGGGTGTGACGGCGGCGCAGCAACGTTATTTCTGCGCCATGTGCGATTCGAACAACGACGGAAAGATGACGTACCAGGAGTTGGTCGAATCGATGAAGATGTGCATTCGCATCGGTGAGAAAGTCGCCGACCGCGCTTCCCCTGAAGTCCTCGACGTTCTCAAGCGAATTCGGGATCACATCGATGGTCCCAATGTGTTATCCACCGTTTCCGCGGTTTTCCACCGGTTCGACGCCGATAACAGCGGTACGCTCGAGAATCGCGAGCTCCTGTCAATGGTCGAGGTACTCGTCCCTGACGTGAACCTGGAAGAAAAACGAATCCTGCTCGCGCTCGTCACCAAGCTCGATCTCGACGGCGACGGAAAGATTTCCATGACAGAGCTTTGGAAGGCGATTCGCGCGGTGAAGCCGACGATAACTGTTGATGACGCCGCCGCGCCAATCGCTGCGAAACCCGCGAAGAAGTCTTCTGCTCGCCCCACACCCGCGGCGAAGGCTGCCGAGGCGATCAAGGCGTCTCCGCCTGAGTCCAATCAGCTTGTCATTAAGGAGCACTTGGTAAAGGGGAAGACGTTTCTGCTGGATGCAAAGAACAACAACGTTTACGAAATGCTTTTGTCCCCCGAGGGCTGGCTCAAGCCGCTGGGCAAGATTTTAAACGGAGTCATCTCCCGCCCGGCCACCGCAGCCGACCTTGTTGCTACCCTCGACGGTACGCTCAAGAAACAAAAGACGAGACTCAAGGATATGTTTGACAAATTCGACACGAACAACGATGGTGTGCTTGAAGAGTCTGAGCTCTCCGAGTTGCTGAAGAAGCTCATGCCCGGCTGTGGAGCGGCTGACGTTGGATATTTCCTCCTCCTCCTCGACACCAACCGAAACACTCGCATTGAGTATGAGGAGCTCGTAAGCTGCATCAAAGAGAACATCGTCGCCAGTCAGGCCTTCTCTGAGCGCGCCAACATAGATGTCGAGCGCATGCTCCTCAAGGTTAAAGCTGCGGTACGCAACAATGACGGAGATATTCGAAGCGCATTCGGAGACGTCGGGAAGCTTCCCTACGCCAAGGCGTTTGACGTTTTGGGAAGCCTCATTTCGGACGCCTCGGATCAGGATTACCGCTTCCTCGCGTCTTTCATGCGCCAGCTTGACCAAGAAAACACCGGTGCGGTGGGTATTGACGAGCTTTCGTATGCGCTCCGCGTGCTTGATGTCGTCTTTGTTGGCACTGATGGCGTCTCCCCCAGCCGACCCAACAGGCATCCCGTCGCGCAGGCGAGCGAGGTTGCGGCGCTCCGCAAGCAGCTCAACGAAGCCCAGGCTCGGTGCGCTGAGCTCGACGGAGCGTTGAAGAAAGAGCAGCAGTTGGCGTTGCCGATGCCTGGCAGTTCAGGTCACGTCACCAACTACTCCGCGAGCGAACTTCAATCGGAAATCAAATCGGCCTGGGAGCGCGCGGGGGTGCTGCAGAAGCGTTACCACGAGGCTCAATCCGCGCTCGGTACGATGAAGGCGAACCACACCCGCGTGTTGCAACAGCTCGACGACACGCACAAGCGTTTGAACCAAGAGCGCAAGGAGAACCTCAAGCTTTCTGCGGAGGAAAAACGTTTGGCGATGGAACTTGAAGCGGCACGCGAGATTGAGCCCGCGCTTGAGCAATCGCGACGAGAGCGCGCAGCATTGGAACAGGAGAACCATCAGCTCCTGGCCTCCGCGATGACCGCTCCGGGTGAATCGCAATCAGAAATGCGCAAGTTGCGATCGCTGATGGCGGAGGCGCAGCGAGAGCGCGCTGACGCCGAGGTTCGCGAGATGGAACTCAGGCGCACCATCCAAACCATCAGTAACAGTGGTCTGGAAGAAGCTGCCGCGACCCGCAACGAGCGGGACCGCCTGCGTATGGACTGCTCCCGCATGGAGATTGAGCTGGAAGCGGCGAACGAGAAGGTTGGCGTGCTCATGGACATGAGCCGCACCGCGCTTGAGAACAACGCGATGAACAACACGCAGGTGGCCATCGTCGATGACGGGATGGATGAAGGCTCGTTGCGCGCCGAGCTTCGGGGGCTGCGCGAGACCTTCGGCGATCAGGTTGAGGAGCTTCGCAAGGCGCAAAGACTGCTGCAGCTTGAGGAGCAGCAGGTTGACGACTTGCGCGCTGCGCTTACCGAGGAGAAGACGCGTGCGGACAAAATGAACGAGGGCTTGTTCAAAAAGGTAAAGGCGCACGAAAACGAGCTCGATCGCCGAAAGGGGAAGATTGCCGCCCTCGAGGCGCAGATTCGTCGCGGTGGCACGGTGATGGAGAAACCCAAGGCGCAGACTATTCGCACCAGCCAAGAGACCCAAGATGTGGCCTCCAAGACCGCCGTGGATGATTTGGCGAATCTGGCGCCTGGCGAAAACGTTTTCGAGCTTCGGCTGATGAGCGTCGAGGTTGACGGCGCCAAAATCGGTGAGGAAAACCCGGCGACGTTCATGACCGTGGATTTCTTTGAGCACGAAACGCAAGCCACGGCGGTTACGCAGGGTTTGTCGGTGAACACCGATCATACGTTGCGTTACATCGTCAAGCCTGATGATTTCTTTCTCGAGTACCTGGACACGAAGCGCCTGCCCGTGGAGCTCAACAAGTCCCTCGGCGTGGACTTCGCGACGATCGGCGTGGCGAACCTCAACTTGTCATGGGTTCTGGACGACGCCCTGGCTGGTCGCTCCGCTGAATCTCCCGCGGAGCATTTTTGCGATGTTATCGGTCGCAGCGGCGAAGTCATCGCGCGTCTGCGCTACGCCGCGTACATGCGCAAAAGCATCGTCTCCGACGCGCGCGAGTATCGTCGCAAGTCGCCTGTCGCGTCGTCTGCCGCGCTTCGCAAAGAAGACTGCGCGTTCTCGTCCATGATCAGCGTGGAGATCTCGTGTTGCCGCGATCTCGTTCCGCGTGAAGGGTCCCAAGAAGACATGGTGCCGTACCTCAGCTTCCAGTTCCCGGGGCTTCCCAGCCGCGACACGGCGTACGGGCGCGGCGCCGACCCCGACTTCAACGACGTTCACGACTTGCCGTTACGGCGCACTCCGGAGGTGGAGGCGGGGATGGCCAAGTCCGCGATGGAAATCATCGCGTTCGATGACGCTGATGTGGATTTAGAAGGTGCTGGTGTGATTGGTATCGCGCGAGTCGACTTGGCGCCGCTTTCAAAAGGCGAGGCGGTGAGCGGTTCGTTCCCGTTGTTTTCGCAAACGCGCGAACTTCGCGGAACGGTTTTTGTGGTCGTGGCGTGGAAAGACCCGGACGCGGTGACATCGGCGTCAGCGATGGTTGGAGCCAGCGGCGCGGCGCGAGTTTCCGAAATCATGGCCGCCGATCCGCCCCGTATCAGCGAAGAGATGGAGGACGATACCGTATTGGTCCGTGCGCCGTCCCCGTCGCCGATGATGAGCGTGAGCGTTTCGAGCGCAAACGCCGGGGCGCGCGCGTCGGTTGGCGCGTCGACTTCGTCCGCGCCTAGCGACGACGCGATCGTGGTTTCTATAGGCCAGTTCGAACTGGGAAAAACGCTGTACCACGACCACAAAGTGCGACAGATGTTCATGCTCTTCGAGTTCATGCCCAAGTTCCACCGGGACGACGAACAGCAAACCGCGCGGGTGCGTAAAGAATCGCAGTTTGTGGATTTCGGGTACCAAAACGCGTTTCCGGTGACCGATTCGGGACTGCGCTTGGCGCTCGCGAGTTTGCTCAAAGGAAACAACCCAGAAGACGCGACGATTCCGTTCTGCCTCGTTTCCGACGACAACGGTATCGACTTCGAGGATGTCGGGTTCTTCGAAATGAAGCTGAGCGACATTTTCAAAAACGGCGACGTCGTGGACGAGAGGGTGGAGGTTCTTGATAAAAACGACGTGCCAATCGGGCGCGTCACCGTCTCAATTGTCGCGCAGCGCGCGTTGCAAAGCGTCATGCTGATGCAGTAGAGCACGTAGATAAGGAGAAACGAATGTAGTGTCGCACAAGAAGGTTGACTGAATAGAGAATATATATAAGTAGAAGCGCCAAAGCTTTGTGATTAAATCCAATTGGTTTACACGCTCACCTTTTCCATCTTCGAAGCGAGCTTGTCCCCTTTTTTGGCTTTCTTTTCCTTCTTCTCGCCTTTTTCCTTTTCCTTCGTGGGTTCCTTCCCCTTCTTCTCCTTCTTGGGTTTCTTCTCCTCGCCCTCGTTTTCCTTCTTCGACGCTTTCCTCGCCTCGTGCTTCGCCCTCGCTTCGTCCTTGCTCGTGGATTTCTCCCTTTTGGACTTCTTTTCCTTTTTCCGCCGATCGCCCTGCTGCGGAACAGAAAACGCGTTGGTCCCACCCGCGCCGCCGCCTTGGTTCGCGTACGGGTCGTACTCCGGGTACGCCGCCACCGACGGCATCTCCTCGCCTCGCCCGAGGGGTTTCAGCGGGTCGTACCCGCCCAGGCCGGCGTGAAGCGCGGCTGATGAGTTCTTCGGGGCATAAAGTGCTTTCTTACCGAACCCTTTTTCGTTTTCGCGAGCGTCGTCGTCGTCGGAATCCGAATCCGATTCGCCTTTGATCGCGGGCCGTGCCATCTTCACGCCAGCCATGGACGCTTTCATGTACGCCGGCATCTCCTGTTCTGCTGGTGAAGGAACAGGGGGAAGGGCTTCCACCGTACCTTTCTTGCCCTTCTTGTTTTTTTTCCCGCCCTCTTCTACGGAAACAGGCGGTTTCGCAGGCACCTCGCCCCCCAGGTAGTAGTTGCCCATCTTTTCCCGATGCCTCTTCAACATCTCCCGCGCCTCCTGTTCCTCCTGTAAGATTTGCGCCTTGCTTTTTTTCTGCGCGAACAAATCCGTCACGTCCTTGTGCTTGCGGTTTTTCTTTTTCGACCCCTTCCTTCCCGCTCGTGTTTCCTCCTCGTCGTCCCCCGAGTCATCGTCCCCCGAGCTCACCAAAAGGGAATCCCACTGCGTTGAAAGAGGCTCTTTGATTGAAAGACACGCGGGGGGCTCTATTTTTCGCTGCGCTTTCAGGGAAACCGGCTGCACCTCCTCGGAAAGCACCAGCGCGAATTGCTCGATGATCGCCACGCCCTCGCCCGGGTTGTGCGCCTCCGCCGCGGACGCGATGTCAAGGATCGTCGTGAGCTGGCACGCGCGCTCGCGCACCTCCAGGTGCAGGCTCACGCTGAACGGAACCAGGTTCTCCTTGATTGACTCGCCTAAACGCGCCAGGGAAGGGCTCATGGGAACGAGAACGTCGGAGCGCGGCATGGGGGTATCGGGTTGGGGTTTGCGTTTCGGCGCGGCGGCCGCGGCGGCGGCGGCAGCGCGCTCCGCAGCAAAAGCGTCGTCTCCTTCCTCGCCTGGCGCTGCGAGCGCGAGCACGACAGGCGGCGCGGTTTCGTCGAAGGGCGCTTGTGCTGGTTCGGGCGCTGCGGGCGGCGGCCTCACCGCCCCCGCGTGCGTTGCGACCGCGGAGGCGTACACCTTCAACAAGCTCTGTACGTACACGGCTTGCACGTGCGCGGGCAGGTTCGTGACGTTCGGGCTGGACAGGGCTTCCACGACTTCGTCGACGTCGGTGATGAAGTGCGCGTATTCACCTATGATCCACGCGATTGACTTCAGGGCCTCCGGGACCGTGGCGTTGGACGGCGTGTTTTCCAACAGCGCCGGGTCCAACAGAAGCGGCTTGAGAATCGCGACGGCGGATTCCCGCACCACCTCCACCCTTAAACAAATATCCACCAGCTGGTCCCCGACCAAACCCCCGTGCGCGCTTGACGGCACTTTGGTCAGGTCCGCTAGGACGGTGAGGTACCACACGAAATCCGTAACAAGCGCGTACCGGTCGTTCATGCACACGTGAATCACGCTCCACACCAGTTCGTCGCGAAAGCGCTGATCCGCTTTGCCCATTGCGCCCATGAGGTGCGCGGTGGTGTCCATCAGGGTCTTCTTCGTTACGAGGCCGCGGACGATCTTCAGCGCGCAGTACTGGATGTTGGAGTCCTCGTGATCCACGCACATGAAGATGTTGCCTTTGTGCTCGGCGACGATCCGGGGGTGCGATTCCAACAGGAAAGTCAACGCGTGGAGGGCGAGGTATTTGATGTTCGGGTCGTTGTCCTCCAGCATGTCTTTCAGTTTATCCACGGCTTGGCGCACGATCTTTTCTTGCGAGGTCATACCCGCGACGACGGTGCGGATGCACTCGTACAGAAGCGACTTCGCGCTGGTGGTTTCCAGAATCTCGGAAAGCGGCCCTACTAGTTTTTTCGCCAGCCGCGGCTCAAGCGGCGTGAGCGCCCCGAAAACCTTCACCAGCTTGATCGTCATCCAGTTGCTACTCGACGTGGTGAGGAGCTTGTAGAACTTGGGCGCGAGTGGGAGGTACGTTTTCGGGTTGTGCATGGCGAGCTCGGCGAGGACGGTGACCGCGGCCTGCACCACGGTCTGGTCGTCATCTTCTAAACACTCCGTTAGCCTCGCGAAGGACGGGCGCAGCGCTTCGGGGTACCGCAGGAAACACTTGTACAGGCAAAGGCACGCCCGGCGCCGCAGCTCGGGTTTGTGGTTGTTCAAAAGCGAGTACACGTCCGCCACCAGGGTTTGCGACAGCTCGGGGGTGACGATGTTCCCCAAGCAGCTAATCGCTAGTGCGGCTTCCGCGGGGTTCGGTGACGCCAGATCTTTCTTCAACAAATTGGGAATCAACAACACCACGTCGGTGTCGTCGCCGAAGGATTGCGTCGCGGCGAGGTACCCCACGCGCTTGTACTTTACGTTCGTACAACTCATCAACTCCACGACGTGGAACGAGGCCCAGGTCATGTTGAACCCAAGGGAATGGAGGTAGGTGGCTTTTTCAATCGCAACGGCTTTGGTGCGGATGTCGGGAGAGATGACCTGGTGGGTGGTGGGTGGTGGTCGGTGAGGAGGGAAAGGAACGAGAGGAAAGATGGTCAGTGATTGATCTTTGATTTGCGGGGTCGCGTCGTGCGAGGCGGAATCGGGGCCCGGGAGAATCGAGATCGTCGGGAACGACGACGTAAGCGCCGTGGCAATACCCGACGCGTGCGACGTATCGCCTAGGGGTGTACCCCGCTGGTGGGCCACGCGGCGCGGTTCCGCGACGCGCGCGATAACACTCGTCCGGCAACGCTCCACTGGTCCGTGTGTAGTCTGGGGCATTCGACAACAACAAAGCCGAAAGAAATCGCACCTCCGCCCTGATGTCCTGCAAGCACTTGTTCATGTAATCCTTCTGTCGGTCTTTGTTGGCGCGAATGCCGGTGATTATGTCCCGCAGGCTTTTCTGGAACAAGCCTTTGGTGACCGTGGCCATCGCCCCGGTCTGGGGCTGCGGCCTTCTGGAGCCCATGGAGGAACTCATGGCTGGCGCGCGTCTACGATTCGGCGTAAATTGTCACAATGCCAAAGAATCCGTCCACTCTTCAGCGCACAAAGGCACACGCGGCACTCGCTTGTTTCGATGCAGGTCGCCGTCCGCGAAACCGTTAAGCAAATCTCGCAGTCGAGGTCGGATGTCGAGACTCCGTGCCCTCGAAACCCACGCCGTCCGCGCGCGCAGATGTCTCGCCGATCGAAAAGAGAAACCTCGGAAGAGGCCGCGGGCACTGGCAAGAAAACACCCCACGCCTTCGTCGCTGAAATCTCAAAATAAAAAATGGCTGCCCGGGAAAGTTCGGCGCCGAGAAAAAAACAAATCGGACAGCCGGCCGCCGCTCCTCGGGCCACAACCCCACGCGGTGGTCAGCGCTTGTCTCGCACAGGCACGCCCCTTCGTGTGGTCAGATTGTCTCTGCCATGGCCACCGATGGCGACGGCGTCAGCGTATCCCTCGCGCGGCACGGAGCCGGGGGCGTGCGTGGCTCGTGCGCGGGCGCGGATGGGGCGGCGGTGCTGACCGTGTCCGGCGACGGGGTCGTGGTGTACGACTGCGAGACGCAGGTACGTCGTACCGCGACTCGTGTGGTTCTTTTTCGGTAACAAGGCCACCGGACGATCGAGTTGAGTGGACACACGCGTGAAGCACGGACACCACCGGAAAATGGCTGCTGGCCGGACACCGACCGTATCCCACGGCGACCCCGCGCGAACGCCGCCGCCGCCACGGATGCGTGTTTTCTTTTTTCTTTTTTACAGAAGAGCCAACTTGTTTTTACCTCCATCTAACGTCAACTAACGTCTGTTCCCCCGCACCAAACCCCTTTCCCCGTACTAAACCCCACCCACCACACAGACCCGCACCAGAAGCTGGACCCCAGGCCACGGCCACGACTTCGCGGTTCCCGCGGTGTACGACCCGGGGACTCGGCGGTACTTCGCGGCGCTGCGTTCAAACGCCGGCGCCGACCCGGCGCTTGTTTCCTGGACCGACGCGGATAAAACCCTCGCGAGTTTGGAGACGTTGATAGACGGAGCGACCGCACGACTGGTGGGGGGGGTCGTGGGGCTGGTGCCAGTAGGTGACGACGTCGCAGGGGGCGGATGCCTGGCCGTTTCTGGAAACGGCCAGGTCCGGTGGTTCGGGGCGGACGCGCGGAAACTCGCGGCGTCGAGCGCGAGCGCT